>Ga0114968_10000080_pt1 | contig 77500 bp, 74 predicted proteins | sample M_130807_EF_Meta_FD_87020 | JGI IMG/M metagenome (GOLD analysis project Ga0114968, IMG submission 87020) | Freshwater microbial communities from Lake Montjoie, Canada to study carbon cycling - M_130807_EF_MetaG | ecosystem: Environmental > Aquatic > Freshwater > Lake | place: Lake Montjoie... | reverse complement strand
TTTCAACTTAGCGAGACGGCCCTTGCTCCAATTGAGACCCGTCTGGATGGCCTCGTCATTGGCGATGGCGGCGGCAAGCTTTTCCCAGATGGCCACGGCGTTGGCAAAAGCGGCCTTGGCTTCGGTCTTCTTGCCGGCGCTCTCGCTGGTGTGGCCCAGCGAGCCATAAAGCTGCGCCAGTTGGCTGGCCCACATGCGGCGCTCAGGCGTGAGTTTGTCATTGGCTGGCTGCGCCTTGATGAGTGCTTCGAGCGAATCCACAGCCTGCTTCGCAATCGGAATGGCGGCGTTTGTCTTGCCGCTGTCCGCAAGCAGTTCGGCATATTCCCCGCGCAGTTTGGCGAGCAGGAAGCCATAGCGTGCGTTCTCCTTGTCATCGGCGAGGATTTCATTCACCAGTTCAATAGCGTCCTGCTTTTTCTTGCTGGCCTCCGCCGGGTTGCCAGCATCGCGGGCCAGCGAAGCGAGAGCGCCGTAGTTGCGGGCCAGCAGGTACTTCACTTCGGCCCACTCAGGCAGCAGCCGGTTGAGCTCCAACAAGATCGGGACGGCCTGATTGTGCGCCTCCCGCGCATCCGAACCGCTGAAATGCCTCCCGATCAGCTCCGCCAGTTCAGTGTACGCTTCGGCCAGCAGCAGTGCCTGATCCTGATTGCGCGGGCTGCTGCCGAGCACGAGTTCGCCCATGTCCTTGACGGAATCAATCAGCGTGTTGAGCGCAGCTTCGACCTTGCCTGCATCACGCTGGCTGACGCCCTTGGCAAACTTGGCGCGCGCGAGGATGAATTTTTCGTCGTTGATCAAGTCGTGCCCGATCAGTTTGGCATCGAGAATCGTCGGCACACGCGCCAGCGCCTGCTCGGAGTCGGCCACATCACCGTTGCGCAGCGTACGCAGGCCGTATTCAAGCCACGCCCGGGCGCACTCATTGCGTGCGAGCCGGTTTTTCGGATCCGCAGCCAGGCCTTTGTCGAGATTGACCGTGGCTTCCTTGAGCAGGGTCAGCGATTCGACATGGCGGCCTTCGCGTCCGCGGATGTCTGATAGGAGCAGGCTGTAGCGGCCCAGCCACTGCTGATAGAGAGCGATCAGGGTTCCTTCGCTGTTCCCCTTGTTGATCAATTCAGCGGCCTGATCACGCGCCTTGGTGAGATAAACGACCGCCTGCACGCTGTTGCGCAGCTTGAGGTGAAGTTGGCCGATGTTGCCATAGGCACGCAGCCGTTCGATGCCGAGTGCGGGGGATTGCTCAAGCGCAGGCAGGCCGCGCAGGCAGTAGGCCAGCGCGTCATGGAGCTGCTCCTTCTGGAAACCGGCCTCCATCTCATTGCCGGTCGGGGTCTGCAGCAGTTGCGTGAGAAACTGGTCCACCGCGTTCTGCGAGTTTTGCAGATTTTGATCCGCCACCGCCTTGGCGCTGCGTGCGACGTCACGCTCGCCGATCAGGGAGTCGATGCGGCTTTGTAACTCATCACTTTTAATCTTATTAACCTCATGAATGTTGGAGATGGTGTTCTCCGCCTTGTTCAGATTTCGCTGCGTCTTGAAGGCATAAACGAAGCAGAGCACGAAAATGACCAGCAGCGAAATTGCCGTGGTTTGCCATGTGAGCACCTTCTTCGCCTGCTTCTGCCGTTCGCGGACGGTCTGCTCACGTGATTCTTCGAGCAAGTAGTCGCTTTCGAGCAGCTCAAACTCCCGCACAATCTCGCGCATGTCAGCCCAGCGTGCCGCCGGGTTCAAATCCAGGGCGCGTTCGATGATGCTGCGGCGGCGCTCCTCCCACTTGGACTGCGCCGCCTGCGGCCAGTAGATTTTAGGCTGCGCTTTGACAGCATGCAGCAGCGCATTGCTGTCCACCTGCACTGCCAGTCCCGAGGCCGCCTGCTGCCGGGCACGTTCGACCTCGCTCGCCCACATATCCGCTCCACGCGGCAGCACCCCGTTGAGCAGGCGATACGCCAGCACGCCAAAACTGTACACATCCCACGACGGCCCATAGCCGGCAAACACGCCATCCGGATTTTCCGCCTGCTCGGGGCAGAGATGCACAAAGTGATCCGTCAGATCGAGGTGGTGAATGCCGCCCACCCAGCCTTGCGCGATGTCGGTGAGGCGGATCGAAGACTCTGCGTCGTCCTCCAGCAGGATGTTCGAAGGTCGCAGATTGCCATGCGGAATACCGTGCTTGTGCAGCCAGGAGAGCGCATCGGCCACCTCATAGATATGACGCCACGCCTGCTCCGGCGGCAGACCGTTGCAGGCGGATTCCAGCGTCGGCGTCTGCCACTGGCGGCGGCCATGGCTGTCCTTCGTCATCACGCCGACCAGCGGCATCACGCAAAAGTAGGGCGTCCTGTCAAAACTGTAGCTCTCCACCGGCAGCACACCGCGATGGTGCGGCATCTGCTGCAGGGCGCGGAAGGCAGTGGCCAGCGCCTTGCGGTTGATCGCCATCGAACTGAACACCTTTACCGCACAGGCCTTGCCATTGGTGGACACGGCCCGGTACACGGCACCACAGCGCCCGCTGCCGACCAGGTCCTGCAATTCATGTCCGGCGATTTCGGGCAGACTCATGCGTGCTTCAGATGTCTCTAGGGGATGGTGGTTGACCCCGGATGATGCAGAAAATGGACTGGAGCTGCATCACGGGTGCGTACGATGGGGGCGGAATGGGAAATCTCAAATCTCAAAATGCCCCTTTGCAAAAATCGCGTGCCACCGAAGCAGGCACCGCCATGCTAAATGCACATTGCATGCCCGCCCCAAAGCCAGACCACCGCCATGAAATTGAGGCGATTTATGCCGAACTAGAGTGTCGGCCACTGCCCCGCCAGTGTGAGATGCGCACCGGCTGCTGCCACTTCCGGCTGGCAGGCCACACGCCCATGCTCACCCGGGGGGAGGCCTTGTATGCAGCCCAGGGAGTCCGCGCCAGCGGGCGCAAGGTGCTCAAACCGCACGCCGATGGGGCCTGCCCTCTGCTGGGACGCGACGGGCGCTGCACGATTTACAAGAACCGCCCGTTTGGCTGCCGCACTCACTTTTGTGCCGAGGCCGGCGGCATGTACCCACGCAAGCACGTCGTGGATCTCATCCAGCGTCTCGAAGCTCTCGACGAACGTCTCGGCGGCAGCGGTTCCCGCCCGCTTGAATCCGCAGTCAGTGAAGCGCTGGCGGAGCTTTGAACTCAAGGAGCCGCGCAATCACGTGCCAGTTTTTGGCTCGCCTCGGACAGCTTGGCCAGCGGGTAGGGGACTTCGGCAGCATTCAGCGGCATGCGCAGCACCACATTCTCACCGTCCAGACGCACAAAACCCGCCTTGATCGTTTTACCGTCCAAATTCGTCCAGCTCATGATCGGCGGCAGCGATTTCTTGACTGCGGTCGGGGCCAGTTTCGGCGCGTCTTTTTCAAAACTGGCACCTTCGGTGATCCATTCCGTGATCTTTTTAATCTCCGAGCCGGAGAGGTTTTCATTCGGCGGCATGTGGTTCTTGCCGTCGCTGACGAGGATTTCCAGGAAATGGCTCTCGCCCGGCTTGCCGGGCCGGATCTGCGCCACATCGTTGTCGGCGATGTCCTGCTTGAAAGCCGACAAGTCGTCGAACACGAACCCTGCCTTCTTTTTCCCGGTTTTCAGGCTGTGGCACTCATAGCAGTTCCGCTCCAGAATGGGCTGGATGTCCTTCTTGAAATCCGCCGCAAAGACGGATGAGACAGCAAGGCATGGAACAATCAGGGAGAAGCGAAGCATGGACATGGGAACGCGCGTTTTTTGAACTCAGCAGGAACGTGCCATCCCGCTTTTCCTTAGCCAGCATCTTTTTTCCGTGGCATGAGACCCCATGCCCGAGCAACGCACCGTCACCGCAGCCGCCGAACTCCTGCCTTTTCTCTTCGAAAACTGGCCGGACATGAAGCGCACGCGTCTCAAACAGTGGCTCAAATATGGCAGCGTCCGCGTCAATGACCACGCGGTGACCCGCCACGATCACAAGCTCACACCCGGCGACAAGATCACCATCAAGGTGGAGCGCGCTCCGCGTGCCGACGTCAAACCCATGCCCGCCGGCCTCAGCATCGTGTATGAAGACGAGGCCATCATCGTGCTGAACAAAGGGGCTGGCTGGCTCACCGTGGCCACCGATTCCGGCAACGGTCGCACCGCCTATGCCGCACTCACTGACCATGTTCGCGGTACCGATGTCCGCAATCGGGTCTGGATCGTCCACCGCCTTGATCGCGATACCTCCGGCCTCATCGTCTTCGCCAAGACCGAGCCCTTCAAACGCATCCTGCAGCAGAACTGGCACCTCTTTGACAAAACCTACCTCGCCATCACCGAAGGGGTCATCAAGCGCGATTCCGGCACCCTGCGCTGTCATCTCAATGAGGAATTTTCCCTCCGTGTCCGCAGCGTCCCGCCGGATGAAGACACCCGCGAGGCCATCACCCATTTCAAAGTGCTCAAGCGCACGCACCACACCACGCTCGTCGAGCTAAAACTCGAAACCGGCCGTCGCCACCAAATCCGCGTCCACCTCTCTGACATGGGCCACCCCATCGTCGGCGACAAACCCTACGGCGCCGCCACCGATCCCGCCAGACGCCTGGGCCTCCACTCCAGCGAACTCCATTTTATCCATCCCGCGAGCGAGGAAAAAATGGACTTCGTCCTGCCGCTGCCAGATGCGCTGGCAAAGCTGGTTTGATCGCGGGCGGGATTTCAGGCCCGCTGCGCAATGGGAGCGCTGACGCTGCGGGTCGGGGAATCACCCCTGTGTGACGATTTCGCAGGAGAAAAACTGCTTGCCGTAGCTGGGGATGCCGGTAACATCGCGCCCCTTTTGCCGGGCCATGTTGGTCAGGCCAAAGGATTCAAACCGAAGCCCGTTCGACCGGATCAGCCCTTGTGGCTGAGCGTTTTGCCCCCAAAACGTGCGGAAGACAGGCACCCTAGATACCAACTACATGTCAACACAGATCCTCGCCGAGCTCGTCGAAGCCGGAGTCCATTTTGGACACCAAACCAAGCGCTGGAACCCCAAGATGAAGAATTTCATCATGGGCACCAAAAACCAGATTCACATCCTCAACATCGAGGAAACCGTCAAGCAGATCGACACGGCCGCTGAATTCCTGGCCGACCTCGCCCGCCGCGGCAAAAAAATCCTCTTCGTCGGCTGCAAACGCCAAGCTCAGGAAGCCGTGAAGCAGGCCTCCGAAGCTTGCGGTCAGTTCTACGTCAACCATCGCTGGCTGGGCGGCACGCTCACCAACATGGAGACGATCAAGAAGAGCATCGCCCGTCTCAACTACCTCGAAGAGATCGAGAGCAAGCCTGAGTTCAAGCTCATGTCCAAGAAGGAGCTCGCCGGCCTCAACCGCGAGCGTATCAAGCTGGAGCGCAACCTGCGCGGCATTCGTCACATGGGCAAGATCCCTGACGCTGTCGTCATCGTTGACTCCGCCCGCGAGCACATCGCCGTTCATGAGTCCCGCCGTCTGAAGATCCCGATCGTCGCCCTCGTGGACACGAACGCCGACCCGAACATCATCGACTACCCCATCGCCGCCAATGACGACGCCATCCGCTCCATCCGCATCATCCTGCAGAAGCTGATCGACCCCGTCATCGTCGCCACCGCCGAAGCCAAGAAGTAACCCATTTCACCCCCCAAAACCAACCATGGCTGAAATCTCCGCTAAACTCGTCATGACCCTGCGTGAAAAGACCAACGCAGGCATGATGGAATGCAAAAAAGCCCTCGCAGAAGCCGCTGGCGATCTCGAGAAGGCAGAAACCATCCTCCGCAAAAGCGGCACCATCAAGGCCGAGAAGAAGGCCGACCGTCAGACGAAGGAAGGCATCATCGCCTCCTACATCCACATGGCCGGCCGCATCGGCGTGCTCATCGAAGTGAATTGCGAGACCGACTTCGTCGCCCGCAATGAAAACTTCCAGGCTCTGGTGAAGGACATTTCCCTTCACATCGCCGCCTCGAACCCACGTTTCCTCCAGCGCGAAGACGTCCCTGCGGACCTCATCGCCAAGGAGCGTGAGATCGGCGCTGAACTGGTCAAGGGCAAGCCTGCGAACATCGTGGACAAGATCGTGGACGGCAAAATGGAGAAATTCTTTGCTGACAACTGCCTGCTCGAACAAGCCTTCATCAAAGATCCCGAGCTCACCATCGCGAATCTGATCAAGGGCAAGATCACCGAGCTGGGAGAAAACCTCATCGTGCGCCGCTTTGTGCGTTACGCTGTGGGTGAAGACCTCTAAGAGACGCTAGTTCAACAACTTCACGAAAGGCGGTCGGCAACGACCGCCTTTTTTCTTGTTCACGAACCAGACCCAGGAGGCCAAACAAAGGTGTTTTCATGAAGGGTTATCTGATATTTAGCTTTGCTAAAATACCCAATTCATGCAAAATTTCCGTAACTGGCATATTTGCTATGCGTGGCATCCCACAATTGGCCTCACATGCCTGCGTCCTGTGCGCACCCGAAATACATCGACCTGCGGTGGTGCCTGAATGATTGGCACCAGGGGCGGCAGCTTGCCGCATGACTGAGATTTCGCATCTTCTCTGAACTTTCGGTTTCCACCGCCGCCAGATTCCTCCATTCTGCGCGCCCGCTTTTTGCCCCCCTTTTGCCGTGAGCCGCACCCATCCCACTGACGACCTTCGTGTCGCCGAAATCCTTCCCCTCATCCAGCCCGCTCTGCTCATGCATGAGTTCCGCCTGGGTGAGTTGGAATCCGCCTTCATCGAAGACTCACGCAAACGCGCCGAAGCCATCCTGACTTTGAAGGATGACCGCCTGCTGGTTGTCGTCGGGCCCTGCTCGATCCACGACACCAAGTCGGCGCTCGAATACGCCCAGCACATCATTCAAGCTCGCGAAAAATACTCAGCCGATCTGGAGATCGTGATGCGCGTGTATTTTGAAAAGCCGCGTACCACGGTCGGCTGGAAGGGCTTCATCAATGATCCACATCTCGATGGCAGCTTTGACATCAATGGTGGCCTGCGTGGCGCGCGTGATCTCCTGATCAAGCTTACCAAGCGTGGCGTTCCAGCCGGCACAGAATTTCTCGACGTGATCACACCGCAGTATATTGCTGATGTGGTCGCCTGGGGTGCCATCGGTGCACGCACCACAGAAAGCCAGGTCCATCGCCAGCTCGCCTCCGGCCTCTCCATGCCGGTGGGTTTTAAAAATGGCACCGACGGCGGCATTCAAGTCGCGCTGGATGCTATTGAGGCCGCCAAAGGTCAGCACTGCTTCCTCTCGGTGACCAAGGACGGCGTCGCCGCCATCGTAAACACCAAGGGCAACAATGCCTGCCACGTCATCCTGCGCGGTGGTAAAGGCGGCACGAACTTCGATGCCGCCTCCATCAAGACCGTCGCGGATCAGCTCACCGCGCGTGGCCTGCCCGCCAGCGTCATGGTGGATTGTAGCCACGGCAACAGCCTCAAGGACTACCGCAAGCAACCCGTCGCCTCCGCTTCACTGGCCGAACAAATCGCCGCAGGCAGCGCCGCCATCACCGGCGTGATGATTGAGAGCCATCTCGTCGAAGGCCGTCAGGACACCAAGCCTGGCCAGCCGCTCACCTACGGTCAGAGCATCACCGATGCCTGCGTCTCCTGGGAGACCACGGCAGTCATGCTCGACGAACTCGCCGCAGCCGTTCGCGCACGCCGCAGCAAATGACCTTCACCCGCGATCATCTCGAGCGCCTCGCGAAAGGCCGCATCCTCGTGGTGGGAGATGTCATGCTCGATCATTTCATCTGGGGCCATGTCCGGCGCATTTCGCCGGAGGCACCCGTGCCCATCGTCGAAGTCACCCGGGAGGAGTTTTACCCCGGTGGTGCCGCCAACGTTGCTCGTAACATCTCGCCCTTTTCGCCGAACACCCATCTCATGGGCCGCGTCGGCAAGGACATGGCCGCCGACAAGCTCCGCGCCCTCTTGATCGAAGACAAGGTCGATCCCGCCCCGCTTCTCGTTCATCCCACGCTGCCCACCATCTCGAAAGCACGCGTGTCCGCACGCCAGCAGCAGATCGTCCGTGTTGACCGCGAGAAACTGCTGCCGCTGACCGATGCTGAGCTCATTGAAGTGGAGCAGCGTCTGCGCGACTTGGCACCTAATCTCGACGCCATCATCCTGGAAGACTACGGCAAAGGATTCATGACCGAGGAGCTCATGCAGCTCGTCGCGAAGATCGCCGCCGAGCACAAGCTCATCGTCACTGTCGATCCCTCACCGCGCAATCCCTTGCCCTGGGCTGGTGTTTCGCTCGTGAAGCCAAATCGCCTCGAAGCCTTCGCTGCTGCCGGTCTCGAAGATCACCTGCTGACCGAAGCTCCGCTCGAAAACAAAGAACTCCTCGAAGTCGGCCGTGTGCTGCTCGCCAAATGGAGTGTTGCCAGCATCCTCGTCACCCTTGGGGAGCAGGGCATGATGCTTTTTGAGCGCGGCCAGCCTCCGCATCACATCCCCACGCGCGCGCGTGAAGTCTTCGACGTTTCCGGCGCTGGTGACACAGCCATCGCTCTGCTCACGCTGGCTCTCGCCAGCGGACACAGCCTGCTCGAAGCCGCCGAAATCTCCAACCACGCCAGCGGCATCGTCGTTGGCAAGCTCGGCACCGCCACATTGACGCCAGACGAGTTGCTGGCAGCCTTCTCATCCAAATGAGCACCGACTTCGAACTTCTGTATAAAGCACATCTCACTGAGCATTTGGACGCCATCGGCAAGCTCTGCAGCATGAGTGAACAGATTGCGCCGCTGGCCGCTGCCTGGCTCACCGCACTCAGAGGCGGCAAAAAAATCATCTTTTTTGGCAACGGTGGCAGCGCCGCCGATGCGCAGCATCTCGCCGCTGAACTCGTCGTGCGTTATCGCATCAACCGTCCGGCCCTCGCCGGTCTCGCCCTGACCACTGACACCTCGATCCTCACAGCTCACAGCAACGACTTTGGTTATGACACCGTCTTCTCGCGCCAGATCGAGGCTCTCGCCCAGCCGGGGGATGTCGTGCTAGGTATTTCCACCTCGGGCGCGAGCAAAAACGTACTTCTGGGACTTCAGGCTGCGAACAAACGCGGCTGCGTTACCATCGCCTTCACGGGCGAAAAAGGTGCGGATTGCGCTGCTGAAGCCAAGCTGAGTTTCAAAGCCCCCTCCGCGATCACCGCACGCGTTCAGGAATGCCATCTCCTCATCGGGCACCTCCTCTGCGACGTTGCGGAGCAAAGCTTCGCGGCGGCTTAAAGCCCGCGTTTCGCGTCCTTCATGGTCGCTGGCAGTCACATCCTCAAAACGTTCTCGCTGGCGACGACGCTGCGCATGGCGCGCCTCGTTCTGAGCTTCGCGCTCACATGTGCGCTCGCACGTAATCTTGGCGGCAGCGGGTTCGGCCAGATCGCCGTCGCCATGGCAGTCGTGTCGATTTTGCTGAGTGTCGGCGAACTCGGCTTCGCTCGGTACACCGTGCGCGAACTCCTGAAGCCGGGCGGCGATCAGCCCGCCGTGCTCGGCATCACGATCACGGCTCGTTTGATTGTATCAGCCGTTCTCTTCATGAGTTTGATCGCATGGATTGGCTGGCGCAAGCCGGAGGGCGCGCTGCTGCTTGTCGTTTATGGCACGCAGTTGCTCACCAATCCCGCCACCGAAGTCCTCGCTTGGCTAGAGGCTCATGGGCGGGTCTCGCAGTCCGTGATCGCGCAGTTCACCGGTTTCATCATCAGCGCGATCTGCATTGCTGCGGGCATCTGGACTCAGGCCCCGCTGTGGTTTTTTGCCCTCACCTATGCGCTTGAAGGCTGGATCTTCATCTTTCTCGGCGCTCTCGTGTTCCATCGCAGTGGTGGCAGCGTTAGATGGAGTGCTTTTCAATTTTCCCGCGCGTTCGCACTCATCAGCCGTTCCTGGCCTGAGCTGGCCTCCCAGGCTGCGTTGATCCTGCTTTTCCGCCTTGATACCATGATGATCGAGTGGCTGAGGGGAGCTGAGGAGGCTGGCATCTACGGTGCCGCCGTGCGTGTTTCTGAAATGGCCTACTTCATGCCGGGCATACTGGCCACGCTGTTTCTGCCGCGGCTGATGCAGGAACGCCAGCACACGGCCGCGCGCTTTGAGAAAAGTGTGGTCGATTACTTTTCCGCTTCCGCCGTGCTCGCATGTGCCGTGGCGGTCTGCCTGCTGTTGCTTTCGCCCTGGATGTCATTTGCATTCGGTGGTGAATTCACCCGCAGTGCTGAAATGCTGCGTGTGCACGCGTGGGCCTTCATTCCCTATGCCATCGGCATCGCCCGCACTCAGATCCTCACGGTGGAGGACAAGCTAGTTGCGAACCTCCCCTCCGTCATTGTTGCCGTCGCGGTGAACGCCTGGCTGAACTTGCTGTGGATTCCCGCGCACGGCGGTGTGGGGGCAGCTTGGGCCACGATGGTGTCATACACGCTGGCTTGGGTGGTGTGGACTTATCTCTCACCGTGGCTGCGTCTGAACATCTCTGGCCTCATGACCCGTGCGTTCATGGGCCTGCCGCGTTTCACGCTGCTGCGCGTGCGGTCGTTTCTGCACTCCTGATTTCTTATGCAAGGCAGGGCTCTCATCATCTTCATCAGCGGCATCGGCGCCGTGTATGTCATGCTTTCCGTGCTGCTTGCCGGTGGCAACTCCATCGGCGCTCTGGCGCAGTTTCTCTCCATTGGCTCCTTCATCTTCGCCCTAATCCAGCCACGATTGGCTCTTTACCTCATGGTGCTCTATGCCGGATATAGCGACCTGCTGAAGCGCATGATGATCTTCGACGGCCACGTCACCATGAACGACGTCATGTGGGTGCGCGCGCTCTGCCCGCTGACGCTGGCCGGCATCTGCATCGGCACCTTGGTGCGTTCGCTTGGTGACGGTAGCCTGTATCAAAGGCGCAAGCTGGTCTCGCTGCTCTTCTGCATCCTTGGCTTCATTGTCTCCGGGGCGTCCGCCTTGCGCAGCGGTGGCGGTTTCAATGCCGCTGCCACTCAGCTCGCGGACGGCGCGGCCTACATGTTTCTGCTGTTTGTGATTCCCTGCATCTTTCGTACGCCGCAGCAGATCATCGCCTTCATCAAGTACTGCCTCATCGTCTTCATTCCAGTCGCGCTGTATGGTATCAAGCAGCAGATCTTCGGCCTCAGCGAGTTCGAAATCGAATACCTGCGGTCCGGCCTCACGGTGCTCTCCAAGCATCTCGACGACGTCCGTCCGCGCCCGTTCTCCACGCTGGTGGACAGCTCCCCCTTTGGTACGACCTGCGCGGTCTGCGCCTGTCTTGCGCTCTTGGTGCGCCGTCATCATCGCGATACCGGCACCCGGAGCTGGGGTGCCTTGAGTTTCGTGCTTTTCGCCCTCTTCGTTATAGGCTGTGTCGCCAGCATGACGCGTGTTGCCAGCATCAACTGGGTCATACCCATCGTGCTGTTGCCGGTGCTCAGAAGTGCGCGCGGCACCGCGACTTTGTATGCATCCGTAATGGCTTTGTTTTTCTCCGCCTGCATCTTCGCGCAGGAATTGAGCAACGCCGTCACCAGGCTCACACTCTGGGCGCTTGAGAATTTTGGCGGCACCGCCATCGGCGAGCAGTTCTCGCGATTTTGGACCATCTGTGATCGTCTCGATGGCATGTACGATCTCGCGCACAATCCGCTCATGTGGACCATGTTTGGCTATGGAACCAAGGGGGCGGCCGACATGCACGAGGCACACATGGTTGCCAGCCATGATCTCATTTCCAACCTGCTGCTCGAGATCGGCTGGCTGCCGCTTAGCCTGTTGCTGATTATCGCCGCTCTCGCGCTGCATTCCTTCCATCGCAGTGTGCTCGGATTGCGCGGCACCCCCGTCTTCAACATCTGCTTGTGGATGGTCGGCATTGAGTTCGGCCTGCTCGTTCATAACGTTTTTGCTGGCAACGTCACATCCACCTTTCCGGTGAATTTTTTCTGCTGGTTCATCGCCGGCGCACTGAATGTCTGCATCATCCATGAGGAAAGCCTGCGGGTGAAAAAGCTGCAGCTCGCAAAGCCGGTGCCGCAGTCGCTGCATGCGCACCATCCCGCTTTGGCTGGTACTCAGTCTGTGCCGTTCAATCGAGGCCTGCCTTATGGCTGATCTACCCCGGCTCACTGTCGTCGCTCCCTACGCCTTGAGCGACTGGGGCGGCAGGCCGCGCCGTTTTCTGGATCCGGCACCGCTGCCGCTGAAAGCCAATGCCCTCGTGGGTGCATGGTTTGCAAACGACGAGCAACTGGAGCTGGACTACCATCGTCGGCAGTGCGGTGCGCTGCGACGCATGGGTGCCGCGTTCCGCCTGATCGCGCAAAATTACGCCTCGCTGCGTCGGTCAAGCATGATCTACTGCCTCGATGGCATGCACTATGCATTCCTACTGTTGCTCTCAAAGTGCGGGCTTTTTTGCGCCGAAGGGAAGAGCATTCGTCGTTTTGTGTTCCACAACACCGCATTGCAGAGACTTGCCTCCAGTCTGCGAAATGCCTCGCCCGGCTTTCAGGTTGAATGCATCACGGCCGAACAGTTCGCTGTTGCATCGCAGCAGGTGGGTGCTCATCGGGTGGTCTTGCGCCCATGGAAGATCGACACTGGGTGGTTTCAGCCTGTAGAGGATGTGCCAAAAACCCGCGCCCTTCTGCCCGGCAACATCAGTCGCGACGAATCCATCGTCGCTCCACTGCTTCATCGGGGTCTCTCCATCACGCGCATTGCTCGCGTGGAGTCGCTGAACACCCGCTTTGCCACTGAGATCGCCGATCCGCGCTTTGACCTTGTGATGAACGCCTCACATCGTGATTACCTCGGACATTTGCATGCAGCGCCCGTAGTCCTGCTTCCCATCGTGCCATGTGATAACCCTGCTGGACTCACCGCCGCACTGGAGGCCATCGCCGCCGGGGTGCCGGTGCTCGCCAATCGTAGCATGGGTCTCACCGAGCTGTTTTCCGCATGCCACTATCCCGTGCCGATGCTCGACAATCTCGACCCGGATGCATGGGCGCGGGCTTGTCATCAAATCGAAGTACAGCGCGACTCATTCGAATTCCTCGCCGCTCTGGAAAACTCACGTCAGCTGCTCCTTAAATATCATCGCATCCTGCCTGCGGGAGAAGACTGGGCGCAGATTTTTACCGGGGCATGTTCTGCATATTCAGCCGTTAATGGAGCAGCCTTTGGCGCAGTATCGCAATCCACATGAAGCCTGGTCTGCTGTTCATCAGCCATGCCTGCGCCGCGCTCGAAAATCGCAAGAAGCTCCAGGCGCTTGCCGCACACTTTGACCTCCTCTGCGTCACTTCCACCATCGAGCAGCGCCTGGTGCTTGGACAGCCCTCGTCTGACTTTGACAATGACAGCGATGCACCCCGTCGCAACTACCGGCTTATTCGCCTGCCGCGGCATGGTCAAACCGGCACCACCTTTCGTTACGCCGGGCTCGCCGCCGTCATGCGCTCACGTCGTTTTGATGTCATCCTCGTCGAAAACGAACCCTGGGCCGTCGTCTGCTGGCAAACCCGCTGTTGGAAAGCTCTGTTGCAACGCGGTGCCCTGTTCGGCGAGTTTACCTGGGAGAACGTCGAGCGCCCTGGCTGGAAGGGGGTCGTGCTCGCTCCCATCTATCGTGCCATGACCGCGACCACCGACTTTATTATCGCCGGCAATCAAGCCGCTGCAAGGCTTGTTCAGAAGCATGGTGCACGCTCAGGTGCTGTGCTCGTCGCTCCACAGTTTGGTGTCGATCTCGCTAATCATCGCCCTGCATCATCGGCCGAACGTGTGGCGCTGCGCCAGGCTTGCGGATTGCCTGCAGACGCTTTCATCGTCGGTTACTGCGGTCGGTTGACCGAAGAAAAAGGCCTGCACGAGCTACTTCACGCCTGTGAGTTGTTGCAGGACGTTCATCTCGCCATTCTCGGCTCAGGCAGACTCGAATCCTGGCTCAGGGAACAGCAGCAGACGCGGCCATGGCTGCATCTGCTGCCACCACGCCCGCATTTCGAGATTCCCGGCTTTCTGCGCTGTCTCGATGTCTTCGTCCTCGCCAGCAAACCTGTACACAAGATGGCCCTGTGCTGGGAGGAGCAGTTCGGCCATGTCCTCATCGAAGCCATGGCCTGCGGCGTCACCACACTCGGGTCAAACAGCGGAGCCATTCCCGAAGTCATCGGCCACGACGCAGCCATTTTCCCTCATGGCGATGCGCAGGCGCTTGCCGAGTGCATCCTTCGTGCGATGAGCGGCACCTCCATGGCGCAGAGCCAGCTCGAACGCACCCGCACCCATTACACGCATGACGTCGTCGCTGCGGCGTGGGCGGGATTCATCCATCAAAAACTCGCCGCGTGAGCAGCTGCCGCGCTTGTTCCGCTACCTTTGGCGGCCAGCAAATGCCGGAATCGACCCCCATTGCACGCAGCCGTACCTGTTCACGATGGCCTGCAAAGTTCGACCACCCGCTCATGCACCGCATCGACGCTCCAGCGATTCAGGCAGGCCATCGGCATCTGCGTGTTCAGGCACCGGTTCGTCGGTTTCGTGGCACTGTCACATGGCTGGCAGCTCATGCGCGGCTCACGCAGCAGCTCAAATCGATCCTTATGCCAGACCGGATCCCAGCGCGGCGAGGACGGACCGATCAAAATGACTCCCGGCGTGCCGAGCGCGGCGGCGACATGCATCGGCCCCGAATTGTTGCCGACAAACAGCTTTGCACCCGCAATCACGCGCACCAGTTCATCCAGCGTGCGCGTCTTCACCCGCTGCACGGATTCGCTCAAACCAGCGTCTTCGCCTTGGGTAATCCAGCGTACCGCATGCGTCTTCGCGAGCCGGTTCGCCAGTTCAACGAAGTGTCGCAGCGGCCAGCGCTGGTACTCACGGCTCGCTCCCGCATGAATCACGATCACGCCCGATTGATCACTGCCAAACGCGCTCAGATCGGGCGCAGGCATGCTTTCCGGCAGTTCAAACCGCGATCTGGCGATGCGCCAGTTGTGCGCAGCTACGGTTTCGTCTCCCTGAACCGCCTCACGCTGATGCAGCAGGCTGTTGAGCCGTACATGGGGAGTCTGCGGTCCCACGCACAGCTTCGCCCCGCTCAGCCGTGCCAGCAGATGCGCCACGTTGCCCTGATCATCGCCGAGCAGACACGCATCCGGCCTCAAGGTGCGCAGTTTCCCGGCCATTCGGGCCAGTTGCCAGGGCTTGCGCCACGTGCCGTTGAACTTTGCCGTCTCAAACACCCGCAGATCAACCGTTGGGCAGCAAACCTCATACAACCGCGCCGCCGTCGGACTCGTCAGCACCACGATGCGCCAGTCGGGATGCGCTGCGACGAGCGATTGCACGACGGGCAGGTACACGACGTTGTCGCCGAGTTGGTTCACTTTGAAAACGAGCAGCGTCATGCTGGCAAACCCTATCACCACGCGTGACCTCCGCGCAACGACTAGTATCATGAGCCTGGCTCCTTCCTGCCCCGCATGCGATGCCGTGGCCGAAACCAAAATCGGTCACGCGGGGGCCTGCCATCTCTGGCGCTGCGCCTGCGGCCTCGTCTTTGCGGACCGGGCTACCTGGCGTGACCCCTATTCGGCCACTGATTATTACGATCCGGTACATCAACCCGCGCAAAGCTATCCGCTGCACACCACCGCCACCGAGCGCGATCGCATCGCGAGCGTCCGCAGGTTCGTGCCGACCGGGCGTCTGCTCGACTTCGGCGGCGGCTTGGGCAAAACCGCACTCGCGGCCCATGCTGCGGGCTTTCAGGCCATCGTTCTGGAGGACAGCCACAAGGCGGTGACCGAAGGCCAGACGCATCATCCCGAGATCGGCTGGCTTGAAGGCCGCACGATCCCGGACAGCATCGCCGCTGGCTCTTTGGACGTGGTGACCATGTTTCACGTGCTCGAACACCTGCCCGACCCGCGCTCCGCGCTGGCGCAGATCCAACGCAAGCTGCGCCCCGGTGGCTTGCTGGTGATCGAAGTGCCGAACTGGGGCAGTCACATGCGGCGTCTGCGCGGCCTGCACTGGCAGTATGTGCTCGATCATCATGTGAACCACTTTACTGCGGCCAGTCTGACACCGCTGGTCGAAAAATCCGGATTCAAACGCTGCGCAGTAGAGTTTCGCCGCACCTTCGCCGTCAACGAAACGCAGTCATGGAAAGAACCGTTGAAAAAACTGCTCTGTCTGCTGGGATTTGGAGAGATCCTGCGCTGTTCCTTCCGCAAATCCGCCGCATGAAACGCAGGCGCATCATCTCCTGGGTCTTGCTGCTCTTCAGCCTGGTGCTGCTCATGGCCGTGCAGCCGTATGCGGCGGGCTACGGTCACTTCCGTCGTACGATCTGCGCCGAACTCTGCATGCAGTGGCATGACGCCACCTGGCAGCATGGTGCCTTGGTGCCGTTCATCGTAGGTTATTTGATCTGGCGTCGGCGCAACAATGTTTCGCCGCTTCCGGAATCATCCAGCCCCTGGGGTTTCGTGCTCATCATCTGCGCGTTGTTCATCTATTTTGCCGGCTTCCGCGCCAACAGTTTCTACTGCGGCTATTTGGGCGTCATGACCTTGATCGCGGGCGCATCGCTGTGGCTCGAAGGCGTTCAGCGCTCCCGTGTCAGATTGTTTGCCTGGTTGATGCTCGGCTTCATGTGGCCGCTGCCTTTTCTGGAGGAAAGCATCGGTTACCAGATGCGCCTTCTCATGGTCAAAACGACCGGTTTTGTATTGAACACCATCGGGGTCGAATCGCTTGTTTCTGGCACCGCTTTGCAGTCCATGCCAAACATCGAATTCGGACGCAAAGCCGGTGATCTGTTCAGCGTGGGCATCGCCGCTCCCTGCTCTGGAATGCGCTCGCTGTTCGCGCTGCTCGTCGTCGGCACGTTGTTCAGCTATTTCCGCCAGCGCGTGATGTGGCGCAGGCTTGCTTTGTTCAGCACGATTTTGCCCATCGCCATCGTGGCAAACATGGCGCGCATCCTGGTTCTGATTTTCGCGGCCATGATCTTTGGCCAGCAATGGGCCATTGGTGACACCGGGAAAGAAGTGTCCGCCTTCCACGAATGCACGGGCATCGTCGTCTTCCTCGTGGCTCTGCTGCTGCTGCAAAGTGCCTCCTGGCTGCTGAATCGTGTGTGTGGCGGGCTGGGTTTCAAACGTTCACGCACCGTCTCACGGCAGGTGGTGGCTCCTGTCCTATGATCATTCGTGCCATCATCCTCTTGGCGCTGTGCGGCATGACCGTGCTACTATGCCAGTTCTCGCCCCAGCCCAAAGGCGGCGAAGCGGCAGGTGTGCTGGCGGAGTTGCCCATGGTGGCGGGCAGTTTTGTCGGCGAAAGCGAAGACCCGAGTGACAAGGAACGTGAGCTGCTCCCCGCAGACACGATCATCGTGAAACGTGCGTATCACACGCCAGCACGTTCCATCGAATCTCGGAATCTCGCACATGCTTCGCTCGTCATCGCTGGCAATGACACCCGCAGCATCCATCGGCCCGAGGTGTGTCTCGATGGTCAGGGCTGGACCATCACCGGTTCGACGGTGCGCGAGGTGAAGATGCTTTCGGGCGCGACACTGCGCGTGCGCGATCTTGCCATCGAGCGCGAAGTGCTCCTGCCGGACCGGTCCAAACTGCCGCTGCGTGCGCACTACGTTTATTGGTTTGTCGGCACCGACATCAGCACGCCAAGCAATCTGGACCGGCAGTTGCTTAGCCTGCGCGACAGCGTGCTGCGAAATGTGAACCATCGCTGGGCCTATCCTTCAGTCATGGCCCGCGTCACGGACAATCTTACACCGCAGCAAAGCGGTGAACGTCGTCGCGACGATGCAGAGACCGTGAAAATGATTCTCTCGCTCGTCCGCAGCCTTGCCCCTCACTTTCAGAATGACCTGATGACTTCCCCATGATCCAAAAACTTCGCGCCTATCTCCAGCCTCTGGGACGCGTCGCCGTCGCCTATTCGGGAGGTGTGGACAGCACGCTCGTTTTGAAGGCTTCCCTGGATGCGCTCGGCAGTGAGAATGTGATCGCCCTGCTCGCCGTCTCACCCAGCCTGCCGCAAAGCGAAAAGGACGAGGCCTTCGCGCTCGCCCAACAGCTCGGTGCCCGTCTTGAAATGCTGCCCACGGCAGAAGTGAACGATCCCGCGTATCAGGCGAATGCGCCTAACCGCTGCTACTTCTGCAAAGACCACGTCTATCGCGCTCTGCGTCAGTTTGCTGAACAGAGCAGCATTATACACGTGCTCGACGGCATGAACGCCGAAGACACGCTCGATGTGCGGCCCGGTCGCGCCGCCGCTCGTGAATTGCAGATCCTCAGCCCGTTGCATGATCTCGGCTTCAGCAAACAGGACGTGCGGCACTTCGCCCAGATCCTCGGCCTGCCGAACTGGGACAAGCCCGCCGCCGCCTGCCTCGCCTCCCGGGTGCCATATGGCACGAGCGTAACGCCGAAACTGCTTTCCCAGATCGAGCGAGCCGAAGCTGCTCTGTTTGATCTCGGTTTCCGCGAACTGCGCGTGCGCCATCACGGCGATGTCGCCCGGCTCGAAGTGCCCGAGGCCGATCTGCTGCGCGCCTTGCAGCAGCGCGAGACCATTACCATCGCGCTGCGTGCGACGGGATATACCTACATCACCCTCGATCTAGACGGGCTGCGCTCTGGCAGCATGAACGAAGTGCTCAAAGCCCGCACCGCATGAACGAATCGAAACTTCGTGATTTGCTCGATCAAGTCAGCGCAGGCACATTGCTCCCTGACCAGGCGCTGCAATGCCTGCGCACATTGCCCTTTGCCGAAGCAGGCCAGGTGCTGGCAGATACGCATCGCATGATCCGTCAGGGCTTTCCTGAAGCCGTGTACGCCGAAGGGAAAACGGCCACCCAAACCACGGACGCCCTCACCGCACTCGTCGCTGCGCATGGCTGTGCGCTCGCCACCCGTGTGAGCAACGAAGTCGCCGCGTTGCTGCTGCAGCGTTTCCCCACTGGCAGCTACGATGGCGTTTCCCGCTTGTATCGCATCGAGCAAATGAATCGTTCCTTCCAATCGTCGCCTGTGGTGGTGGTGTGCGCCGGCACCTCCGATCTGCCGGTTGCCGAGGAGGCTGCGCAGACTCTCGAATTCGCCGGTGCATGTGTGAACCGTATTATGGATGTCGGTGTCGCCGGTCTGCATCGCCTGCTGGCTCGGCTCGATGATCTGCGTACTGCGAGCATCGTCATCGCCGTCGCCGGCATGGAGGGCGCGCTGCCCAGCGTTCTTGGTGGACTCGTCGCCTCTCCGGTGATCGCGGTCCCAACCAGCGTTGGCTATGGTGCAAATTTGCATGGCATCTCCGCCCTGCTCAGCATGCTCAACTCCTGCGCCAGCGGACTCACCGTCGTGAACATTGACAATGGTTTTGGCGCGGCGGTGGCTGCTCTGCGGATGCTGAACATGCAGCCTAAGGCTTGATCGAATCATGTCGATCGAAGACACCCTTTATCCGCTGCTCAAACTCTATGAAGCAGCACCGCAGCCCTTGAAGTCACTAGCGGGGCGGGCGTATCGGGCGATTCCGTCGTCCCTGCGCTATGGTCCGGCCTACACGCGATTTCAGAACGAGTCGCGGGAAGTTGAAACTTGGGATGCCGAAATCATCCGGCGTTATCAAATAGCGGCCCTGCGTGATTCTCTGATCGCAGCGGCGAAAGCATCCTTTTATGCAGAACGCTTTGCGGCCAGCGGTGTCGATCCGGCGAAGTTTGAGGCGCTGGAGCAACTGGCGGACTACCCTTTGCTGACGAAGCAGGATTTGATTTTGCATCGCGAGCGGATGGTCAATCCGGAGTTTGACGCGCAGCAGCGCCTCTACATCACCACCGGTGGCTCAAGCGGTGTTCCAGTCGGCTTTTATCTGCACAAAGGGGTAAGCCGTCCAAAGGAGCAGGCCTATCTGGAGGCGCAATGGTCACGACGGGGCTACCGCGCCGGAGACCGCGTGGCGGTGATTCGAGGGGGCGTTACTTCGAGCAAAGCCAGCGGCGGCATCAGCTATTTCGATGCCACGCGGAACTGGCTCATTCTCTCTTCGTATCATCTCACGCCTGAGCGCCTGCCGGAGTATGTCGCCGCATTGAACCGTTTCCGTCCGCAGCACCTGCATGCGTATCCGAGCGCAGCACTCATGCTGGCACGCGGACTGGAACAGACGGGTTTGAACCTCGACCTCAAGCTGACATCACTTCTGTGCGGCTCGGAAAAGCTAACCGCAGAATCTCAGCGATACCTGGAGCAATTTTTCGATGCAAAGGTGTTTCACTGGTACGGCCACAGCGAACGCGTGGTGCTCGCCGCGCAGGGCGGCACCTCGAATCATCTTCATTTCTGGCCCACCTACGGTTTTGTCGAGTTCGGCGCACCCGATGCGGAAGGGAACCGCGAGATCATCGGCACCTCGTTTCACAATCATGTCATGCCGTTGATCCGGTACCGCACAGGAGACTATGCGAAAGTCATCGGTGGCGAGGTTTCGGAGATCGTGGGTCGCGACTACGAATTCCTCGTCAGCGCCACCGGCCGCCGCATCTCGCTCACTGCAATCAACATGCACGACCGCATTTTCGACGGGCTGCTGGCCGTGCAGTTTTTTCAAGAAAGCGAAGGCGTGGTGGAATGCCGTTTTCAACCGGGCACTCAGTGGCAAAACAGCCGGGAGGAGGCGATGAGCGCAGGATTGTTAAAAAAACTGGGCGATGATTTCACCCTCACGCTGCGTGAGGTGCAAGGGGTCGAAAAGACCATCGCAGGCAAGCACAAGTGGCTGGTGACAAGACTGCCCTCCTAACCCTGTTCGATGAATATAACCTATAGCGAGACACGCGAACTGCCGACCGACCAAGTCATAGAGCTTTACCGGGCCAATGACTGGTCTTCGGCTGAGAAGCCTGAATTATTGATGAAAGCGTTAAAAAACTCCCATGCGTTGGTTTCTGCGTGGGATGGGGACAAACTGGTGGGTCTGGGGAATTCCATCTCTGACGGATATCTGGTTGTCTATTACCCTCACCTTCTCGTGCTGCCTGAATACCAAGGCAAAGGTGTTGGAACGGGCATTGTTGAGGTTCTCAAAAATATCCACGCGGGATTTCACATGCACATGCTGACAGCAGATGGCAGGGCAATCGAGTTTTACGAGAAATGCGGTTTTGAAGAAGCCGGCAACACACAGTCCATGTGGATTTATTCGGGAAACGATCATTGATTTTCAAAATCACTCACTGATGAAACAACTCGGCCAATACCAGGACGGACGCCTCGAACTGCAGGAGGTGCCTGCCCCAGTGCCACCGCCGGGAGGCATCTTGGTTCAGACGACGTGTTCGGTCATCTCCCCGGGAACAGAGCGGATGAAGGTGGAGCAGGCGCGGATGTCGCTGCTGCAAAAGGCGAAGGCACGACCGGATCAGGTCAAAAAGGTGATCGATACGGCAAAGACTCTGGGCTGGAAGGCTGCGCTCCAGAAGGTGCGCAACCGTCTCGAATCGCCGACACCGTTGGGCTACTCAGCAGCTGGAGTCGTCGTGGCCGTCGATGAGTTCAATTCCCGTTTCCATGTGGGCGATCGCGTGGCCTGCGGCGGCGCGGAGTGCGCGTTCCACGCGGAGATGATTGCGGTGCCGGATCTCCTGGCGGCACCGATTCCTGCTGGCGTGGAGGACTGGCAGGCGGCCTACACAACTCTTGCCTCGATCTCAATGGAGGCGGTGCGTCAAAGCGGTGTACGGCTCGGCGAGCGCGTGCTTGTAATGGGGCAGGGGCTTGTGGGCCTGCTGGCGACGAGTCTGCTGAAGGCTTCCGGCGCACGAGTAATGGGCGTGGATTTCGTCGCTGACCGTTTGCAAACCTCCCTCGCGATGGGCGCAGAACTCGTGGTGAATCCATCTCAATCGAAGCTCGAAGACGAGGTGCGCGCATGGACGAACGGTCACGGCGTGGATGCTGTGATGCTTTGTGTGGGCGGCAAAGGCCGCGACGCGGTGGACACCGCGATCTCTTGCCTGCGTGATCGCGGCGTGATGGTGATCGTTGGCATCTACGATGCGGAACTCTCATGGAAGACCGCCTACATGAAGGACATCCAAGTGCGCTACTCGCGCAGCTACGGTCCGGGGCGCTACGACCCGCAGTATGAATGGGGCGGGCAGGATTATCCCATCGGTCATGTGCGCTGGACGGAGAATAGGAACTTTGAGGCCTGCCTGGAACTGATGCGCACAGGGCAGCTTGATTTAAAACCGCTGACCACCCGCAAGGTGGCCTTTGGCGAGGTCCTCGGAGTTTACGACAAGCTCGAGAGCGAACTTGGTGTGGTGATTGAGTATTGTAGTCCCGGCTTCAGCCGGTCCGGAGACGGGAAGCGCGAATCAGCCCCCCAATTTCCAGACCGCCTAAAGGCGGAACTACAGAACAGCGTTGGAACGCTTGACGTGATCGGCGCGGGAAACTTCGCGCGCACGATGCTCCTGCCGCACGTGAAGGGAAAGATCACACTCGGAACCATTGTGAATGCGACGGGTCTCTCGGCCCGGCATGTGAAGGAGAAGTTTGGCTTTGCGCGCGCAGAGACGGACACATCGAATGTGTTTGGAAGTGAAACAGGCTGCCAGCCTGTGGGATCGGAACAGGCTGGCAGCCTGTCTCACACAGCCGCTGTCATGATCGGCACTCGGCATCATCTGCACGCGCCGCTGGTGCTCCAGGCTCTGCAAGCCGGGCAGCAGGTGTTTGTAGAAAAGCCACTGTGTCTGACACGCGAGAACCTTGCGCAGATCGATGCCGCCATCCTCGAATCAAAGGGCGGCGTGATGGTGGGTTTCAACCGCCGCTTCGCCCCAGCGACGGTGGCGATGATGGAGGTGCTGAAAACGGTTTCGGGACCGAAGACACTGGCCTTTCAGGTGAATGCAGGCGTGCTCGCGCCGGATCACTGGTATGCGAATGTCGCTGAAAGCGGCGGGCGCGTTTTGGGCGAGGCATGTCATTTCTTTGACTTCGCCTGCCATGTACTCGGCAAGCCTGTGAAAGTCACCGCACAGACAGTGGGCCGGCCAAAAGTGCCGGATTCCGTGACGGCACAGATCGAATTTGCCGACGGATCATCAGCGCAGGTGATTTACTCCGCCGAAGGCGACTCCGCCTTTCCCAAGGAAACCTTTCGCGTATTCGCGAGCGGTCTGGTATGTGAGTGCGAGAACTTCATGAAGCTGTCGATTTTCAAACAGCGCAAAGAAACCGTGAAAAAATTCGCCTCAAAAGGACACGCGGAGGAGATGGCGGCATGGCTGGACTTCTTGAAGGGTGGGGCGGCGCATCCGTTGCCGTATGAGCAGGCCCGGCAGAGCATGCGGCTGACGTTTGCGGTGCTGGAATCGATTCGTGAAGGGCGAAGCATCGAACTGTGATGGGCCTGGGCTGGTACATTCAGCGGTTGCGTGCGATGAGCGTGGGCGAGATCGGACGTCGAGTAGCCGAGCGTCTGGGGCGGCGAAACGAGATCAACAATCTCCGGCGTATCTCCCGCAAGCCATGGGATGGCGCATTCACGGACGTTCCAAAGCTGCCCTGGCGCGACCGCGTGCCGCCCGAACTGCGCAAACAGCTGGCCGTGGACGCTGAGAGGTTGATGCGCGGCGAGTGGGAGCTGTTTGGCTGGAAGAGCGTCGAGGTGGGTGCGCCGCCATGCTGGCACCGGGATGCAACACTAGGGGTCGTAATTGATCCAGACATTCCAGCGCGAAAACTGGATCATCGTCATCTGGAGCACGATGCAGATGCCAGGGCCATCTGGGAGATCAATCGCTGGAGCGAAATGACGCGCATGGCCATTCACAGCGCCCTCAATGGCGACGTGCATGCCATTCGTGTGTCGCAGCTCTGGCTGGAGGACTGGTGTGACCGCAACCCGCCGGGGCATGGCATCAACTGGACCAGTCCGCTGGAAGCGGGCCTGCGGCTGATGAACTTCTGCTGGTTCGATGCCCTCGTGCGCGGCTGCAATGATCCCGAACTGGCCCGCCGGCAGGATGAACTGACCGCGCGCATTGTCCCCGTGCATGCTTGGTGGGCGTGGCAGCGCCGATCATTTGGCTCGTCAGCGAACAATCACCTCATTGGTGAACTTAGCGCACTGGTGATGGCGATTGCACGGTGGCCGTCCCTGGAGCGCATGATCCATCCAGCGCAGAACGTGGTGAAGCTGCTGGAGCATGAGATTATGCAGCAGTTCGCCACCGATGGCGGCAACCAGGAGCAGGCGCTGCATTATCACCTGTTCGCCTGGGAAATGTGCTGGCACGCAGGCATGGCAGCGGGCGGATTCAATGTGGAAGTGCAGCAGCGCCTGACGCAGGCGGCCCAGTATTTCGTGGATGTCGTTGAAGCTCCAGAGTGCTGGGATTTTGGCGACTCCGATGACGCGCAGGTGCTGCCGCTGCCGCTGAAACGCACGAACGCAGCTGCGGAATTCCGCGGCTGGCTGCTGAACAGAGCAGACGGTGCGGTGCTGCGTTTCTGGCTGGGTGAGCCACCCAAGGGCGTGAAAGCGGCGATGCGCAGCAAGTGGCTGACGCATGAGCAAAGCGGGCAGGCCATCTGGCGTGATGCGCGCTGGACCGTGAGAGCGGATGCCTCGCCCCTTGGACTGGGCAGCATGGCGGCACATGGTCATCTCGACGCACTCCATGTGTCGCTCTGGTTTGAGCAGCATGCGCTCATCATTGATCCAGGAACGGGTGCCTATTACAGCAATCCGCCACTGCGCACGCGCCTGGCCTCATGGGAGGCGCACAATGGACCCGTGCCGGTCACCGGCTGTTCGACACCACAGCGCATGGGAGCATTTTTATGGGCAAAGCATCACGACAAACCGGAACTCCAGATCAGCAATGACATCTGCGTGATGAGCTTTGCCTGTGCTGGCCGTCGCGCTCAGCGTGCGGTGCATGTGACTCAGGATTATGTGGAGATCTGCGATGATGTCGGCCTTGAAACCTCGCATGTGGTCACGTGGCAGTTGGCACCCGGCTGGCGCGTCGGGCAGGAGCGCAAAAACGGCTTCGTCTGCCAGCATGCCGAATCCATTCCAGTGCATGCGACGCTGAATGGTGATGCCGTTGAACAGTGGGAGATCGTTGAGTGCGAAGCTTCGCCGCATTTCCGTGAACTGGTGACCACGCAGGCGGTGAAGATCACCTTTCGTGGCACACTGACGACGATCTGGCGCAAAGCGGGGTGATCGAAGAGCTTGTTTGTAAACGCAAAGGGCGCAGGAGATTTTCCTGCGCCCTTTTTGTTTTTGGTTCACGGCACCAATTCCACCGCCTTGTAGCAGCGATGGTCGAGCAAGGAGGGCAGCAGACCTTTGACCTCAGGACGCATTAGATAGGAGTGCGTGTACCAATAGATCGGCAACATGGGCGCTTCATTGAGCATGATGGTTTCGGCTTCGCTTAGTAGTTCCAGACGTTTGGCGACGTCAGCTTCACGGAAGCTTTGATGGATGAGTTCGTCGTAGCGTTTGTTGCTCCAGCCGGTGTTGTTGTTGCCGTCGCCGGTCTGCCAGATGGCGAGGAAGGTGGAGGGGTCGAGATAGTCACCCACCCAGCCAAAGCGCGCGATTTGATAATCCAGTTTGCGCTGAGATTCGATGTACACGCCCCAGTCCTGGTTCAACACGCCGGCGGGAATGTGGAGATGCTCTTTCCACATGGCCTGCACCGCCTCGGCGAGCGCACGATGCGACTCGCTCGTGTTGATGAGGATGTCGAACGGGGGAAACCCGTTGCCATCCGGGAATCCTGCCTCGGCCAGGAGCCGCCTCGCCTCGGTGGGATCGAAGCGCATGATGCTGGGGACACGGTAGTCGCGGTTGCAACCGGGCGGAGTAAGGCCGGTGGCGGGCTGCTGACCAGCGCGGAGAATGTTGCGCGTGATGCTCTCGCGGTCGATGGCCAGGGCAAGTGCCCGCCGTACCAGCGGATTGTCGAAGGGCTTTTTCGTGGTGTTGCAGCGGTACATGTAAACGCTGAGCAGCGGGTCATTATGATAGTAGGGTGACTTGCTCTCGCGATAGGCAGGGATCTTGGACAGCGGCATCGTCAGAGTGACGTGGAGCTGACCGTCGTTGAAAGCGAGTTCCTCAGTGGTGTCGCTGGAGATGGGCAGAAACACGATGCCGTTGAGCTTGACGGTAGCGGCGTCCCAGTAATTCGGGTTCCGTTCCACTTCGAGGGCTTGATTGACCTGCCAGCTTTTGAGTTTGAAGGGGCCGTTGCAGACCATGTTCGCAGGGCGCGTCCAGCGTGTGTTGCGGTCGGTCATCTTGCCAAATTTTTCGATGGCATGTCTCGGCATGGGGAACCACGAATAGTGCTTGATCATGCTCGGCAGATAAGGTGCCGGTCCTCTCAGTGTGATCTGCAGGGTGAGCGGATCGAGCGCTTTCACGCCGACCTCGGCGAAGTCTTTGATCTTGCCGGTGTGGAATTCCTCGGCGTTGAGAATGGGGTAGAGCATGCTCGCGTAATCGGCGCCCAGCTGCGCAGTAAGAATGCGCTGATAGGAGTAAAGGAAATCAGCGGCGGTGAGCGGTTTGCCATCGCTCCATCTGCCATGGGGCTGGAGTTTGAAGGTCCAGACCGTAAAGTTTTCAGCGGTCCATGAGGCGGCGGCTCCAGGTGCATCGCCATCAGGGTTGTTAGGAGCCGGGGCGATTAGGCCTTCGAAGAGGGAATGAAAGATCATGTGCTCCGGCTGACCGCTGGCGAGGTGGGGATCAAGCGTGGCGGGTTCGCCGCCGTTGCCAGCCAGGAGAATGCCGGCGCGATTGGCCACCTCGACTCGTGTGGGTCTATGCGTGCGGACGTGATGAAACCACGCGGTGCCGCCGATGAAGAGGATAAAAATGAGAACACGAAGAATCCAGCGCATGGCCAAACATGACACGAGGCACCTCATTCGTGCAACGAGGCATCAAAAAAACGGCCCCGCCGTTTTCTGGCGAGGCCGCTTGGGACAGCTATCAATCAGGCTTCCACGCTACTACCTGCGGAAACCATGATGATGGCTGGAACCGTGCTGGTAGCCATAGCCGGTATTGCAGCCGGGGTTGTAGCCACCAAAGCCAAAGCTGATGCTAGGCCGCACAACGATGGGGCGCTGCACGGCACTATAGCCGTAGCCACCTTGCGGTCCCTGAGTCACCCACTGACCGATAGGGCGGCCGTAGCCGTCATAGCCGACGATCTGGTAAACGGCTACGATAGGCGTTCCGCAGGAGGTGTAGCCTACGACCCGGGTTTGGCCCTGGCATTCGGCCTTGGCATTGGAGGGAGCTGCAAAACCAAAAACTGCGGCTGCAGCAATGACTGAGAAGAGTGTTTTCATGAGTGTGTGGAATTTGTATCCGCACTCTCTGACGTGGCTGCTTCGGGTCTATTCAGCCTGCTTGAAATTTTTTTCAATCAGTGCTGTGACATCGATTTTGGATCGAATGCATCACGCAGTCCGTCGCCCAGCAGATTGAGGGCTAGCAGCGTGGTGGAAAAAAAGATGCCCGGGTAGAGCAGCAGCCAGGGGTAGCTTTCCATCGATCTGGCACCTTCCTGGATCAGCACGCCCCAGCTCGCATCCGGCGGCTGGATGCCGAGCCCGAGGAAGCTCAGCGCGGCCTCCAGCAGCATGACGCCCGGCACCGTGAGGCTGGCGTAAATGATGACCGGTCCCATCACATTCGGCAGCAGGTGTTTCCATACGATGTGCCAGAAGCCCGCGCCACAAGCCCGCGCCGCAATGATGAACTCCAGATTCTTCAGCGCCAGCACCTGCCCGCGTACCACACGTGCCATCGTCAGCCATTCCACCGCGCCGATGGCCACGAAGATGAGCCAGAACTCACGCCCGACAATGACCATCAGCAGGATGACGAAGTTAATAAATGGAAACGCAAAGAGGATGTCCACGATGCGCATCATCGCCGCGTCAATGCGGCCACCAGCGAGGCCGGAGATCATGCCATAAAATACACCGATGATTGCAGCAACCCCCGTGGCCAGCAGGCCGACCTCCAGTGACACTCGCCCTCCGAACAGGATGCGCGTGAGCATGTCACGTCCCAGGGGATCGGTGCCCAGCCAGTGTGCAGTGCTGGGATCCGTGGCTTTGAGCTCGAGATTCTGCTCTGACTGATCGTAAGGGGAAATCATCGGGCCCAGGAAACACAGCAGCACCAGCCCGATGAGGAGCCCAAGCGCCAGTGCGTTTATCCTCTGGCGCATGAGCCTACGCCACGCAGCGCGCATGGGAGAAACACCGGTGTTCATCGCTTGGCCGCTCATGCGTGGAGTCGGATGCGTGGGTTGAGCATGGCCTGGAGAATGTCCACCATGAGGTTAAAGCCGACGATGAGCGTGGCGTAGAAAACGGAGATGGCGATGGCGAGGGTATGGTCCTTATTGATGGCGGCGGCGACGAAGAACTGCCCCAGGCCGGGGAGCTGGTAGATCGTCTCGACGATGAACGAGCCCGTGAGCAGAGTCGCGGCAGCAGGGCCGAGGTAGTTAAGCACCGGCAGGATGGCGAGCTTCATCGCATGCATGAAGACGACGGACGTCTCGCTCGCGCCCTTGGCCCTGGCGGTTCGTATAAACTCCTGCGCCAAGGTCTCCCGCAAACTGCCACGCTTAAGGCGGGTGATGTAGGCGGTGTAGATGATGCCAAGGGTCAGCGCGGGCAGGACCCAGTCCGAGGAATCAAACCAGCCGGAGGCGTTGAACCAGCGCAGCTTCAGGCCGAACAGCAGAGCGATCATCGGGCCCAGCACCATGCTCGGCATGCAGATGCCCACAGCGGCCGCCACGGTGCTCGCGCGATCCTCCAAAGTATTGGGGCGCAGCGCGGCAAAGGCCCCCAACGGCACTCCCACCGTCAGCGCGAAGAGCAGGGCGGGAATGCCAATGGCCGCAGACACCGGAAAGCCCGAGGCAATGATCTCATCCACACCACGGCCTTTGTAGTGCATGGACTCGGGCAGGTCGAACGTCGCATATTGAACGATCTGTCGTGCCAGCCGCACCGGCCAGGGCTTGTCCATGCCATAGTAGGCTTCCTGCGCTGCAACGGCTTCCTTGGAGGCAAAGCGCTCCTTTTGAAAGGGTCCCCCGGGGATCATATTCGACAGCGCGAAGGTGATGCAGATCACCGCCAGGATCACGACGAGGCCCTGGATGACGCGACTGATGAGAATGCGAAGCATGGTGGCGGGGTCAGGTGGGATCAGCTCACTCAGGGCGATCATACAGATCGCTGATGTCCGCAGCAGCGAGTTCGATCAGATAGGACGCGATCTTGGTCCCAAGCGCCTCAAAGTACCGTCTGCCTTTCTCCGCAGTGCTGTGCTGCGGATCACCCGAGCCGGTGTCGTTCGTGGCTTTGCTCCAAGCGCGTTGCGCCCAGGCCCACTTTTCATGGATGGCTTTCAGTTTCCAGCGGTTGTCAGTGCCAGGACCCCATTCGCTTTTCGGCAGCACCAGATGGGGATGGAAGTGCAGCATGAGGCTGGTTTCACGTTCGTCAGCATGGTCTCCCACGATATTGAAAATGTCATCGCCCTTCACCGCATTGAACCAGGAAACCGTGGAAAGAAACATCTTCGGGTGCTTCGCCTGAAGCTCGCGCAGCATCTGGCGGAAGTCATTGCCACCATGGCCGTTGAGGATCACAAATTTCATCACACCGACGCCTTCGAGGCTGCTGATGACGTCTTCCAGCACCATCATCTGCGTGGTCGGATTCATGTTGATGCAGAACGGCACGTCGAGCTGTCCCGTCTGCACGCCGAAAGGCATGTTCGGCAGGATGGCAACCTTGGCTCCCGCCTCCCAGGCGATGCGTCCTGCCTCGGCGGCGATGGCGTCGTTCTGCAGTGAATCTGTGGCATAGGGCAGGTGCCAGTTGTGCGCCTCCGTGGCTCCCCACGGCAGCACTGCGGCTTCATAGCGCGTGGCTTTGACTTGTTTCCAGTTCGTTTCGGCAATGATCCAGGGTCTCGGGCTCATGGTGGCATGTAAAAGAGGCAAACGGTGGATGCAACGTCCGACAAATTCGGTCACAAGGAACGTTTCTCTCCGCCCCATGCTTCGTTCGCTGCTATTTCTCTCCCTGACAGCCTTTGCCACCGCTGCGGAGATTTCATTCTCCAGGCAGATCGCACCTATTTTAATCGACCAGTGCATGGAATGTCATCGATCAGGGAAGGCCAAGGGCGGCTATCGGCTGGACACCGTCGAACTGATGCTCAAAGCAGGCGACAGCGAGTCTGCCCCTGTACTGCCGGGCAAGCCCGACGAAAGCGAGCTCTACCTGCTGATCGCCACCCATGATGAAGATGACCGCATGCCCAAGAAGGCCGATGCACTGCCCGACAAGCAAGTGACGCTGATTCGGGAATGGATCACGAGTGGTGCCAGGCTGGACGTGGCGGACAAAGAAGCGGCCCTCCGTGCCATCGTCCCCGAACAGGAAAAGGCCTACGCACCTGAGAAGTATCCGCGCCCGCTACCGGTGACTGCTCTCGCTCTGAATCCCGCTGGCAGCATACTGGCATGCAGCGGCTATTTTGAAGCCACCCTGTGGGAAACGGCGACGGGAAAACTCACCGCACGCATCGACGACATGCCTGAACGCATTCTCGCGCTGGCCTGGATCGCCGCAGATCAACTCGCTGTCGCTGGCGGCGTCCCCGGGCGTTCGGGAGAAGTATGGCTGGTGAATCCTTCACAGCCGAAGGAGCGCAAGCGTCTGGTGAGTGCACGGGACTGCGTGCTGGCCATGGTGGCCAGCCCCGATGGCAAACTGCTGGCCTGTGGCGGTGCCGACAATCAAGTGCGCTGTTTTGAGCTGCCCTCCGGCAAACTGAAATGGCAGATCGAGCCGCATGCAGACTGGATCATGGGCATGGCCTTCTCTCCCGACAGCCAGCACATCGCCACCGCCAGCCGTGATCGCACCGCCAAGCGCATTGACGCTGCCAATGGGGAGATCGAGGCCACTTTTACCGCCCATGATTGCGCAGTGCTCAGCGTGGCCTTCTCCCCAGACAGCAAAGAAACCCTCAGCGGCGATGTCGAGGGCGAGATCCGCCGTTGGGATCGCAATGGCGACGGCAAAAAGGACACCACGCTAAAACCGGGCGGACGTACGGAGGTGCTGGCGCTGGGTTTTCTCGATCCTGAAACTCCGCTCGCGGCCCTGGGCAATGGAACGGTTGTTTCCGTGGACGTGAAAAGCCGCAGGGCAAAGGACAAGATCAACCGCTATGAGGACCGCGTGAACGTTTTGGTGTTGCAGCGCATCGACAAAACCGTGCGGATCATCTCCGGCTGTCACGATGGCAAAGTGCGGTTCAGCGAAATCGGAAAGGCAGAGCCAGTCTTGCAATTCGTAGCTTCGCCGGGATGGTAGCGCACCATGTTTGAATCACGTACCGACCCTCTTGCCAGTCGTTTCGTTTTTGCACGACGGATGGTCAAGTTCGCCACCATAGCGTTTATGGTGATCGGCGTGGCGCTGGGCATCGGCATTCTGGGCTATCATTTCATCGCCCGCTTCAGTTGGATCGACAGCCTGTTGAACGCCTCGATGATCCTTGGGGGCATGGGGCCCGTGGGGGACCTGCCATCGGCTGCCGCCAAGGTCTTCGCCTCCTTCTACGCCCTCTTCAGCGGGCTCGTGTTCATTTCGGTCATGGGCATCGTGCTCGCGCCGGCGGCGCATCGTGCCCTGCATCTGTTTCACATGGATGAGGAGGATCAAAAATCATGAGCAGGGAAAGAGTCGTCGTCGTTGGTGCCAGCGACAAGCCCGAACGCTACAGCCATCGCGCCCTGCTCCTGCTGCTGAAACACGGCCATGACGTGGTACCGGTGCATCCCTGGCTGGCCGAGATCGAAGGAATCCCCGTGGTGGCGGATGTCGGCTTGATTACGGGCCGGGTGGACACCGTGACGATGTATGTAGGAATGGCGCTATCGGCAGAATTGCAGGGCCGGCTGATCGCCCTGAAACCGCGTAGGATTATTTTCAATCCTGGCGCGGAAAATGCGCCCTTGGCTGTGGCTTTGCAAAAAGCCGGAATTGCCTGTGAGGAAGCCTGCACCTTGGTGCTGCTGAACACGGGGCAGTTTTGAACACAGTCATCTGCCTGAGAGTCTCAGGAATCAACCCTATGTTAGAGATCCAAAAATACCGGATTTATGAACGCAGCCGCCTGCGGGCGCAGGGCGTGACCGACGATGAGATCGAAAAAGCACAGCACCTGCCTTTCCGACCCGCCTTCGTGGAGGGCAAACGTCGGCCAAGAGAAGTGGAGGATGAGAATCAGGTGCCGACAGGTCAGTTTGCCTTTCGCCGGAAGGAACGTTGAAGCAGCGGCCTTGCCCGCACGCCACGACCTGCTAGCATCGCGGGCACCCACCGCATGCCCGCGAACCGTTTTTATACCTCTTTCGACTTTGAAACGCTCGAACCGCGCCCAATGCATGCCGGTGAGTATCGGAGCGCGTTTCAGATCGACCGCGACCGCATCATCCACAGCAGCGCTTTCCGTCGCCTGCAAAATAAGACCCAGGTGTTCTTGTCCGGCGAGTATGACTTCTACCGCACGCGCCTGACGCACAGCATCGAGGTGGCTCAGATTGGGCGCAGCATCTGCGGCTGGCTCACCCAGCAGAGCCAGTACCTTGATGATGATTGCTTCATCGACTCCGATCTCGTCGAAAGCGCCTGCCTGAGCCATGACCTCGGCCACCCACCCTTCGGCCATGCCGGGGAGCGCACCCTCCACCAGCTGATGGCACCGTATGGCGGCTTCGAGGGTAATGCCCAGACGCTCCGCATCCTGACGCAGACGCTGTTCAGCGAAGGCCGCAGCGGCATGAACCCCACCCGTGCGTTGCTCGACGGCGTGCTGAAATACAAAACCCTGCACACCGAAACCCCCGCAGCGAAGAACCACTACCTCTACGATGAGCAGGAACGCTGGCTCGATTTCACCCTCGGCGGCCAAGCCTTTCCCGTGGAACTCACCCCCGGCAAGGTGCGCAATGGCTTCCGCAGCATCGAATGCCAGATCATGGACTGGGCGGATGACACTGCCTACTCGCTCAATGACATTGCTGACGGCATCCACGCCGGATTCATTAATGTGCAGCGCCTGGAACGCTGGGCAGAAGATCAAGACCTCTCCGATGCCGACGTGGCTGATGTGGCCTTCTTGTCCAAGGCGGTGCGTGAAAACCGCGTCGAAGGCCGCTTGAACCGCCTGATTGGTGAATGCATCCGTGCCACGAAACTGGTGCCTGCCGCCAACTTCCTCTGCCAGAGCAGCCGCAGACACCAGTTTGCTCTGGAAATCGATCCCGTGCAGCGCCGGCGGGCGGATCTCCACAAAAAGATCGCCCTCGAACTCGTCTTCCTCAGCCCCCAGCTCCAGCAGCTCGACCACAAGGCCGACTTCATCCTCACGCGCGTATTCGGCGTGCTCCGGGAGCGCTACATCGACACCGTGCAACCCAAGGGCCTGCATCTGATCCCTGCCGCCATCGAAAAGGAAATCCAGGCCGCCGCCGATGCACCCGCCCGCGCCCGTCTCGTCTGCGACTGGATCGCCAACATGACCGACCACTTCGCTTTCCGCACCTACCGCCGCCTGTTTGACGCTGACTTCGGTTCGATCACGGATTTTGTTTGATCACGAGTTAGGACAGGGATCATCCTGATCCCCTATCCCTTCGCATGCTGCGGGTTACAGCTTCGCAATCCGCCGGCACACTTCCTCCACATTCGCGCGGCTGTTGAATGCGCTGATGCGGAAGTAGCCCTCACCAGCGCTGCCGAAGCCGCTGCCGGGAGTGATGACCACGTTCGCTTCGTTGAGCATCTTGTCGAACATCTGCCAGCTCGTTACGCCGCTTGGGCACCCGACCCAGACATAGGGGGCATTGACGCCACCAAAGACCTGCAGGCCGGCCTTTTTGCAGGCCTCGACCAGCAGCGCGGCATTGCCCATATAGTGCTCGATGAGTGCTTTCACCTGTGCCTTGCCTTCGGCTGAGTAGATCGCCTCCGCACCGCGTTGGACAATGTAGCAGGCACCGTTGAATTTCGTGCTGTGGCGGCGGCTCCACAGCGGATGGATCGCCTGTTTGCCTCCCGCCTGGGTTTTGCCCATCAGCCCCTTGGGAATGATGACGATGCCGCAACGCACACCGGTGAAGCCACCGTTCTTGGAGAAGCTGCGGAATTCAATGGCGCAATCGCGCGCACCTTCGATTTCATAGATTGATCGCGGCAGTTCCGGATCACGGATAAAGGCCTCGTAGGCCGCGTCGTAGAGGATCGTGGTGCCATTGGCCAGGGCGTATTTCACCCAGGCTTCAAGCTGCGCACGTGTGGCCACAGCACCCGTCGGATTGTTCGGGTAGCACAGGTAGGCCAGATCCACCGGCTCATTGGGGATCTCGGGCACAAAGCCATTGGCCGGTGTGCATTTGAGGTAGTGGAGGCCCGCGTAGGCGCCGCTTTCGTCGGCATCGCCCGTGTTGCCAGCCATGACGTTGGTGTCCACATAAACGGGATACACCGGGTCGGTGATCGCGATCTTGTTCCCCGCACCGAAGATGTCGAGGATGTTGCCGGTATCGCATTTGCTGCCGTCCGAGATGAAAACCTCGTCGGCTTCCACCTGGATGCCACGTGCCTTGAAATCATGCTCGGCGATGGCGTTGCGCAGGAAATCGTAGCCCTGCTCCGGGCCGTAACCGCGAAAGGTCGCACGGTCTCCCATTTCATCCACCGCCTTGTGCATCGCCGTGCGCACGGCCTCTGGCAGCGCTTCGGTCACGTCGCCGATGCCGCAGCGGATCAGGCGTTTGGCGGCTTCCGTGTTGGCCTCGGTGAAAACCTTCACGCGACGGGCGATTTCAGGGAAGAGGTAACCGGCTTTGAGCTTGTTGTAGTTTTCGTTGATGTAGGCCATGGCAGGAGAAAGGGGCGGGCAGTGTGGCGAGTCGTGGCGGGGATGCAACAAAGTCGAATTTGTCACCAGCGCCTGAATAATCATTTACAATTCTTACATATGAGAAATTATATCATGGTTGAGATTCAAAACTGTCGAATCCCAACTTTCTATGAAGAAAAGTGCATTCTCTTTAAGCCTTTGCTTATGGGCCGCCTGCTTGATCAGCAATTGCGCCTATCACGAGGTCGCTTGGCAGAACAAGGAGATCAGCACCCCTTCCAAGCCCTTCGGCACTGGCAAAGCCGTCAGCTACACCAAGCCGCAGCTCTGGAACAAGCGGCATCTCACCTGGCGTCTGGACGCCTCCACCCCTTTGCCGGAGCGCCTGTCATCGGAAGAGCTCAAGCGCGAGATCGACGAGAGCTTCAAAAGCTGGGAGGCCGCCGGCGTCTTCACCTTTGCCCAATCTCGCGTCGGTGAGCCCGCAGACATCACCATCAGCTTTGGCACTCCTCCCGGAAGAGGTTGGGACGGCCAGCTCGGCAGCATGGGCCATGCGTCTTTTCCCTGGAGCCCTGATCGCGGCCACATCTACCTCGACCCCTCCGAGTGGTGGAGCACCCAGTCGGTGGCCCTGATCGGCGATCCCATCACCAAATGGCTCCCGCATGAAATCGGCCATGTCCTGGGCCTGCAGCACGCCCACGGCGAGGACCAGACCATGAGCGCCACTGGCCCCTACAGCCTTCCGGACAAAGCCAGCTTTGCCCAGCTGCGGCATCTCTATGCCCCGCAGACCCCGGTTTTCACCTGGGTGCAGTGCGTCATGGACAGCACCGGTGCTGCTGAGTAACCACGGCTTCTGCTCGCGCAGCAGGCAAGAATTGGAGCCGTTGTGCCGTCCCTTCTGCATGCAACGTCCGTTGATCGCATGCCTGGCTCTGTGCATCCCTTGGTGCGGCAGGTCCGCTGAGGATCTGAAGTTCCCCACCACGCCGCCCACCGAGCCGCAAAACGCCGCGAAGACCTTTCATGTCCTCGATGGCTTCCAGATGCAGCTCATCGCTGCCGAGCCCCTCGTCACTGATCCCGTCGCCATCACCTATGACGAGGATGGCCGCGCCTACGTGTGCGAGATGAACGACTACCCCTACACGGACAAGGAGCACCACAAGCACGCCCAGGAAAACCCCACCGACCAGTCCATCGGCAAAGTACGCCTCCTCACCGACACCGATGGCGACGGCGTCTTCGACGAAGCCACCGTCTTCGCCGAAGGCCTCTCCTGGCCCACCGGCGCCGCCTGCTGGAGAGGCGGCATCTTCGTCACCTCCACCCCCGACGTCTGGTATCTGAAGGACACCAATGGCGACGGCGTGGCCGATGTGCGGCAAAAAGTCTTCACCGGCTTCAAAAAGCTCAACGTCCAGGCCGTGATGAACAATCCCATCTGGGGCCTCGACCACCGCATCTACATCGCTGGCGGCAGCAACGGCGGCGAAATCCAGCGCGCCCCCGGCAGCGAGTCCGTCATGCCGCTGCCCGCAGATTTCAAACCGCTGTCCATCAAGCGCAACGACTTCAGCTTCGATCCCAGCTCCGGAGACGTCCGCCTCGAAAGCGGCGGTGCCCGCTTCGGCAACACCTTCGACGACTGGGGCAACCGCTTCCTCTGCAACATCCGCAACCCCTGCCAGCACGTCGTCCTGCCCTACCGCTACCTCGCGCGCAATCCTTACCTCGTCGTCCCCAGCGCCCTCAATGACTGCGCCGAAGCCGGCGATCAGCTCCCCGTCTATCGCACCAGCCCGCCCGAACCCTGGCGTGAGTTCCGCGCCAAACGCTGGGTGCAGGAAGGCAGCACCCTTCCCAAAAGCGAACTCGTCGGTGCCGGCGTCGTCACCTCCTCCGCCGGCATCACCGTCTATCGTGGCGATGCCTACCCGCCCGAGTATCGCGACTTCGTCTTCGTCGCCGATGTCGCCGGCAATCTCTTCTACCGCATGAAGCTCGTCCCCGACGGCGTCACCTTCAAAGCCGTGCAGGTTGATGGCACCAAAAATTACTGCACCAGCGACGACCTCTGGTCCCGCCCCGTCAACTTCGTCAACGCCCCCGACGGCTGCCTCCACGTCTGCGACATGTACCGCGAAGTCATCGAGCACCCCTGGAGCATCCCCGACGACATCCACACCGCCGTCGATCTCCTCCGCGGCCGCGACAAAGGCCGCCTCTACCGCCTCGCTCCCCGTATTGTAGTCCCGCCTTCAGGCGGTTCTGGAAACGCGCCCGCAAAAGCTTTCAATCCCCGCCCCACGCCCAAACTCAGCACCTTCACCACCCCCGACCTCGTCTCCCTCCTCGACCACCCCAACGCCTGGCACCGCGAAACCGCCCAGCGCCTGTTGTTTGAGCGACAGGAGAAAGCAGCTGTGGAGCCGCTGCGGGCGCTTGCGGAAAAAGCCACGACTTCCCAAGGACGCCTGCACGCCGCTTGGGCACTATTTGGCACGGGAGCACCATTTCTCTCCAAGAAAACCGCCATGGAGCATGTGATGCTTCGAGATCCTTCTCCGCAAGCACGTGGTGGTGCCGCCTTCTTGTTATGGGACATGTTCGAATCTGCTGACACCGCCCACGCTGACATCCTCCGAAATACGGCGGCCGTCCCAGGGTACAATACTGCCCCTCTCCTTGGCATCGCAATGACGCTCGCCACCCACCCTTCCAGCCAAGGGGTGGCACAACACTTGGAACAGAAGGGCGCGTGCCGGGATCTCTGGCTGCGTCCTGTGCTGTTACAGGCAGCCATGATAACAAATCCGTCGCATGTGGTCGTGTCCCTTGGCGCTCCACGGATGAACGAGAATCCCCGCGTCAATGCCGACGCTCTCGGCAGGCAGGATTTCCTGGCCGCGCTCGGGGAACTGTTCTTGACCAAGGGAACACTCATTCAAAGGGAGGAGGCGATGGTTTTGGAACTGGTCTTGACTCGGGATCGCGGCAGTGACGAAATGCTGGTAACACCGGAGGCATCAGCGGCCTTTGTGAGAGGCCTGACAAAGGGCGCGTTCATCAAAGGGCTTACTGTCGACAAACTCTCCCAAAATAAAGCCATCATGCAGGCGTGGAGCGACCGCGCCGATGCAGCCGCTATCCATCTGCAAGACAGGAGCCTTGATCCGCAGGCTCGTCTGACGGCGTTTTATCAGGTATGGTTCGGCAAGCAAAGGTCGGTGGAAGTGTTGTTGGGCAGTTTGTTCTCCCCCGATCAACCGGCTGAGCTGCAATTGAGTATTTTGGATGCCCTGATTCACAGGCAGGAGCCTGCGGTGGCCGACTTCGTTATAGGCTGCTGGCAGCGCCTTACTCCCACACTCCGCGAAAAAGCCGCCTCCCTCCTGCTTTCACGCACCGACCGCATCGCCAAACTCCTCGATGCCATCGAAGCCAAGAAAATCCTGCCATCACAACTCAGCGCCGCCACAAAAGCCACGCTCGGCCGCCAAAAAACTCCCGCCCTCGCCGAACGCATCGCCAAGCTCATCAGCGATGGCAGCCCTTCAAACCGCAAAGCCGTCATCACCAAATACGAGCCCGTGATGTCAATGACCGGTGACCCCGCCCTCGGAGCCAAAATCTACGAAACCCTCTGCATGGTCTGCCACCGCCATCTCGATCGCGGCAACGAAGTCGGCCCCAACCTCGGCACCATCAAAGCCTGGACCGCAGAACAAATCCTCACCAACGTCCTCGACCCCAATCGCGAAGTCTCGCCCAACTTCGCGCTCTACATCGTCGAAACCAACGACGGCCGCACCCTCTCCGGCCTCATGACCAGCGAGACCGCAGGCAATCTCACTCTCAAACGCGCCGATGGCGGCACCGACACCCTCCTCCGCAGCGAGATCAAATCCCTCACCAGCCCCGGAATTTCCATCATGCCCGAAGGCCTCGAAGCCGCCATCACAACGCAGCAGATGGCGGATCTGATCGCGTATTTGAAGGCTCCTTGAGCAACGTTAGAGGGAGATGATGCTTCTGCGCCCTTTGAAACAAAATCACAAAAATGCTGACCGCCGAACCAAGAATGCCGCCCATAAGCGGATACATCTTAATTTCATCGAAAAATGAGCGGTCTTTGAGAGCAACCTTCGCAGGCAAGTTTGCTTCGAGGATGCTCTTGCGCCAGGTTTTCAATGCGTTCTCAGTCCACAGGCGGTCTGCTGGTTTATTCAGTGTGGCTTCGGCGTAGAGGTAGCTCAATTTTCCGCTGACCGGCATCATCATGACTGAATAGACTCGCTTGACTCTGGCGATGTCATTGCCGGTTTCGACGGTGGCATTCATCGTCATTGTGTAGCCGATGCTCATTGCTGAGTCATCAAAGCAGCCGAGCACCTCGACTTCACTGGCGTTTGTTGTCTGCCCCCCTTTCCAAGCATCGTATCCGTACCTTTCCGCAGAGTCATTCTGCTTGAGAAGTTTCTGTTGCGCGATCGACTGCTTGGTCTGGTGCTTGAGGTAGCCAAAGGCTTCTTCGCCAATTTCATATTTTTCCCAGGTGCTCGTTGTTTGGACGTAGCAGATGCGATCAGCGTCCTTTGGATTGTTCTTGAGTGGCTTGAAAAGCGCCACGCAATTGCACCACGTTTCCGGATTGCTTCCTATCAGGCGGGCAGTTGCAGGATTCCACTCATCGACCCGTTCAAAACCCGCTGGGGCTGGAAATCTAACGCACTTGGTTCCAATGTACGCAAGTTCATGATGAAATGGCGGCGGCATCCCACACGCCGCCTCCAGACCCCCACTAACGACCGACGAGGTGCAGCAGTGGAAAATGGCGACGAACAGCGGTGTGAATCGCATGCATGCACTCAACCACTCACAGATCATCAAATCAAGCCATGATCCCCTCATGCGCATCTATTGTAAGGTATCACAAAGAACAGGGTTGTACATTTTGCTCCAACGGTGCATCGACAAGCGCACTTGATCCGTTTATCTCCGCGTATGTTCACAGGCCTCGTTGAAACCACCGGCAAAGTCATCTCCTTGGAAGCTCGCGGCGAAAGCGCGCGGCTGACCCTGCATGTCGGCGGCATGGCGACCGAACTGGCGGACGGCGAAAGCGTGGCCGTCAACGGCTGCTGTCTCACGGTGACCTCAAAAGACGCCACCGCACAAACCGCCTGCTTTGATCTGCTCATGCAAACTCTGAAGGTCACGAGTTTGGGCGAATTGCTGACCGGCTCCCTAGTCAATCTGGAACGCGCCATGGCCATCGGCGCACGCTTTGGCGGACACTTCGTGCAGGGACATGTGGATGCCACGGTGAAGGTGCTCGACTGGAGCGAGCACGGGCAGGACCACCGCCTGGAGGTGGAGATTCCACCGGAGCATCGCGGCCTCATCATCCCGAAGGGATCCATCTGCTTCGACGGCATCTCCCTGACGGCGGCGGAAGTGACAGATAGCACCGTCGTATGCTGGATCATTCCGCACACCTTTCAGCTCACGAATCTGCACACAAGAAAGCCGGGCGACCGCCTCAACGTGGAGTTCGACATGCTCGGTAAATACGTGCGCGAGCTCATGCGCGCCATGAAGTGAGCATCCATGAGTCTAGGCAGGCCGTTACCATTCCGATGTCGGTCCTCGAAGTCCAATCTCTCACCAAAAGCTACGCCGAACGCCCCATCCTGCGCGGCGTCTCTTTCAATCTCAATCGAGGCGAGCGTGTGGCTCTTCTTGGCCCTTCTGGCAGTGGCAAAACCACCGTGCTAAACTGCGTCGGCGGCGTGGATCGTGCAGACACCGGCAGTGTCTCAATCGCAGGCCAGGTGCTGGCAGACTTAAATGCAGATGGCCTGGCCCAACTGCGCCGTCGCCACATCGGCACCGTCTTTCAGTTTTATCACCTTCTGCCCACACTGAGCGCCGCAGAAAACATTGAACTCCCTTTGCAGCTTCTCGGTGTGCCGACCCACGAGCGCGAAGCGCGCGTGCGGCAGCTCTTGGAGCGCGTGGGCATCGCACATCGTTCTGCAGCTTTGCCCGGACAGTTGTCAGGTGGCGAAATGCAGCGTGTGGCCATTGCCCGCGCAGTCGTGCATCGCCCCACCCTGATTTTGGCGGACGAACCCACCGGCAGTCTCGACACCACCACCGGCGCGCAGGTTCTCGATCTTCTGGCGGAAATCGTGCAGGAAACGCAGGCCGCGCTGCTGCTCGTCACGCACAGTCCGGACGCCGTGAAACACTGCGCACGCGTGCTGCGCATGCAGGACGGCCAGATCGTCGAAGGCGCATGAGCACGGTGCTACTCATCCTACGTCGCTGTGCTTTGCGCCACTGGCGGCTGGCTTTCAAACAGCAGCTGGCCCTCATGCTCATCCTTGCACTCGGCTCCAGCGTCTATCTCGCGGTGCGCCTCGCCAGCAATGCCGCTCTCTCAGGCTTTGAGACCTTCACCGATGGGGTCACTCGACAGCCTGATTGGACTGTGCAAGCACTCACAGGCTCCCTCCATGAAGCCGATCTGCGCGAGATGCGAGAGTCGCTGGGTCCACGTCCCGTGAGCCTCCTTCCAGTCGTGGAGGAGACGGTGACACCTGCATCGGATAAAGGAAACGGCGAGATCGGCTCGCGCGCCACATGGCGACTTCTCGGCGTGGATTTTGTCGCACTTCTCAATCTCCGCGGTGAAGCCCCCGCAGGCCTCGGCGCGACAAACATGCAGTCGATGCGAGCGGGAGTTTACGTCAGTCCCAAGCTCGGCGCGCAAGCCGGCGAAGATCTGCGCCTCATCGTCGATGATCGCGTGATCACACTGAAGGTCGCCGGGATCGTGCCAGAGGTGCCCGGAGTCCCCAGCCTTCCCGCTCATCTGCTCCTGATGGATCTGCCTGAAGCACAGACGATGCTGCAGCGAGGTGATCGCGTAGATCGAGTCGAGGTCCTGTCACAAGACAGCACCTTGTTCCCCAATCTGCGCGAAGAAACGGGCGGTCTGCTCAAGGCTCGCTGGCAGGTGCGCGATGGCGCAAATCGCCGTCAGCTCGCAGGCTCCATGACACAGGCCTTCCGTCTAAATCTCACCATCCTCTCGCTGCTCGCCCTGCTGGTCGGCGGCTATCTCATCTTCCAGGCACTGGACGGCGTCGTGCTCAGACGCCGAAATGAGATCGGCATTTTGAAATCACTCGGCGTCACAGATCGGGCCATCCAAATCGCATTTCTCCTCGAATCAGGATTGCTCGGCCTCTGCGGCGGTGGTCTGGGTATCCTGCTGGGCTGGCTCGGCGCACAAGCTGCCGTGGGCGGTGTCACCAAGACCATGAACGCGCTCTACGGTGCCACCAGCGAGCAGCAGGCCTCGCTGAGCACGAGCGAAGCACTTCTGGCATTGTCGATCTCCATCCTCGCAAGTCTCATCGCCGCATGGTGGCCGGCGCGCATGGCAGCACGCACCCCTCCGGCACACATGCTTGGACATCATGCGACACCATTTGAAGGCGGCACCGTGTGGCGCGTCGAATGGATCGGCTGGGCAATGATGCTGGCAGCCGTTTTGCTTGCGCAACTCCCCGTGCTCCGCTTTGAAAACGGCACACGTCTCCCGCTTGCAGGCTACACCGCCGCATTGCTGTGGCTCGTCGGTGCCGGATTGGCCGCGAGTACCATTTTGCGGCTCGTCGCACGGAAAAAAGCAATGTCCGCCGTGTGGTGCATCGCGCTCTCCCATCTGCGAAGGCCGACCGTCCGGCATCGCTTCGCAGTCGCAGCGCTGGCGAGTGCTGTTGCGATGACGACAGGCATGGCCGTGATGGTGGCGAGTTTTGACCACACCATGCGCGGCTGGATAGATCGCACCATGAAGGCAGACATCTACGTCAGCAGTGCGGGGGCGCAGAGTGCATCCTCCACCCATGCCATCACACAAGGAACTGTGGCGGAGCTCGGACAGGAACCAGGAGTCGAAGAACTGGCCTTCGTGCAGGCAAAGACGCTGATTTGGCATGGCGGCGAAGTCTTGATCCTTGGTACCAATCCCGCGTTCGCGCACAAGCATGATCTGTATGCCTGGGTGCAGGCACCGCAGCTCGAGAAATGGTGGCAGACTAAAGACGGCATCACATCCGCAATCATGAGCGAGAGTTGGAGTGAACGCTTCGCCACGCATGTCGGCGATGTAATCGACCTCGCAGGTCACCAAGTGCGAGTGGTGGCGATGAATGCAGAGTACGGCAATGAGCGTGGATCGCTCACGCTGCCCGCAGCAGTATTTCGCGAATGGTTTGACACCGACGAAGCCTGGCGCGTGGCCCTCATGCTGAAACCGGGCGTGGATGCAGAAACCGTTCGCAGCCACATCGAAGCAATGCAGCCCGGGCTCAGCGTGTTCACCAATGCCCACCTGCGGCGCGAGGCCCTGCGCATCTTCCGCCAGACCTTCTCCGTGACTCATGCCCTGGAGGTGATCGGCGTGATCGTCGCCGTGGTGGGACTCGGCCTGGCGCTGACGAGTCTCTTGCTGGAACGTCGCGCCGTGCTGGCCACGCTGCACTCGTTGGGCATGACGCGCAGAGAGATCGCGCAGTCAGCTGCGCTGGAAGGCCTCGGTGTGGCTTGTGCAGGCGCGTTCACCGGTATCGCCGCAGGTTTGTGGCTCGGCTGGCTCCTGGTCTATCGCATCAACAAACAATGCTTCGGCTGGACCCTCCAATTTCACGCAGTGTGGTGGCATCTGGCCGTCTTGGGTGTTGCGGTGATTGCCACAGGCATGCTGGTCGCCGCTTTGGTCGGACGCTGGGCTGCCCTGCTGCCAGCGGAACACACGGAGGAATGACATGAAGCGCGCGATCTTACTCTTTCTCATCCTGGCCCCACGGCTGCATGCGCAGACGACGGCCGACGGCTTTGCACTGCCTCAACCCGGCAGAGCCTTCGTCTTCCCGCGCGATCACGGCAGCCATCCTGAATTTCGCACGGAGTGGTGGTATGTGACCGGACACCTTGATGGCAAAGACGGGCATCGTTTCGGATTTCAGGTGACGTTCTTTCGCCAGGCCCGGCGTGAAGACGGCAAAACATTGCAACTTCATCTCGCCCATGCGGCGCTGCTGGATGCCCAGACGGGCCGCTTTCTGCATGAGGAACGTCTGAACCGCGCAGGATGGGATGTGGAGTCATCTGAGACCACACTGGCAGTGCGAAATGGCAACTGGTCTCTTAAGCTTGATGAAGCCACGCAGCGCCTGCACATCGCCGCGACGGTGAAAAACGAAGCCCTGCTGCAACTCGAACTAGAGACCGTGAAGCCCCTGGTCATCTTCGGCAAAGACGGTGTCTCACGCAAAGGCGCTTCCGACACAGCAGCCAGCCACTACCTCACATGGCCACGCTTGAAGACGAGCGGCACCGTCAAACTGGGTGCCGTGGAGCATGCCGTCACCGGCGAGGCATGGATGGATCATGAGTTCAGCAGCAGCCAGTTGGAGGCAGGGCAGGTGGGCTGGGACTGGGCTGCCCTACAGCTCAAAGACGGTCGTGAGATCATGGTGTATCGCATGCGCAGGAAAGATGGTGCACTGGACGCCGCTTCGACCCTGGCGGTGGTAGAGCGTGGCGGCAACGTGCGCCACCTCACGAGCGAAGCCTTCACCTGGGAGGTCTTGGGCATATGGAAAAGCCCCCGCAGTGCTGCGGAGTACCCAAATCGTGTCCGGCTTCGCTTTGAAGGCGAATCGCTGGAGCTCAAGCCGCTGGCCGCAGATCAGGAGCAGGACGGCGGCATTACACGGCTTCCCTATTGGGAAGGTGCCTGCGATGTGATCGATTCACACGGACAGGTCACAGGCCGGGCCTTCTTGGAGCTGGCAGGATACGCGGGCGACCTGACCGGGCATCTAGCGCCAAAGGCAAAGTGATCGTCCAGCACTACGCCACTCAGGAGTACTTCACGTCCTTTCGCGGCTCCATCTCAAAAGCGGTGGACTCCTGCTCAGAGATGTTCGGCTTCAGCACTTCCTCACGGAACTTGAAATAATGCGGGTCGTCCTGGCAGATGGCGAGTTTGTCCATGCTCTCGACCTCAAGATAGACGAACCACGGGTAGGGTTCGGAAGGATTGACGCGCTTGCCCGTTTTGACTGTGAGCACCTCCGGCACCCGCAGCAGCATGACGCGGGTCTGGGACATCATGTGCTCCAGTTTTTCCTCCGTGACCTGGGGCTTGAGCTGAAACAGGCTGAGGTAGGCGATCATGGGTGCAAAAGAGAGGTCCCGTTATGGCAGCAGACTAGGATTTCCAGTCGAGGACGCCCTTCTTCCAGGCATAAACGAAAGCAACGAGCAGAATGGAAACAAAACCAGTGGCCACCGCGAGGATCGAGGGGCCGAAGGCGGCCAGGTAGTCCTTGTAAATGATGGACCAAGGATAGAGGAAGACGACTTCGATGTCGAACAGCACGAAGAGCATCGCAATGATGTAGAACTTCACGCTGAATCGTGGCTGGCTGTCGCCCACTGGCAGCATGCCGCACTCGTAGGCGGAGTCTTTGATCGCGTTGCGCTTGGCGGATTTGCCGAGAAGCGCCGAAGCGATCAGGGTCACAACGGCAAAACCACTGGCGATGACAATCTGGAGCAGAACTGGGATGTAATTCTCAAACATGGGGCTGAATGATCAACAATGGGTAGCGAGAGGCGGGGCAGCGTCAAACCCGGAAACAAAAAGGGCCGCCCTGCACAGAGACAGAGCGGCCCGAAATAGACGGAGCTATTAGCCGCGGGCAGCCGCAGCAGCCGTGGTGCGGGCCACAACGGCGGCGCTGCGGGCGGCAATGGCGGCGTTGTGAGCGGCGCGCAGGCCGTCGAGACCGCGGTAGGTCTTGCCAACTTTGGCGCAAAGGCCGCGGCTCACGAGGTTCTGCAGCTTCTCATAGGAGCGCAGGCGCAGCATTTCTTCACCACCGCTGACAGCGTTTTTCAGCTTGAGATTGTCATACACCAACCCAAACAATGTGTTAAATTCATAAGTCTCCGGCTTTGAGAGAACATTGACTAGCTCGTCCGTGACATGATCAGGGACTCGGCGGGAGAAGCGTGTCTTACGTGTCGGTGTAGTGGTAGGCATATGGACCTTTAGCGTAGCACATCTTCGGCGTCTTTGCGACGGTTTTGTGAACATAGGAGGATTTTTCTCCTACGCTGCATGCGCAGTGATAGAAAATGTCCAATGACCACGTTTTATCATGCTGTCGCCGCTTGCATGTATATACATTGACTGGTCAAATTTTAGTGGCTTGAGTGTTTTGCGCTGCGAAAAACGTGCCACCACTCCCGCTATTTGGCGGAAATCTTGTAAAGCGCTCCGCTGCTGCGAATAAACAAAGCCCCATCAGCCACGGCGGGAGAAGCCGTGATCTGCTCGCCAAGTTGACTTTGAGCGATCAGCTCAAATTTTTCCGGTGCGGCCCGGACCAGAAAGCATTCCCCGCGGTCATTGCAAAACAGGAGTTTGTCCCCTAGCACCAGCGGAGCTGGGACGTGCTTGCCCGCCAGACGGTCATCCCACAGATCCTTGCCCGATTTGGCATCCACCGCACTGACGATGCCGCCACGGGTGGTTTGATACAATGTGCCATTCACCAGCACCGGGGCCGCCTCGCTGGCATTTCGCTTTTCACGATCCCACAGCACATGGCTTTCGGTGATGTCCCCCGTCATCTTGTCATCAATGTGAACGCAGATCGTGTGGGCACGTTCAGACCCGGTGTTCAGGATGAGTAAATCCCCGAAACGCAGGGGCGGAATGGCGGCATTGAATCCCCCATGGCGGATGGTCCAGAGTTCCTTGCCGGTGGCAACCTCGTAACCAAAGGCGGCGCGAGAACCAATGGAAACGAGCACCTGCTTGCCGCCCATCTCAAACACACCCGGCGTGTGATAGGCCTTGCGCATGTCCCCATCCCGGGTCGGTTTACCTTCTTTGTCGAGATCGCCGTAGTCAGTGGTGCGGGCGGTTTTCCAGACGCTCTTGCCCGTCTTCTTGTCCAGCGCGGTGACGAACTGCTGATCGATGCCGTCAAAGGTCAGGATGATCAGGTCGCCGTAAATGATTGGCGATGAGCCTGGCCCGCGAAAATGTCGCACGTTGATGTCCCGGCGCTCCCACACTTTCTTGCCGGTCGCAGGATCAATGCGTGCCGTGCCATAGGTGCCAAAATGAACATAGAGCGCATCCTCTTCCAGCACGGGAGACGGGGCCGCGTAATTGTTGATGGGGTTGCCCAGATCTTCCGGCGCGGCGTTTTCAAACACCACCTGATGGTGCACGATCTTCCCGCTGTGACGGTCAATGCCATAGATGAACTGCTTGGTGCCGTCCGCCGTGGCGGAGGTGAACCAGATCATGTCACCGCCGATCACTGGCGAGGAATGCCCCAGGCCTTCCAGCGGCGTGCGCCAGGCAATGTTTTTGCCGGAGGCGCTGTCCCACTCCAGTGGAATCCGGGCCACATCGGCCGCCGGTATATTGCCGTCCTGCGTTGGGCCGCCCTTCCCGGGCCAGAATACGGGCTTCGTGGTCGGCTGGGCGCTCGAAAGTGCGGACAGCAGGGCAAGGCAGAGGGTGGTGAGGGCGGGCGTGCGGATCATGGGCAGGAAGTTGACGGCGCTGACGGGAAATTCTTTCGCCAATGAAAAGAGCATGCATGGTTGGAGGCATCCAGCCGTATCCCTCGACGACTATGAAAAAAGCCATTCTCACCTGCCTCGCCCTCAGCCTTTGCATTCACTCACTCCGCGCTGAAGACAGCCTCAATGACCAGCTCCGCCGTGCTGCTGAAAAGCTGAAAAACGAATTCTCCAAAGTGAAGGAGCAAAGCGAGGTCAAGGGGCGTGAATGGTACAAAAAAGCCAAGGATCACCTCACCACCAGCCGCGAGGAGTATCTCAAGCAATCCGGTGCTGCTCTCACCCGCTGGAAAGCCGACATTGATGTGCTCAAGGAGCAGGTCGGCCGCGAGTACTTCAAAACTCGTGTCCTTGCCCTGGAGCAGCATCATGCCTTTGCGGACAAGGAACTGGCAACACTCACACTCGTCACCGAAGAGGCCCTGTTTCGTGCACGCCAGAAGAGCTTCGACAAAACCCTGTGGACGCTCGAAGCCGCTGTCGAGCAGGCGCAGGAAGAGGCCGGGCTTTGAGCACAAGCTCTGCCCACTACGCCGCAACCACGGCGCGGCATTGTCTTCCTCCGGCGGCTATGGTGAAATAGCTCCAAATCATTCACACCATGAAAAAGCTTCACCACGTCATCGCCGCCATCGACTTCACCCATTCCTGCCGCTGCGCTCTTCGGGAGGCGGTGCATCGCGCCTCGCTCGACGGTGCCCCTGTCACAGTCGTGCACGTCATGGACGAGTTTCTCGTGCACGAGCTCAAAAGCGCGCTGTCCACCGATCAGGCCACCATTCGCGCTGAATGGCAGGGGCGTCTGCAGAAGTTTGTGACGGACGCGGAGGTGGGTGGGGGCGTGAACGCCGAAGTGCGCATCGGCAATCCGTTCACCGAGCTGGTCGAAGCCTGCCGAGCCCACAGCGCCGACCTGCTCGTCATGGGGGCTAAGGGGTCGCGGAATGAACCGCACCGTATTGGTGTCATCGCCGCCAAGTGCGTGCGCAAAGCCCCCGTCGATGTTCTCGTGGTGCGTGAAGACGCCCAGGGGCCGTTCAAGCGGATCGTCGCCTGTGTCGATTTTTCCGAAAACTCTGCCAAGGCGGTGCAATGCGCGCTGCATGTCGCGCAGCAGGATGGGGGTTCGCTCGACTGCCTGCATGTGTTTCAGAGCGCTCTCGCCATGTCCCTCGATTACGGCGGCTTTGCCCCTTCGCTGCCTGCCACTTACGATCCTGAAGCGGTGGCGAACTGGCGCAAGGATCTGGCCGCCTTTCTCGATCCGCTGACACGTGATGTGGGAAGTGTGGTGGTCGCTCAGCACGTCACGGAGCGCGTGAATATTCGCGAAGCCATTCTGGATCATGTCAACGAGGTGCATGCCACCCTGGTGGTGCTTGGTACGAATGGGAAAACCGGCCTGCGCGAGATGCTCATCGGCACCACGGCGGAAAAAATCGTGCAGCATGCCCCGTGCTCGATCCTCGCCGTGAAACCGGACGGCTTCGTCATCCGCGCTGAGTAATATCATATATGCCAATGCATCGACCAGCGCAGGATGATCCCAGCATTGCTCAGTTGCAGGCGGCGCTGCAGGCCAGCGAGCAAATCTCCAGCGCCATCGTCGAGACCGCCGTCAATGCCATCATTACGATCGATGCCAGTTGCATCATCGAAACCGCCAACACCTCCACGGAGCGTCTCTTCGGCTACCAGCGTGCCGAGATCATCGGCAGGAACATCAGCATGCTCATGCCGCAGCCCTATCGTGACCGGCACGACGGCTATGTGCGGAACTACCTGGACAGCGGTTTGAAGCGCATCATTGGCATCGGGCGTGAAGTCGTCGGGCAGCGCAAGGACGGCTCCGTCTTTCCCATCGACCTCTCCGTCGGCGCGGCCGTGCTGCCCAGCGGGCGCCGCATTTTCACCGGCATCATCCGTGATCTCACGGAGCGCAAGGCGCTGGAGGACAAGATCCTCCACATCAGCGAGGAGGAGCAGGCGCGCATCGGGCAGGACATTCACGATGATCTCTGCCAGCAGCTCGCCGCCATCGGCTGCCTCGCGAAGGTGGCGCAGAAAAACCTCACCAAGGCCGGCAGCCCCGAGGCGGAGAGCCTGGCGGAAATCGTCCACCTCGTCAGCAAGGCCAACACACGCGCTCGTGAAACCTCACGCGGGCTCATGCCGGTGGTGATCGACTCCGGCGGCCTGATGGCTGCACTGGAAGAACTTGCGGCAAGCACCGCCCGCGCGTTTGAGGTGGCTTGTGATTTTCGTTACGACAATCCGGTGCAGGTGGCGGACAACCAGTTGTCTGTGCAGCTCTTCCGCATCGCCCAGGAGGCCGTCTCCAACGCGGTCAAGCATGGTCAGGCCAGACGCGTGGACATTCATCTCGCCCGTTTGAACGGCAATATCGTCCTCACCATTCGCGACAACGGCGTCGGCATTCCCGATTCGCCGGCCAAAGGAACTGGCATGGGCCTCTTGACCATGAGCCATCGCGCTCAGATGATGGGGGGCACACTTAAAATCGAGCCGCGTCCCGGCGGCGGCACCCAGGTCACATGCAGCGTACCCGCTCCAGCGAAAAATCCGTGAAGCGCATCGTCCTCATCGACGACCATCCGATCATGCGCCACGGTCTCGCCCAGTTGATTCGTGGCGAGGATGGGCTGGATGTCATCGGTGAGGCCGGCAGCGCTCGTGAAGGGCTCGAAGTCGTGGGCAGGCTCAAGCCCGATCTCGCGGTCATTGATCTCACCCTGCCGGACAAGAACGGCCTCGAACTCGTCAAAGACATCCGCGCCCTGCACCCGGCCACCCAGTGCATCGTGCTCTCCATGCACGATGAGACGCTCTATGGCGAGCGCGCCTTGCGTGCCGGTGCCCGCGGTTATGTGATGAAGGAGGCGGCTGCCGATCACCTCGTCACCGCCATTCACAAAGTCATCAGCGGTGGTCTTTACGTCAGTGAGTCCCTCAACGTCCGCATGCTTGAGCAGGTCACGGGTGCCGCACGTTCCAAAGCCACCGGCATGGACGCCCTCACGGATCGCGAACTCGAAATTCTTGCGCTCATCGGCAAAGGCGTCGCCACCAAAATCATCGCCTCACAGCTCAGCATCAGCGCCAGAACCGTCGAAGCCCATCGGGCCCACATCAAGGAAAAACTCGGCATGACCGACGGCGCCGCCTTGGTGCGCTATGCCGTGCAGTGGGTGGAAAATCAGACGAAGGTGTAGCTTGGGGGCTGGTTCTATTGGGTCGGGGGAGTCTTTACCTCAAACGTTGCCTGGGCGTCCAGCAGCTTCGCATAGCCACCTTCCAGCAGCCATTGTTTGGCCTCGGTATTGCCTTTGAGATAAGCCTCCCAAAACGCCGTGGTGCCGGCGCAGATGAGCTTTTGAAACAGGGCGTCCTGTGCCAGCTTTTCGGGTGCGGCTGCCGTGTGCCCGCGACCGGAGAAAATCATATGATCGCCTTCTTTGAAGATGACGAGGCAAGTTTCGGTATGGTTCATGTGGTCAAATGGGATGCGGCGGTCTTCCGGCTTGGTCTGCGGCAGGATTTCGACGAAGTCCCTCGTGCCGGTCATGTGCATCGTCGGCATCGTGATGGAGCCATAGGTCTTGTCGAGGTCACGTTTGCTGAAGGGTGCCGGAGCGCTCATCTGGATCGCGGCCTTGATCCTGGGATCACCGTAATTTCGCGTCAGGCCCAGTGGCAGCACAAAGGTCTGGCCTGCCAGTGCGAGCGCGGTGTATCCCCCGAAGGAGTGCCCCGCAATGGCGATGCGTTTGAGATCAAGCCGCTCCTTCAGCGGTGAAGATTCATCCAGATTGAGTTTCTCTAGTTGATCGATCACGAAGCTGCCGTCGAGCGGCCTGTTCGTCGCGTTGGAAATATTCATGGCGGCGCGCTGCAAGGCACCCGCCCGCTCGGCTAACGGAAGATCCTTCCATACTCCATCATCACTGCCGCGGTGCTGCATGTGAACGCTTATATACCCGCATCCGGCCCAGTGTTTGCCGAGATACTCGTAGTTTTCGCACGAACCACCGAGGCCGTGAGAAAACAGGACGATGGGCAGAGGAGATGCGTTTTCCTTGGGGAAATACATTTTCACCGGCACATCGCGATCACGTTTGGCATCATGCCAGATGAGGTGAAGCTCATCGATTGTCGTCGTCGGTGGCGGTGGCGGGTAAGCTCGAAGTTCTGCTGCCGTGCTCAGCAGGCTCAGGGCAAGCAGGGAAGTCATCAGCATGTTGCGAATGTTTTTTGGGGTCTTCATGGAGGAGAGTTTGATTGCGTCGCAACGATCTGAACCACGCCGGTGGTGGTTGGTTTTGTGACAACTTTTCGCTGGCAATGATGCGAAAATGCATGCCGAAAGACGGTTCTCAACAGCATCATTTTCGCTGCATTTGCGCAGGGCTCGGAGTCGCTGTACGAAGGGAAACAACCCTAAATATTGATGAAATTTGCGTTGACGCTCTGCGGGGCGCTCTCATAACCTGACGACACGGCAACAGCCGCCAACAACACTATGGCCAAGAAAGTAACCAAAGCAAAACCAGCAGCCAAGAAGGTTGCTAAAAAAGCTCCAGCAGCCAAGAAAGCTGCTAAAGCAAAACGGAAACCCAATCCTGCCCTCATGAAGCCGGTGCAGCCTGACGCGATCCTCGGAGCCGTCGTCGGTACCAAGCCTGCTGCTCGTGGCCAGATCACGAAGAAGCTGTGGGACTACATCAAAAAGAACGGTCTCCAGGACACCAAGAACAAGCGCAACATCAATGCCGATGACGCATTGAAGGCAGTGTTCGGCGGCAAGAAGCAAGTGACGATGTTTGAGATGACCAAGCTGGTCTCCAATCACATCAGCGCCTGATTCACTCCTGCATTCCAGACGCCGCGCCCGGTTCCATCCAGGCGCGGCGCTTTTTTGTCCTGTGCGGGCGTTTGCACCGTGGGGATCACGGTTAAAAATCCCAGCGCTGGCCTTTGCCGTTTGCCGGGGCGATCTCAATAAAGTCGATCTCGGCATCCGGCAGATAAAGACGCAGGGTGCCCAGGGAGCCCTTGTCGGTCAGTTCGACCTTCAGCTCCTGCCAGTCGCCGGCTTTAACCTCGAGCGGAGTGGAATGGGTCACGCTGGGATCAGCCGAAGTTTGCGGCAGTGAGTCGATCTTTCCCGCGCCGCCGCGTTCACTGCGCACGCGCAGTTTCGCCGTGGCAGGTCCGTTGATCTTGGCCATGCCATGGCCGAGGAAGGCGGTGCCGGGTTTGCCGGTGCCCTTCATCGTCAGAATGCCCTCGCTCACCGTGGCTTTGCACTGGCGTTCCTTCCAGGCCACAAGCGGATCAGTTTTTTGTGCAGGCGCTTTGGCGGCCACGGGTTTGTAGGCTGGGTTGGGCCGTGGATAGGTCGCACCGGTGTCTTTGAGAAAGCCGTCAATCAGCGCTTCGAGTTCTTTCACCTTGTCTGGCATTGTTGCGACAAGATCATGTGCTTCGCTGAGGTCCTCCCGCAGGTTGTAAAGCTCATGCGTGCCCGGATTGCCAAACCAGCGCAGCAGCTTGAAGTCTCCGCTGCGCACCCACACTCCACCGGCACGCTGCGCGCCTGCATGGGGATGGTAGTTGAAGTAGGCGTCCCGTTTCAGCTCGCCTTCACCTTTGAGCACCTTCGCGTAGCTCACCCCGTCAAAAATCTGCGGCTCCGGTTTCGCGATGCCAATGAGATCAATCAAAGTCGGATAAACATCGATCGGTCCTACAATGGCCTCGCTGGTGCTGGAAGTCTTGATCTTGCCTGCCCAGGCCCACATCATCGGCACCCGCGTGCCGCCTTCATACAGCGTGCCTTTGCCATCGCGCAGTGGGGTGTTCATCGTCGGCGGTTGATCGCCCGCCCACTTGCGCCAGTCGGCCAGAAACTCACTCTTGTTCTTCTCCGCTGCCTCCGTTTTGCCTGTTCCGGGGACATTGCTGTGCGAGTTGCCACCGTTGTCGGAAGTGAAAATAATGATCGTGTTGTCTGCGACTCCTTGCTGCTCCAGCTCCGCCAGGATGCGGCCAAAGCACTCATCCACGCTCTTCAGCATCGACGCCATGATCGGATTGCCCTGTCGGCCACTCGGGTCTTTCTTCGCCGCAAAGTGCTTCGTGTACTCCTCTTTGTGCCCCCACGGTCCATGCACGCCATAGCACCAGAGGTTGAGGAAAAACGGACCATCTTTGCTCGCTGTGATGAACTTCACCGCCTCCGCTGCCTGACGATCAACAATGTACTCCCCCTGCGGTCCGTCGGTGATCGTACCAACTTTGGTTTTGCCACCCGGCTTGCCATCTGGTAGCACGCCGTAAGGCGAAAAATACTCTCCCGGTGGCCCAGGATCGGGATGGCAGTGAAACGCTACATCAAAGCCCTGCTGCTCCGGCCAGTGAGGTGGCGTGAGGCCGAGGTGCCATTTGCCAATGTGGGCTGTGCGGTAGCCAGCTCCCTTCAAAGTCTCCGCCAGCGTGACCTGCGCAGGCTCCAGGTAGTTCTTGCTCTCCGGCAGCAGCATCGGCGCATTTGCCGGTGCGGTTTCCGGTAGAAACACACGCCCCGCTGGCTGCGGTGGCTGGTGTCCGCTGGCCGTCGTAATGCCATGCCGGGCAGAATACTGGCCGCTCAGGAGGCTCCCCCGTGTCGGCGAGCACAGCGGTTGCGAATACGCATTCGTGAACCGCATCGCCCGCTTGGAGAACTTGTCGATGTTGGGCGTTTCGTAGTACTGCGATCCATAAACGCCGCTGTCCATCCAGCCCATGTCATCGGCGAGAAAGAGCACGACATTGGGCCTGGCCCACAGTGAAGACTGAAGCAGAGCAAATGATGAAAGGAGGAGCAGGAGAGACTTCATGTTCCGCTGTGAACGACAACGACCTGCATGGAATTGCGGGCAAAATGGAGCGCCATTCTCCAGCCGGTTCTGATATTCAAATTGCAGCCCCGCTCTTCCACGCTCCTCTCCACGCCAGCATGAATGCCTTCTTCAAGCTGCATCAGCATGGCTCCTCAGTCCGCACCGAAATCATTGGCGGCGTGACCACCTTCATCACGATGGCCTACATCATAGTGGTGAATCCGGCGATCCTGTCCTTCGCCGGTATCCCGGCGGGTCCCGGTACAGTGGCGACGATCTTGTCAGCGGTGGTTGGTTGCACCTTGATGGGCTTGATCGCAAACCGCCCCATCGCCGTGGCACCTTACATGGGGGAAAATGCCTTCATCGCGTTCGGTCTCGCGGCACTTGGCATCAGCTGGGAGCAGCGGCTCGGCGCAGTGTTTGTCAGCGGCGTTCTCTTTCTGATCATCACCCTGCTCGGCGTGCGTGGCTGGCTGGCGAATTCCGTGCCTGTAGGCTTGAAGCACAGCTTCGCCGTCGGCATCGGGCTGTTCCTCGCCTTCATAGGATTGTATGAAACCGCCATCGTCACAAGCTTCGTCTCCGGCATGCCCGTCCAGGCATTGCAAGCCGATGCACAAGGTCTGCTCATCTCTCCCGCCGTTCCGGTCAAGCTTGGCAATCTGCGCGATCCGCAGGTGCTGCTGGCCCTTGGCGGCTTCCTGCTGATGACCGTGCTCTTGATTCGCAAAGTGCGCGGCGCGCTCCTCATTGGCATCGTCGTCACAGCGCTAATCGGCGGCGCGCTCGGCTTTGGCCATGCTCCAAAGGCCATCACTGCGCTGCCATTCACCGGCGATTATGATCTAAGCCGGATCGCCTTCAAACTCGACATTGCCAGCGTGCTGCATCTCAGCTTCCTGCCGGTGCTGCTCACCTTGTTCCTGATGAGCTTTCTCGACACGCTTGGCACGCTGACCGGCCTCGGCGCAGCAGCGGATCTGCTGGATGAGAAGGGCAATTTTCCGCAGGTGGAGAAGCCGATGCTCGTGGACGCGCTGACCTGCATGTTCAGCGGCCTTGTCGGCACTTCAACCAGTGGCGCCTACATCGAATCCGCCACCGGCATCAGCGCAGGCGCACGCACCGGCCTCGCCGCGCTCGTCACCGCCGCATTGTTTGCCATCTCGCTGTTTTTCATCCCGCTCATCGAGCCGCTGCAGCAGCTCCGCTTCGCCTACGGTCCGGCTTTGATCGCCGTGGGCGTGCTCATGACCGGTTCCGTGCGGCGCATCGACTTCGATGATCTCACCGAATGGGTTCCGGCCTTCGTGACCATCGTGATGATGCTGTTCACCTACAACATCGCCAACGGTCTCACCGCCGGCCTAGTGGTGCATCCGCTCCTGAAGCTGGCATCAGGCCGCGCCCGTGAATTGAACGCGGGCACCATCGTCCTGGCCTTGCTCTGCGCAGCATATTATCTTTTCGGTCTGCCTCATTGATCCTGCCCTCCGGCTCCATCGGATCGGGAAACCACCGTCAACAATCGTCAACTTCTTCAAGTATCCCACTGGCTGCGCTGCACACCGATGAAGCACATGCCGATGCCGATCAGCACATGCACAAACAGCACAAAACCCGCGACGGCCGGGCTGATGAGGTCGGTGGAGGTGACCTGCTTGACCGCGTCATAAAAGGCGGTGCTGCGCATGCTGCTGAGGCTCCCGCTCCAGCTCCAGAAGGCGACGACGAGCGGCTGCACCCAGTTCTCCAGCCAGTCCGGCAGAGTCAGCACGGCACCCGACAGCGGCAGTTGGAAACCAACGAGGTAGATGCACAGGATCGTCGCCTTTTCCGGCGTCTTGCTCATCGCTGAGATGCCGAGGCACACGCTGGTCATGGCCGCAGAGGCCAGGACGAGCAGCACCAGCTTGGTGAGCAGATCGCCGGGCAGCCCGCCGGTGACCATGTCCACGAAGAATCCCATCCATAAACTCTGTGCCAGCACAAAGATGCCGAGAAAGATCACCTTGCTGCCGATGTAGGCGAACGGGTGCAGTCCGCCGAGTTTCTCGCGCTCCAAAATCAACCGTTCGGAGGCAATCTCCCGCGCCGCGTTGTTGCTGGCCATCAAGGTGACCAGCACCACCTGCAGCATGATGAGCCCGGAGACCAGTCCGCCGGCCTTCAGTTGCTCCTCCTGGTGCTGCTTCATCTGCTGATACTCCTGCTGGATGTTGTCATCCTGGTGCGCCGAGAGCGCGCGCAGCGGCTTGATGCCGTCGAGCGCGAAAATGACCACGAGCAGCGGAAAGCCAAGCAGCATGGCGAGGTGCAGCCACACCTGCGCCTTGTCACGCCGGAAGATGGTCCAGCGCCGGCGCAGCAGCTCGAACATCTGCGTCATCATGGACGGCATTTCGACTGGCGGCAGATCAAGATGCTCGGGGACTTCCACCAGCTCCGGTTTTGCCACCGCACGCTCCTCACGCACGTAGGTCTTGGGCGGAACGCTGCTTTTTTTCGCCGCAGCATCCTCCGGCGGCACCCGCGCGCCGTCAAACCCATGACTCTGATAATAGGTGTCGCGGTGCTTTTCCCACGACTCATGCCAGTCGCCGGCCTTGCGCTCCGTGAGCTTGAGATAGACCTCTTCCGGATGTTCGGCCGCAAAGTAATGAAGCATCGCCGCTGGCGGGCCATGATAGGTCAGCACGCCTTGATACATCACCATCACGCTGTCATAGGCGTCCAGACTGGCCAGGCTGTGGGTGACGTTGACCACCACGCGCTTCGGATGTCCGCGTGACAGCACGCGCAGCAGACTCGTGATCTCCTGTTCAGATCTGGGGTCCAGACCGCTGGTGACCTCGTCGCACAGCAGCAGGCAGGGGTCGGTGACCAGTTCCAGCGCCAGACCCAGACGGCGTTTCTGCCCGCCGGAGAGCACCTTCACCAGACGGTCGGAGAGATGGGTCAGGCCCGTCACTTCCAGGATGTGATCCAGCGCCGGAATGAAATCTTCCGTCTGCGCCAGTTGCGTGCGCAGCACCATCGCGCTGGCGATGCTTTCCTCCACCGTGAGCAGGTCGTAAGCCACGCTGAACTGGGGGACGTAGCCGAGATCTCCGGGATGCAGGTCCTCCTCGATGCTCAAATCCCGCCCATCCCAGAGCAGATCGCCGGAGGTCTGCTGCTGGATGCCGGTGATCACCTTCAGCAGGGTGGTCTTGCCGCAGCCAGATGGCCCGACGATTGCCACCAGATGGCCCGGCGGGACGTTGAAACTCACTTCGCGGAGCAGGTGCAGCGTCGCATTATTCTCCGAGTCCTGCGGACCATCGACTTCAAGACAAACGTTGAGCGCTTTGAGCATACAGGTTAAATAGGTGCCGACACTAGGCCGGAGAACAGAGCTCTGGCGATGAAAAAATTCAACCCTCCGCCAAAATGCAACGCCGCAACCGACCGGGCAAGCGCCCCTCCGCCTCCTTCTCCCGCTGGCTGTGGTGGCTGGCGGGGCTGGTCATTGTCGGCGGCTTCATGCTGGTGCTGCTGGCCCCCGCTCTCGTCACCAGTTACATCCGCCAGTATGTGCAGACGGACGATTTTCGCCAGAAGGCTGAAGATTTGCTCGCAGCACGGATCGGCGGCAGCGCGCATATCGCCCCGCTCATCTGGAACGATGACACCGCCACCGCTGCCGATCTGTCATTGGCCAGCCCCGACTGGAGCATCGACGTCGGCGGCCTGCATGCCGCCCTAGATTTCGGTGCCATCCGGCAAGGAAAGTGGAGCATTCAAAATGCCGGTGCGGATGACCTCACGCTGCGCCATGTGGCAGTCGCTTCTTTGGCTGTCCCCCCCGCTGCTAACTCCGCAAAATTCGACGACAGCAACGATGGGATTCCTGCCTTTCTGCGCCGCTACATTCCCAGCAAAACCAGCGTCAGCGGCTTCGAGGTGCATCGTTTCCTCTTTGAGCAGGGCGGGTGGCAGGTCGCCGATGCTCAGCTGCACCTCGGCAACTGGCAGAGCGGTGAAGTGTCTTTGTCCGCCAAACTCAACGGCGGCAGGCTGCTGACGCCCATCAATGCCCCGGAACAAAAAGAACCGCTCAAGTTTGACCTCACCCGGGCCACGCTGCGTGTTGGCGCAAGCCAGGCTCAAATCAGTGACGCCACCTTGCGCTGGAAGCAGGCTTCCGAGGCCACGCTGCGGGGTTCCGTGAAGTATGACACCGGCGCATGGCAGATCTTCACCCATGTCAAAGCCGTCCCGCTGGAGGAATTTCTGGATGCTTGGTGGAAGCAGCGCCTCTCCGGCAGGATCGAAGGCGATCTCGAAATGTCCGGCGCACGCAATGCCCCGCCAGCCTGGGAGGCCGATGTTGCGCTCAAGGATGGCGCGCTCACCGGTCTGCCCATTCTCGATAAACTCGTGACTTATACGAATACCCACAGGTTCAAACGTCTCGTGCTCGACATCTGTAGCGCCACCATCCGGCCCCAAGGCGACTCCCTGCGCATTGAAAACATCATCGTCCAGTCCAATGGACTCCTGCGCATCGAAGGTACCCTGAACATCCGTGGCCGCGCTGTGGACGGTGATTTCATGCTCGGCCTCACGCCCGAAACCTTGAGCGGCATCCCCGGGGCCGGCAGCCGTGTCTTTGTGGAAAACAACCCGGGCGCTCCTCCCGGACTGCAATGGACCCGTGTGCACATCGCCGGCACGCTCGATGCCCCGCAGGAGAACCTCAGCAGCCGCCTCATCGGTGCAGCCGGCATGTCCCTGCTGCTCGACACCCCCGGGGCCGTGGTCGGCCAGGGCGCTGAAACACTTCTCAAACCAGTGCTTGGCGAGGACTTGGCCAAAATGCCCGGTAAGGTCATCAACGGTGCCAGCGGCATGCTCGAAAACGGTGTGAACGCCGGCTCCGGCCTCATCAACAACCTGCTGCCGGTCTTTCCAGGAAAATGAGAAGGTTGCGCGGCAGGGATGTGCCGCTAGCATAAGTCCTTCCCATGTCAGCCCATCCCATTGCGTTTGCCACCCGAGAATCCAAGCATGCCATTGAAGAAGGCATGCTGTTCGCCCCGAAGTTCGACGAGCATGGCCTGATGCCGGCGATGGCGGTGGATGCGGAGACTGGTGCGCCTTTGATGCTCGCTTACATGAACGAGCAGTCCCTCAAAATGACTCTCGAACTCGGTCAGGCAGTTTACTGGAGCAGAAGCCGCAACCAGCTCTGGCACAAAGGTGCCACCAGCGGTGAGTTTCAAGAAATCATCGAAATCCGCACCGACTGTGACCAGGATGCCCTCGTGCTTCGGGTGAAACAGCATGGCGGTGGCTGCTGCCACACCAAACGTCCCACCTGCTTTTATCGCATCGTCAAAGCCGCCGATGGCGAGGCACTGCTGGAGGCCGCAGTTTAAACCGGTCTCTGCTTAACGGCTGCCGGGTACCATGCCGCCGTACTTGGCGTTTCCTTCCCAGGACCGCGGCCGGTTCCAGGGCAGATTGCTGTACTGGCTACCATCCGGTCCCACCACTTTCTTGCGCTTGGGTTCATCCGAGGCGCAGGAGGACAGGGAACATGCGGCAATGACTGCCAAAAGCAGCAGACTGAACAAACGTGTCTTCATGGTGCCCTACCTATGCACGTGGCGAATCAATTTTGCACCAAGTTTTCGAGGATCACGCGGTCTCCCGGCATGATTTGACTGTTGAGTACCGCATCCGGCACGATGGCGGCCATGGAGTTTTTGCTGTCAACCGACATGATACTGATTTTACCCACAGTCTGCGCGCCGCGGGTAACGATCAGTTTGGTCTGCTCGGTGAGACCCGTGCTCTTGCCGGCGTCAATGACCACGAAGCCCCAGTCATAGTTCACCGCGACGACCCGTGAACTCAGGCTGTTGCGTTCAAAGTTCTTGCGGCGGTCCTCGATTTTGTGCACCACTTCATCCAGGCGCTTTTGGATACCAGCCACTTTGTCTTCCTCGGCGGCCACTTCTTTTTTCTTGGCCTCGGCCATCGCCTCAAACTCGAGCTTTTCCTTCTTAAACTTCTGGATGTCTTCCACCAGGGAGTCTGGCTTCATGCCCAGCGGGAGGCCTTTGAGGAGTTCTTCCAGCTCCAGCTTCTTTTTTTCCTTCACCGCGAACTCTTCCCGAGTGCGGGTGACTTCCCCCTCGGTCTGGGCAAGTTTGTTTTTCTGAGCCTTGAGCTTTTCTGCCTCGACATCCAGGTCTCCCTGCACACGGGCGATTTCGGTTTTGACCTTGGACACGTCACCATTGGCGCGCAGCAGTTTGTCTTCGGTTTTCTTTTCGCTCAAAATGCTGGCGTTGACGACCGCGATCTTGTTGCGCACTTCGGCAAACTCACGCCCGTTTTGATAGGCAAAGAAGCTGGCTACGAGAATCACCACAGCGCTGAGGATGAAAAGGACTTTGGTCATGGGAAGGGAAGGTCGGGGAAAGAAATCAGACGGGAAACTTGCTGGCAGCGGTCATTTGGCGGGAGGTGCAGCACCAAAGGGATCCGCCGTACTTGGCGGTGTGGCACCACCGGCAGGAGGTGTTGCTGGAGGGGCTCCAAACGGGTCGGCTCCCATGGCAGGTGCCGCCGGGGCCGGTGCTGCCGGCGCACCAAACGGATCGCTTCCCATCGCAGGAGCCGGAGCTGCAGCTGCAGGTGCTCCGAAAGGATCAGAACCCATCGCCGCCGGGGTTGTGGGGGCAGGGGTGGCTGGGGCTCCAGGGGCAGCCGCAGCTGCTCCGGCAGGGGCTTTGGTCTTGGCGCTCTGCTCGGCGGCGGCGACCACCAGATCACCCGAACGAATGTGCTCGCCTTCAGCAAGGCTGCCTTTGACCAGCTCGGCCACGGAGGAATTCTGTTCCACGTCACGCACCTTGAGCTTAGCCACCACATCCTTGCCGCGCTTCACTTCGAGATCGGCATTGGCAAAAACGCCCCCGCCATTCCCTTTGTTGAGCACCACAAAGCCCCAGTCGGTATAAGAGTGGGCCACCTTGGCGCTGAAATCATTGTCCACAATGCCGCGCCGTCCGTTGGCTTCACGTTCCTCCGCTTCTTTGGCGGCATTAGTCAGGCTGGTGATTCTTTCTTGGGCGGCGACCAGACGATGGGTCTGGTTGGCCAGCGCCGATTCTGCTTCCGCCCGCTCTTTCTTAATGGATTCGATCTGGGCGATCAGCGCCTTGATATCTCCTGCCTCTTCGATCTGCTTCTGGTTCTGGCTCACCACCTTGGCGGTCTGCTCCAAGTTCGTCTTCACCACCGCCAGTTCCTGCTCCGCCGTCTGAACCTTGGCGGCGTAGTCCGTCACGGCGGCCTTGGTGGTGTCCAGCTCCTGCGTAGCCGTTGCAAGCTGGGCCTCATACCCTGTTTTCGCCTCCTGTGCTTTGGCGATGTGGGCCTTGATTTCAATCAGGTTGGCATTGGTGTAGGTCTCACGTTTGCGCTCCTCGACGAGCAATTTCTGGTTGGACCAGGCAAAATAGCAGGCGGTGCCGAGGCAGACGGCGGAGAGAGCAGAGAGTATTTTCCAGACCATACGAAAGGTTAATTAGAGAATTAAGAACCATGTTTTTACCGGAAACGCCGGGTTTCGACAACACCAATTTTCACGCATTTTGTCTGATACTCTGGAATCCTGCTTGTGCGCGGTGGACCCAGCGGCTAAACAGCCGTCGTCAGGGGCCGCGGATGCTCAGCTTGCGAACCCCGCCAGGTCCTGACGGAAGCAACGGCAGCCTGCCTGTCCATGTCGCGGTTCCCTGGCACCTTTTAATGGATTCTGGCGGTCACGCCTCCGCACCGTCGGTCAAATCCGTCCGGATCCGCATCTCCAGTGCTTCGATCTCAGCCTGGGACAGGAAGTTCTCCCGCCCTGCCAGGGGGGGATCGTGATCTGCCCGGCGAAGTCAGAAGCATAGATGCCCAGCCCGGCGGGGCGGCACTGATAGTATGCCTCTCCCGCATCCATCGCCAGCCGCAGCAGTTGCATCATGGTCATGGCGTCCAGGCCCGTGAAAACAGGTCGGTTTCCAGCGGTGAGCTGTTCGATCAAAGCGGCTGAACTGATAGGCACTTCGGGTATTCTTACTGGAAAGAGCCTGGTCATGTGGGGCGTCAAGCAGCCCCTGCATGCGTATTTTGGCTTCAGGAGAAGGTTGCACATCGTCATCCCACCGCCACCGTGCGCGCCCCATGAACAAGCTGGACGAAATCATCGCCCACAAGCACACCGAACTGCAACGCCTGCTGCCACGCGCTGAAAAGCTCCGCGCCGCCGCCGCCCTGCGCAATGACGTGCGCTCCTTTTACGATGCCCTGCGCGCCGATCCCACCCGCCTCAGCATCATTGCCGAGGTCAAACGCGCCTCCCCCTCCGCCGGCACCATTGCCGCTGACTTTGATCCGCTCACCATCGCCCGGGGCTATGAAAAGGCCGGTGCCAGCGCCATCTCCGTGCTTACGGACGAAAAATACTTCCAGGGCCGCCTGGAATACCTCTCGCTGATCCGCGATCAGCTCGACATCCCCTGCCTGCGCAAAGACTTCATCATTCACGAGGCGCAGATCTTTGAAGCCGTCGTCGCCGGGGCTGATGCCATCCTGCTCATCGTTGCCGCTCTCGACCAGCCCACGCTGGAGCACCTCCTCGAAGTCGCCAACACCTTTCAACTCGATGCCCTCGTGGAAGTCCACAACCTCCCCGAACTCGAGCGCGCCCTCGCCACCGATGCCCGCATCATCGGCGTCAACAATCGCAACCTGAAGTCCTTCACCGTCGATCTCGCCACCACCGAAGAACTCGCCGAGGAAATCCCCGACGACATCGTTCTGGTCTCTGAAAGCGGCATTAAAACCCCTGCCGATGCCCTCCGCCTCGCCGCAGCCGGAGCCGACTCCTTACTCATTGGCGAAACTCTCATGCGCAGCCCGAACATCCTCGCCGACCTGCCCCAGTTCCGCGCCTCCACAGAGATGCAAGGCTAAGTCTTCGCAATTCGCGCCGCCAGCTCCGTAATCAAGCTCGTCAGCGTATCGAGCTCCCGGCTCGCCTCCTGCTTCGGCAGCACCAGCAGCAGATCCGTCGTCGGCACCGGGGCTGCCAGCGGCACAAACACACAGCCGCCATGCGGCATTTTGCTGGCGTGTCCAGGGATGAGCGCCACGCCGCCGATCGTGGTCACCGTTCCGAGCATCATCGAAAGTGAATCGACTTCACTCACGATCTGCGGGTCAAACCCTGCCTGCTGACAAATCGAGCGCAAAAACTCGCGGCGGCCAGGGAAGGAGGCGTCGGAGAGGGATACCCAGCGTTCATTCTTCAACTCGGCGAGTTTGATCGTCTTCTTCTTCGCCAGTGCATGATCCTCAGACAGCAAGGCGGCCATTTTATGACGTGACAGCGTCCGCGTCGTGAAGAAAGCGCGATCACTGTCGGAGATGTTGCCGAGAATCGCGGCGTCGAGCTCGTGATTGCGCAGCCGGTCCAGTTGCGCTCGCGGCGGCAGCTCAAACAAGCTCACCTGCGCCTTGGGGTGCCGCTGCCGAAACTCACGCACGGCAGGCACCACAAGATCATCCAGAAACGGTGCCAGAAATCCCAGGCGCAGCGTGCGGCGTGCCTTGCCGAATTGCTCGCGCAGTTGCTGCGCTCCCGTTTCAGCATCGCACACGATCTGCCTTGCCTTCGGCAGAAAAAAACGGCCCGCATCCGTGAGATAGATGCGTTTGCGAATGCGGTCGAACAATGCCACCCCCAGCTCCGCCTCCAGTACGCCGATCTGCCGACTCAGCGCAGGCTGCGTCACATGCAGACGCTTCGCCGCGCCCGAAATGCTCAAATCCTCGGCGGCGGCGATGAAGTAGCGTAGCTGGTGAAATTCCACGCAGGATCAGACCACAGTCCCGCAGTGTGCGCAAATCGTCCGCACTTTGGCAAGCCAGTCGTGTTGGCGAACGTAGGTGGCTTGCTTGCATCTTATGGACTCACCGCTCTTTCGTTCCTCCATAGACCGTCGGACCTTTCTCACGGCCTCGACTCTGGGATTGGCATCGCTGCGTTTCGGGCCTGCCTTGAGAGCCTCCATCGGCCCCGGCGTGCCCGCCGCCACGCTTGCACAGCCCGCGAAATCCACCGTGCTCTTCTTCCTCTGCGGCGGTGCCTCACATATCGACATGTGGGACATGAAGCCCGAGGCTCCTCTGGAGTTTCGCGGCGAGTTCAAACCCATCCGCACCACCGGCGCAGACATCCGCCTCTGCGAGCACCTGCCCCTGCTCGCCAAGCAAGCGCATAACTTCGCCCTCGTGCATGGCATCACCGACGGTGGCCGTGCCACCGGCGATCATCACGCCGGTTATTACTACAACCTCACCGGCCACGCGCCCGATCCCACCTTCAAGCAGCAGGGCAACGACCGCCGCCCTTATCCCGAAGACTGGCCCTACATGGGCAGTGTTGTCGGCATGAAGCGTCCCCAGCACCCCAAACTGCCGCAGATCATTTCGCTCCCGCACAAGCCCAGCAAGCTGCCCTTCACCCGCCCCGGCCAGTTCGCGGGCCGCATCGGCATGGAATACGATCCGTTCTATCTAACTGGCAGCTTCGACGAACCCCTGAATTTCAGCGCGCCGACGATCTCCATGTCCGGCACCATGACCGCCGCACGCATGCAGGACCGTCACGCCCTGCTCAATGCGATGAATCAAGCACGCCGTGAGCTCGATCACGAAGCCGCCGTTCAAAACTACGTGAAGCAGCAGGAGCGTGCCTTTGACCTCTTGTCATCCAGCGGCACCTCAAACGCCTTCGACATCAAGGCCGAGCCGGAAAAGCTGCGCGCCCGCTACGGCAACACCATCAACGGCACCAGCCTCCTCATGGCCCGTCGGCTCGTCGAGGCCGGTGTCCCATTTGTCACCGTCTTCTGGAAGGAAGATGAAAGCACCGCCGCGCAGTGCAAAAGCGCCGGTGGCTGGGACACGCACGGCGACAACTTCAACTGCCTGCGCAAATACCTTCTCCCGCAGTTTGATCAGGCCTTCTCCGCCTTCATGGAAGACCTCTCAGATCGTGGTTTGCTCGACGAAACGCTCGTCCTCGTCACCAGTGAAATGGGCCGCATGCCCAAGGTCGGTGACCGTCGCTCCGGCGGCACACTCGGTGCGGGTCGCGATCACTGGACCTCCTGCATGAGCGTGCTCATGGCCGGCGCTGGCATTCGCGGCGGGCAGGTCGTTGGCGAAACCGATGCCCGTGCCGAACTGCCCAAAGACCGCCCGATCTACCCCGAGGACATTACCAAGACCGTCTATTACGCGATGGGCATCCAAGACCTTGAAGCCAAAGACAAGCTCGGTCGCGCCTACAACCTCCTCGATGAAGGCAAGCCCCTTACCGAGCTCTTTGGCTGACGATAGTGGAAATTTCATTACCACAGGGCATGAACTTGTAAAGCAAGTGGCATTGGAGGAATAACGGCATCTGCGCGAATGCAGCGTCGTTATGAAACTCAACCTTCGCCTCTCCAACGAACGCGGGCACGCCGAACACGGCTGGCTCGACAGCTACCACACTTTCAGCTTTGCCGACTACTACGATCCGGCGCACATGGGCTTCCGCAGCCTGCGTGTGATTAATCAGGACGTCATCGCCGGCGGCGCTGGATTCCCCACCCATCCGCATCGCGACATGGAAATCTTCAGTTACATCCTCTACGGCGCTCTCGCGCACAAGGACAGCATGGGCAACGGCCGCACCCTTCTCCCCGGCCAGATCCAGCTCATGAGCGCCGGCAGCGGTGTCACCCATAGCGAGTTCAATCCCTCCCAGACTGAACCCGGCAGCCTCCTCCAAATCTGGATTCGCCCACGCCAAAATGGACTGAAGCCCAGTTACACCGAATGGCACCCCAAGCCCGAACATGAAACCGCTGAGAAGGTGCTCGTCATCTCCTCAGACGGTCGCGACGGCTCCGCCACCATCCATCAAGACGCCGACATCTACCGCGTGCGTCTTGAAGCCGGTAAATCCACCACCCACGAAGTCACCGCCGGTCGCGGCGCCTGGCTCCAGCTCATCAAAGGCACCCTCACCGTCAACAGCACCACCTTAAATCCCGGCGACGCCGTTAGTACCGACGACACCGGCACCCTCACCCTCACCGCCACCCAAGACGCCGAAGCCCTCCTCTTCGACCTCGCCTAATCCCGACACAACAACTGCCAACAACCGCAAACTCCTATGAAACACATCCCCACCATCGCCCGCCTCCTCCTCGGCCTCCTCTTCACCGTCTTCGGTGCCAACATGTGGCTCCACTTCATCCCAATTCCTCCGCCCCCGGAAGGTCCTGCTGCCAACTTCATGTTCGCCATCTATGGCAGCGGCTACCTCACCGTGGTGAAGGTCTTGGAAGTCACCGGCGGCCTCCTGCTCCTCAGCGGCCGCTTCACCAACCTCGCCCTCACCCTCGTCGGCCCAGTCGTGGTAAACATCGCCCTCTACCACTTCTTCCTCGTCAAAGGCGGCTATGAAATGCCAGTCGTGCTCGGAGTCCTCTCCCTCGTCGCCCTCTCCGGTCGCAAGGACTTCCTCAGCACCCTCTTTGCCGCGAAATAAGGCATCCCCACGCGGGCCGGATTCGTCACCGAATCCGGCCCACTTCTCCGCTCCCCTCTGGAAAACTACGGTCAACCATCGTCAACAACCGTAAATCACGGTTAACCTCATGAACCCGCCCATCCACCCCGCCGTCCGCATCGGCCACGTTCATCTCAAGGTGGCGGACCTGGAGCGCTCCCTTGCCTTCTACTGCGGCGTCCTCGGTTTCGAACTCACCCAGCGCTACGGTACCCAGGCAGCCTTCGTTTCCGCAGGTGGTTACCATCATCACATCGGCCTTAACACCTGGGAAAGCCGTGGCGGCAAAGCCCCTCCACGCGGCGCCACCGGTCTCTTTCACGTCGCCATTATCTACCCTGACCGCCCCTCCCTCGCGGACGCTCTGCGCCGTCTTATAAAAAACAAAATTCCCCTCGACGGTGCCTCCGACCACGGCGTCAGCGAAGCCCTCTACCTCCGCGATCCCGACGACAACGGCCTCGAACTCTACGTCGATCGCGATCCCTCTCAGTGGCCACGCGACGCCAAAGGCGAGCTCACCATGACCACCGAACATCTCGATCTCGCCGCCCTTCTCGCGGAAGCCCCATCACAGTCATGAAAGCGATCTCTATCACCGAACTCCAGGCGCTGAAGAATACCGCCACCCTCATTCACGTCCTCCCCGAAGAGCACTTCGAGTGCGAGCATCTGCCCGGTGCCGTGAGTGTCTGCGTGTATGAAACCATCTTCCTCTCGAAGGTGGCCGAACTCGTCCCCGATAAATCTACTCCAGTCATCGTTTACGGCGCAGGTGGCGATTCACTCGACGCGGCCACCGCAGCCGAAAAACTCGCCAAGGCCGGCTACACCAACGTCACCGCTTTTCCCGGCGGCATCGCCGAATGGCGGCAGAACGGCCTGCCGCTCGAAGGAACCCACGCCGAAGCCTTCACAGCCACCCCCAACGGCCACTACGAACTCGACACCGAAACCAGCCTCGTCCGCTGGACCGGCCGCAATCTCTTCAATCACCATCAAGGCACGCTTAAACTCTCCGGAGGTCACATCGACGTCCAAAACGGCGTCCTCCAGTCCGCCCGCTTCACGCTCGACATGAACAGCATCGCCTGCGAAGACCTCGTGGACACCGCCTACAACGCCATGCTCATCCGCCATCTGCGTGACGACGACTTCTTCTCCGTGGACCGCTTCCCCACCGCCGAGTTCATCTGCGATCGCGCAGACCCGCTGCAATCATGTACACCCGGCACCCCCAACTACACTCTGCACGGCACCATCACCCTTCGCGGCGTCACACAGCCCCTGAGCTTTCCCGCCGTTATCGCCGCCGCAGATGCAGATCATCTCACCGGCCAGGCTCAGTTCGAGCTCGACCGCACTCAGTTCGGCAGCCACTACGGCTCCGGCAAACTCTTCGCCTTTCTCGGCAAACACGTTGTCAACGACCATGTCCACCTCCACCTCAAAGTGCAGGCCAAACGCAGCTAGATCTAAAAACTCCCCACCCTCAAACACACAATGAATACCCTCGAAACCATCGCCGCCCGTCGCTCCGTCAAGCATTACGATCCCGCCCACCGCATGACCGGAGCGGAAATCCAGCAGCTTCTCGAAGCCGCCATGCAGTCCCCGACCGCATTCAACATTCAAAACTGGCGCTTCGTCACCGTTCTCGATCCTGAAGTGCGAAAACAAATCCGCGCCTCCGCCTGGGATCAGGCGCAGGTCACAGATGCGTCGTTGCTCATCGTCATGTGTGCCGACAAAGACGCATGGAAAAAAGAACCCGGCCGTTACTGGAAAAACGCTGCGCAGCCCGTGCAGGACTTCCTCGTCCCTGCCATCGGCCAGTATTATGATGGCCGCGATCAGGTCCAGCGCGACGAATGCATGCGCTCCTGCGGTCTCGCTGGCATGACAATCATGCTCGCCGCCAAAGCCATGGGCTACGACTCCTCCCCCATGGACGGCTTCGACTTCGACGCCGTCGGCAAAATCATCAAACTCCCCGCAGACCACGTCATCTCCTTCATGATCGCCGTCGGCAAAGGCACCCAGCCCCCATGGCCCAGAGGCGGGCAGCTTTCGTATGATGAAGTCGTCATTCGCGATCACTTCTAGATCACGTTAAATAGTACTGTGTCCGATAAACCCGGGGCGGCCAACGCGGTGCTCCCTCTTCCCGCCCCTGACACACGACGGCAACGAAAATTCTTCTTCGGGGAGAGGGTTGGGGTGAGGGGACTCGCTCCATCGAGGTGAGCCCAGGACGCCCGCATCCCTATCACCCTCTCCAATCCTTCCCCCTTCATGAAAATCGCCATCGGCTCCGATCATGCCGGCTTTCTCTACAAGAAGGCCATCCTCCAGCATCTGCTGGAGGCCGGCCATGAAGTGGAAGACTTCGGCACGCACTCCGAGGACCCGGTCGATTACCCCCGCTTCATCCGCCCCGTGGCCGAAGCTGTCGCCGCTGGCCGGTTCGAGCGCGGCATCGTCCTCGGCGGCTCCGGCAATGGCGAAGCCATCGCCGCCAATCGCGTGCTAGGCACCCGCTGTGGCCTATGCTGGAACCTCGAATCCGCCCGCCTCACCCGCCTTCACAATGACGCCAACGTCCTCTCCCTCGGCGAACGCATGATGGACCTCCCCACCGCACTCCAAATCGTGGACACATTCCTCACCACCCCCTTCGAAGGCGGCCGCCATCTGGCTAGAATTCAGCAGCTTGATGAATAGGACATCAAGCACCTCCCGCTGGACCTCCGCTATCCCTTGGCTCTTCGTGCTGCTCTGGAGCAGCGGCTTCATCGGCTCCAAGCTCGGCGTGCCCTACGCCGAGCCCTTCACCTTCCTGACCCTTCGCTACTGCATCGTCTTGGCGATCTTGATCCCCATCGCCCTCTTCACCCGCGCACCCTGGCCACGGGGGAAAGCACAACTCGCCCACGTCGCCTTCGCGGGCCTAATGATTCACGCCCTCTATCTTAGCGGCTGCGTCTGGTCCCTGCGCCTCGGCCTTCCAGCAGGCATCCTGAGTTTGATCGTCTCCCTCCAGCCCCTCTTCACCGCCGCGTTTGCAGGCATGGCCTTGGGCGAGCGCGTCCTACCTCGCCAGTGGGCCGGGCTCGCACTCGGCTTCCTCGGCACCATCCTCGTCGTCGCGCACAAGACCGGCAGCGGCCTCACCTTCGTCATGACCCTGCCCGCCATCGCTGCCCTCATCGGCATCACCGTCGGCACCATGTGGCAGAAGCGTCATTGCCCCGCCTTCGACCTCCGCACCAGCACCGTCGTGCAATACGCCGCCAGCCTGCTCATCACCGCCCTGCTCGCCTTCACCACCGAGACCATGCACATCGAATGGACCGGCCAGTTCATCTTCGCCGTGATCTGGGTCGCTCTGGTCCTCTCCATCGGCGCTATCAGCCTTCTCAATCTCCTCATCCGCAGCGGCACCGCCGTGAATGTCGCTAGCCTCTTTTATACCGTCCCTGCCGTCACCGCCCTCATGGCCTGGGCCATTTTTGGCGAAACGCTGACAGGCCTGTCGCTCATCGGCATGGCCGTCGCCGTACTCGGTGTCTGGCTGGCGCGTGGGAAGTGAGCTCGTGTCAGTTCCGTGAGTTGAAATTTGCTTTTCTTGCCTTACCTCGCAGGGTCATGAAAAACGTTCTCTCCTTCATTGTCGCCTCCTGTCTGATTTCGGTCCTCCATGCTGATGACCCCAAGCCTCCGCTGCCACCGGAGTTCAAGACTCTTGCAGAGACCTTGGTGAATGCGATCAAGGCGCAGGACGACGCGGCCATTGCTGCCTGCTGGCATTCGCCCGAAGTCCTCGCAAAACTTAAAGAAGCCGAGGCGCTGGCGGCATCTGGCACTTCCCCCACTGAGGTCAATGTGGCTAAGGAGCGCGAAAAGGAACTGAAGCGTCGTGAGAAGGACATGCTTCGCAACAAGCAGCGCATCGACGAAATCCGCGCTCTGGTCACCAAGCATTTTGGCGAGATGTCCGGACTGAAACTCGTGGAGGCGGAAGCCGATGCCGACGAGGATGCAGCCGATCCCGCAGCCGCATTTGACGAAGTGGATCTGCATCTCGTCGCCACAGACGGCACCAAATTGCGGATCGAAGTGGATGACGCCCTCCGCATTGACGGCGTGTGGAAATTCAAAGGCCGCATTGAGGATAAATTGTGCATTGAGCTCACCGACCCGTGAAAACGATTGCCGCGCCAGTCTGTGCGGCCATGCTGCCGCGCATTCATCATGGCTTCGGTTCTCGTTCTCTACGCACATCCCGCCCCTCACAAGTCACGCATCAATCGCAGGCTGGTGGCCGCTGCGCGTGATGTGGAAGGCGTGACCTTCCGTGATCTCTACGAGCTCTATCCCGATTTCCTTATCGATGTCGAGGAGGAGCAAAAGCTGCTCCAGCAACACGACGTCATCGTCCTGCAGCATCCCTTCTACTGGTACAGCGCCCCCTCTCTGGTGAAGGAATATCTCGATCTTGTGCTGACCTACGGCTGGGCCTATGGGGAAGGGGGCACCGCTTTGCAGGGCAAGCTCATGCTGCAGGCCATCAGCGCTGGCGGCTCCGAAGAAGTTTACTGCTCTCAGGGACGCAACCGCTTCACCATCCGCCAGCTTCTCGCGCCATTCGATCAGACCGCGTTTCTTTGCGGCATTCGTTACCTAGCCCCGCACATCGTTTACAGCGCCAATCAACTGGCGGACGCCGCGAGCATCCAGCCGTTTGCACACCGCTACGCGCGCCTGCTCAAAGCCCTGCGGGATGAAACACTGCCGCTGGAGCAGGCGGCTGCGGCGGAGAAGATCAACGACCTCATCCCTGCATAACTCATGCACGCCTCGCATTTTTTCCTCTCCGCCTTCATCTACCTCGGCGCTGCCGTCTTGCTGGTGCCCGTGGCGCATCGACTGGGCCTTGGCAGCGTGCTGGGGTACCTCATCGGCGGGGCCATGATCGGCCCCTTCGTCCTCGGCTGGGTCGGTGGCACGCAGGGGGAGGAAGCCATGCACTTCGCGGAATTTGGCGTCGTCATCATGCTCTTCATGATTGGCCTCGAGCTCGAGCCCGCCCGCCTCTGGCGCATGCGCGGTCCCATTTTTGGCCTCGGTGGTTTGCAGGTGCTGCTCACCGCGTTGGCAGTCATGGGTATCTCGATGGCCCTCGGCTTGGAGATGAAACCCGCCATCGCCACTGGCATGATTTTGGCGCTGTCGTCCACCGCCATCGTCATTCAGACCCTCCAGGAAAAAGCCCTCATGCGCACCGACGGCGGCGCTGATTCATTCGCCGTGCTCTTGTTTCAGGACATCTCCGTCATCCCCATGCTCGCGGTGTTTCCACTGCTCGCAGCGAGCGTCGCCAAAGTGGAGCAAGACGGCTGGCTGCATGAGTTCCCGCACTGGGCGCAGCCCCTTGTCACCCTCGGCGCGGTGGTCGCCATCGTCATCGCAGGCCAGTTCATCGTCCCTCGCGGTTTCGCGATTCTCGCAAAGACCGGCCTGCGCGAACTCCTCACCGCCGCCGCCCTGCTCCTCATCGTCGGCGTCGCCTTGCTCATGACCCAGGTCGGCCTCTCACCCGCGCTCGGTGCCTTCGTCGCAGGCGTCGTCCTCGCTGGCAGCCATTATCGTCACGAATTGGAAAGCAACCTCGAGCCCTTCAAAGGCCTCCTCCTCGGCCTCTTCTTCCTCGCCGTCGGTGCCTCCCTCGATTTCAGTGTCATCACCAGCAAGCCACTCCTCGTCGCGGCACTCGTGCTCGCTTTGATCGTCTTGAAAGTCGTCGTGATGTTCCTGATCACCACGCTCCTGAAAATCCGCGGCAGCCATCGCTGGCTCCTCTCGCTCGCGCTCGCTCAAGGCGGCGAGTTCGCCTTCGCGCTCCTCTCCATGGCCATCCAGCAGGAGATTCTCGAAGCCGAAACCGGTCGTCTGCTGGTGGCGGTAGTCGCCTTGTCGATGGCCGTCACCCCCCTGCTCTTCATCCTCTACGAGCGTGTCCTCGCACCACGCTACACCGCAGTAACCAAGGAAGAGCGGGCACCCGACCGCATCGACGAACACGCACCCGTCATTCTCGCCGGCTTCGGCCGCTTCGGCAATTTCGTCGGACGTTTCATGATGTCCCAGGGCGTGAAAGTCACCGTGCTGGAGAGCGATCCCGATCACGTGGACATGCTGCGCAAATTCGGCTTCAAAGTGTTTTACGGCGACGCCACCCGTCTCGACCTCCTGCACGCTGCCGGCATCGAGCAGGCCTGCATGCTCATCATCGCGCTGGCAGACCAGGCCAAGGTCGCACGTCTCGTCACTGAGGTGCGGGAGAAATTCCCTAGGCTACGCATCCTCTCCCGCGCACGCGATTATGATCAGCGTTTTGAGCTCATGAGCCTGGGTCTGCGCCCTGAAGACACCGTGCACGAGCAAATGGGCAGCGCCCAAGACCTCGCCGTCCGCGCCCTGCGTGCCCTTGGCAAGCCCGCCTACGCCACCGAGCGCGCTGCCCGCCGCTGGAAGCGCTACGACGAGGAGACCGTCCACCTCCTCGTGCCCGTACATGAAGACGAAGACACCTATGCCCGCATCGTCCGCGAACGCCGCATCGAGCTCACCCAGTTGTTCGAAAAAGACATCGCCGAACTCCCCGATGCCAGCGACGCCGGCTGGGAAATCGAACGCGCCGAAGGGAAATAGCCGAAGGCTTAAAACTCTGGAGGAGCGCGGACCTCCGAGTCCGCAGCACTCAGCCAGCAATACCCGTCCCGCCTCGCCAAATCGCTCTAAAAAAGCCTACTTCGCGGTCAGCTTAACATTCCGAAACCACGTCTCATCCCCATGCTCGGTCAGCATGATCTTGCCCTTGCCCGGCGCAAAACCTTCCTTGCTCTTAAACTTGCTCTTCGCCACGCGCTCCTGCCACTCCGGCGTCGTGGTGTCCGCTTCACAAGCCAGCGCCCCATTCAGCCAATGCTGGATCTTCCCATCCTGCACCACGATCTTGCTCGTGTTCCATTCACCGGCAGGCTTCACCGCTTTGCCCTCCACCGGCTCCTTGATGTCATAAATGGAACCCGTCGTGTGCGATCCGCCCTTGAGGCCGTCAGGATGGCCGCTGTCATCGATCATTTGGTACTCAATCCCCAGCCATTCCTTGCCGCCCACCTTCGTCACCCAGTACTTGATGCCGTTGTTGCCCTTCGGATTCACCTTCCATTCCCACTCGAGCTCGAAGTTCGTGTATTCATTCTTCGAGATCAGCGCGCCGCCTCCTGCTCCAGCGAGATGAATCGTATTATCACCCTCCGTCGTCCAGCCACCCGAGGGCACCGCGTCCTTGGTGTCCGTGAAATCAGCCAGCGTTAAAAAGACCGGCTCGGCGGCGGTGGCAAATGAAGCGAGGGCGAGGAGGGAAAGCAGCGTGCGCATGGTGATTGGTGGAGGGAGTCGGCTACATCAAACGTCGTGAAGGCAGAGTTGCCAGCATCTTTTTTAACGCGGTGATATTCCCGCACCACGGCAGCGTTTAAATTCGCCTCATGAAATCCATCCTGCTCCTCGCTCTGATCGCCAGCACGGCCTTCGCCGCCGATGCTCCCTCCCCAGCGCCCAAGAAGGCACCAAAGCGTGCCCCTCATCCTGCTCTGGCAAAGGTCGAGGACGTCTCCGGCCTGCCACGCGTGCTGCTCATCGGCGACTCCATCTCCATGGGTTACACGCTCGACGTGCGCGAGATGCTCAAAGGCAAGGCCAACGTCCACCGCATCCCTACCAACGGCGGCCCGACCACGAACGGCCTCAAGAATATCAAGGCCTGGCTCGGTGACTCGAAGTGGGACGTCATCCATTTCAACTGGGGTCTGCACGATCTGAAATACATCGCCGAAGATCCCTCCAAGCGCGCCGACCCCAAAGCCCCCGGTTCGCATCTCCAGGTGCCGCTCGCGGATTATGAGAAAAACCTCACCGAACTCGTGAAAATCATGCAGGCCACCGGCGCCAAGCTCATCTGGTGCAACACCACCCCCGTGCCTGCCGGTTCCGATGGCCGCGTCGAAGGCGATGAAGCCAAATACAACGAAGCCGCCGCCCGCGTGATGACCTCTGCAGGCATTCCCACCGACGATCTTCGTGCTCATGCCGCCGCCAAGCTCACGGAAGTACAGCTCCCCGCCAACGTCCATTACTCTCCCGCAGGTTATCATTACCTCGCTGAAAAAGTCGCTGCCGTGATCGCCGAAAACCTCCCCAAAAAATAAGCGGGACATCGCTAGCCTTTCGGTTCTGCCTTGTCAGGTGTTTCCACGTAACCCGGACACACTCGCAATGAAATGATTATCCATGGCCCCGCCAAGCAAACTTCTTCAGCACCAAAGGTGCTGCGGAATTTAGCCCAGGGTCAGCCGAGCCTCAGCGAGGCGACCCTGGGTATTGCAATACAAGACCGGGAAGCAAACCCAGCACACCGCCACACCCCAAGACCACCAGCAGCGTCTGCCTTGAGTTCCGCCGCGCATGTGCCGCGATCAAACAAGACTCACAACGTCCAATGCCACACTCATTCACTGACTCCCGCATGAAATACGCCCTCCTCTTCCTCACCCTCGTCAGCCTCTCCCACGCCCAGGTCAAAACCCAGACCGAACCCACCAATGCCGCTGAGGCCGCTGCGAAGAAGGCTGCGGAGGACAAGGCGGTGGATGAAAAATATCAGGCCCTGAAAGCCACGCTGCCGCCGGATCAGCAGGCCTGGGAAACGGTGTTGGAGCAGAATCTCGGCAATGGCTTCTACCTGCCGCTGCACAAAAAGGACAAGATCGCCGGGCGCTCCAACGCCTGGGACTTCGTGCAGGATGATCCCAAACTGCCCCGCATCCTCCTCATCGGCGATTCCATCTCTCGTGGCTACACCCAGGACGTGCGTAAGGCCATGGCCGGCAAGGCCAACGTGCATCGCGCTCCCGAAAACTGCGGACCCACGGCGAACGGCGTGAAGAAAATCGACATCTGGCTCGGCGACGGTAAATGGGACGTGATTCACTTCAACTTCGGCATCCACGACAGGAAAACACCCGCCGCAGACTACGAGCAGCGCCTCGAAACCCTCATCGCCCGCATGCAGCAAACTGGCGCAAAACTCATCTTCGCCACGACCACACCAGTGCCACCAGACACCAAGGACGGCCCCGAAATCGTCACCCAGATCGCCGAGAAAAACGACATCGCCCTGCGCGTGATGAAAAAGCACGGCATCGCTATCGACGACCTCCACGCCTTCCTCGCTCCACAGCTCGCAGGCATCGCCAATCCGCAGGACGTTCATTTCAACGCCAAAGGCTACGAACTTATGAGTCAGCAGGTGGCGCGGTCGATCGAGGCGGCGCTGAAGTAAAGCGCTTCACACCAGCCTCTCCTTAAGCGCTCGCGCCACTGCTGCAGCCCGGCTGTGCACGCCCAGCTTCGTAAACAAATTGCGCGTGTGCGTGCTCGTCGTGTGAATGCTCACCTGCATCCGGTCCGCGATTTCCTTGGCGGTCAGCCCCTCAACCAGAAGCCTCAGCAAGTCATGCTCACGCGGCGAGAGCGACACCGGCTGCGCCGCCGGTTTCGTCAGCTTCGCGAGCATCTTCACCACGCTCGTGGCCACTTTGGGCGACATCGGCGAGCCCCCTTGGGATGCCTCTAGAATCGCTGCGACAACCGTATCCGCACGCGAGGTCTTCACCAGATAACCGCTCGCACCGGCGCTGATGGCGCGGCTGATTTTTTCTTCATCCTCAAAGACGGTGAGGATGACGATGCGGCAGTCCGGGGCCAGTTGGTGTACATCGGCGATGATTTCCAGTCCGCTGCGTCCGGGGAGGCCGACATCCAGCAGCAGCACGTCGGGCTTTTGCCCTGCCGGGGCGCATTTGAGTGTGGCCAGCATGGTCTCCGCATTCGCAAAAGCCGGTGCCGTGGCGAGGCCGCGCTCCGGCGTGCAGAGCCGCTGCAGGGACCGGCGGAAGGTGTCATGATCTTCGACGA
>Ga0114968_10000078_pt1 | contig 77989 bp, 103 predicted proteins | sample M_130807_EF_Meta_FD_87020 | JGI IMG/M metagenome (GOLD analysis project Ga0114968, IMG submission 87020) | Freshwater microbial communities from Lake Montjoie, Canada to study carbon cycling - M_130807_EF_MetaG | ecosystem: Environmental > Aquatic > Freshwater > Lake | place: Lake Montjoie... | reverse complement strand
TTGAGACGATCACGCATCTGCTGGAAAGTTTCGGGCTTCCAGGCAGTCGGACCATTGTCGTAAATGGTCTCAAGCATGTTGAACTCGTTTCGATAATCGTCCCACTGAACACTGGTGGAAGGATAAATCGTTGGAATTCCGGCAACCTTGTTCACCTGCAACTTTCCAGGCAAGCTCGCCTTGCTCCAATCGGACTTAGGATTCTTCATGATAGGAAGTGTGGTGCCATTCACCGTGATGGAGCAGACCTTGATTGCAGCCTTCATGGTGTCTCGAGTCTGGGACTGTAGGAGGCCGCCGCCCATACCGAAGGCAACATTCTGCGCGGAGTAGCCGGCAGCCGCCACCTCGTGGAGGATATCTTCAACCTTTTCAATCGTCAGGCCGTCACCCTGAATGACCGCAGCACCAGTGATGACCTTGTAACCCTTGCTGTTGGTGACATAACCAAAGGCCTTGGAGAGACCATCAAGACCGGTAAGAACCGCCTCAACGGGGTCACCAGAATCAGGACGAAGAACAAAAACGATGCCCTTTGCCTTTGCCTCATCAGCAATCTGCGGGACGATGTTGTACACAAAATTCGTGTAATCGTACGAGTCGGCAACACAGCTGAGAATCTGGCCAGTCGGAGTCTTCGAAATCAGGTGACGAACAGCGGTGAGCTCGTCCTGATGAGTGGTCATGACCGAGTGCTCACTGGCGATGACGCTTTCGCCAACCCCGACGCCGTTGTTCCAAGTTGTGGCAAGCCAACCAGCAGTCATCGTGTCAGTTCCGTCAAAGGACAGAAGGTGACCAATACCAGTCGTCATGGCAGTCTCGGCCGAGGAGACGCCTCGAGAACCGAAATCGTGGAATCGAGAAGGAAGCAGGAAGAAGCTGTTGGAATCAACGGTCTTGTCAAAGTATTCCTGAATCATGCCACGAACGTGGCGACTCTTGGTGGCCGTGACGCTTGGAGACCAGATTCGCATGAGTGAGGTTTCAAGCCAAGTGGTCAACTTGGCATACTTGCCAGTGCCAGTGATGGTGAAGACCGGGACGCCAGGATAGATGACCTCACCATCGCGGAGGGCCTCAACCTTGAAAGGAAGACGACCATCGTTGGTGTCGACGATATCCTGCCAAAGGTCCTTCGGCCAATCGATTCGACCACCCATCACACCATGATGAGCAAGATAGGCCTCGGCCTCGTCAATATCACGCTGAGTGATCCGGCGAAGAAGAATGTTTTCAAAGGCATACCGCAAGCCGCAGACGACGATACGACTATCTTCGCGACGAAGAGGACCGCGGAAAGTGAAATAGGCGGTCATTTCATCGATGCCATCACGATACTGAAAGTGATGGGTCGCCTTGTAGGTATCCGTATCAAGAAGGAAAGGAACCATATTGCGACTGTTGTTGAGAAGCATATTAGGAACAGGGAACGACATTTTTATCTCCTTTTGTTACCAGTTTTTACGCGGCTGGCCCTCGATGGTTGGCATCAGCCATCCACTTAGTTATTATAACACCATTTATGGTGTGGTTGCATAGGTGCAAAAAAAAATTATTCTTCGTACAAAGACATACTTGGTGTAATCTGAATGTCCTGGTCCCAAATTCTGACCTTGTCAATGGCAAGGCCCGTAGTCAGGAAGATTATTGTAATCAGTTTTTTTGAATTACGTGGTAGATTACATTCAAAATTTGTGCCACACCAATCGTTGAACAGAAACCCTTCTTTGTCAAGGGCTACCACGTTTGGTTCCTCAAAAGCAATTTGCCGATCGGAATCGTTTGCCAGACAAATAACCACTTCGGTCTTGCTAAAATCATCTATTTCTTTAACAGAGAGGATTGTGACACTGCCAACTTTCTGAAGATCGTTCCATGACTTGACTGTATCTATATTTTCAATATAGTAGCGACCAGCGCTCATTAGAATGGAAATTACAAAGCAAAGAAAGATTATGAGGAAAAAAAAGGGCAACTGCAATATCAAGCTCAGACATGCAAATTAAGACTTATGGATAATGAAATCCGATTTCTTTGGATGATTTCAAAGGACCATTGTCTTGATGATGTTGAAGTGATCTTCCATGAAAGTTGCCATGTTCATTGGATCGTCAAGGTAAGTAAGAGGCATCCAAAGAGCATCAGCAGCATCATCGGCGGCTGCAATACTCACATTAAGAGTGTCAGGAATCTTCCAATGAAAGGCATGCGTGATTGTGCGACCACGAATAGAACGACTTGGAGCATCAAAGACCTGAGACTTGATGAACCACTCATTCTGGAAAGGAATCTTTGATCCACTTCGGGAGTTGAAGATTTCGATACTCGTCTCTTCCCGAAGTTCCCGCAGCGCGGAAGCTCGAATAGTTTCCTTTTCATCAATGAATCCACCAGGAAGAGCGTATAGGCCTCGACCCGGATGACCCTTTCGCACAATGGCGAGAAACTTGTCACGATGACAAACAACGTTGTCAGCAGTCACAAAAATTGGAGGGAATGGAGAACCGCTCCACAGCTTTGCGTACTCCTTGACATGCCGCCATTCTTCAATGAGGCTGGGAGCGACATAAGAAAATTGCTCCATGAGGAGATGGTTTGCTTTCATGGAAGTCGATTGATACTTTTCACACTCAGTAGACCAACAACCCTTGCTAAAACCTGCAAACATTGCATTTCGAAACTTGGTCGCATTCACAGTTTCGCCGCCATCAAGGAAGAACTGTGGAATTTGAACAACCTTCACATCACCAAAGATGTTGAGGTAGTATGTAGACTCGTCCTTGTTCGAACCCGCAATGCAATAAGACTGTCCATTCGTAATGGACGCGATGAGAGCCTTTACCTGGGACACCCAAACATTGTCATTGTGGTAATCGTTTAGAGGATACACATTTTCATAGCCGGCGGCCTTCAGCACCTTGGCACGCTGGGAATATGTATATGGGTTTCGGATGCTCTTTGGAGCATTTGCGCTACCAACAAGCACGACCAGCTTCTCTCCATGGAGAGAGGCAGTCTCAAGAAGAGACTGATGGCCGATATGGAAATTCTGGAACCGACCGATTACAAACACATACTTAGTCATTTTGTCCGTCCGAGTTGCTATTTTGACTGTTTTTAAAAGTGACAAGCTTGTCACGGTTTATAGGAAATGGCGGAAGCGGTGAGATTCGAACTCACGGACCCCCTTTCGGGGCTCATCCGCTTTCAAGGCGCCGCCGTTATGACCACTTCGGTAACCTTCCATATTGGTGCGAAACTTACCAAGTTGGTAAGTTTCCAAGTTCCATTTCGATTATATCACTTTCTTTCAAAAGAATAAGTTTGTGTGGAAAAAATTCCCAATTATAAATCATAACCAAACTTTTCTAAGTGTATAACTTTTAGTTTAGTTTTGAAAATCACTTGAACACCAAAGCGTACAAATGTCCTTCGATTATTTGAACATCACGCTTTGCCTTTTCCAGCTGCTTCTTCTTTCTTTCAATTGCTTGCTGAACACACTTTTTGGCCCATTCATCTATCTTTTCATCGACCAAAGTTTTCATTCCAAAACACTTGGTCGCGACATGATAGCTTCCAATTTTAACATGGAGATCTACTCCTGCATAGATTGGTTCACCGCTGTGTCCAACGTAAACAGAACGCTCAGTCAAATAAACTGAAATTGATGTATCTGGAACAGATACAGTTTAAAATGTTTCATGGCGTTTGTTTCCTTATGCTACCATAATACCAGGTCGCGGGCAGGTTTGCATATTTTCCGTCAACGATAGTTCAAATTCTTTTGATACCGTAAGTTCCTTGATACTTACGGTCTACTCCTGTGCTGTCTTGACGAATCGTATAATGGTAAATCTTACGCCATTCCTCAAATTCTACATTGATGACGGTTCCATGATAGCTATCTTCGATGCAGCATCCACGCCGACACGTCTCCTCTACATAAACCTTGTCATCAACATCAAATTGGTTTTGGAGGTTTGCAAGAGTGCTGGTTAGCTCATTCATCTTTTTATGGAGCGGAGCATATACTACGTTCAGAGCCTGAATTTCTTTTTCTACTTCTGTGATCTGTTCTTTAAAAGTCATTTTGCTACTATTTGTCATGATTACAATTCCAATGAAATTTCTTTAATAAGAGCATTAATTCCGTCTTCTAGAGTTGAAAACACAAATTGATTTCTAAAGAATCTTAAAGTTTCACTAACATTCGTTGCGCGAAAATAATCATCTTCACACACAACAATGATTTTTTTATTGGTGCGAATCATTAACCCAAGCTCAAGGAGAGAAATTGGGCTAATCGTTCCCTTTGCAAGAAAAAAGAAAACGATATTTGACTCGGTCAGGTGACTAAGCTCCCAATTAATTTGGGTCGTCAGTTCTTTTTCACTTGCATTTGGATTCCATTCTTTTCGTCTTGGATTAAAGAAGACAACACTTTCATTAAACAAATCTTCACGATTATTTTTCGTAAGACCTTTCATTACCTTTTCATAAAGGTCGGCCTGCCAATCAATTGCTTTTTCATTTTCAATGGAACCTGCAAGAAAAATTCTGCGAATGAAGTAGTCATCATGACCAAGAATGTCAGGGGACGTTAAAAGCGCTTTATCCTCTCTCAAATGCGGTTAGGTAAATTGCGCCAGGAGTGTGGTTCTTCAACTTCTTTTTGAGTTTATCAGAAGCGTTTCCTGTGTAGATCATTCTTTCAATGAATTTTATTTTGCGATAAAGATCTTCTGATCCGCTGTATTCACAAACGGTAACAATAGTGTCATCATCATATTCTTTAAGCTTCTTGATTAGATCTTTAACAGTCATTCCGCCTCCTTTTGTTTATCGAAGCTTAGAGAACAATTCCTCATCATCCCCACACTTTTCTTTTAGCTTTGCAAGCCAGGCCTTACTTTTGATTTTAAATGTGCTGGTGTTGTTTTTACAAACAACTCCTTCGAAAGTCATGCCTTCAACTGTTGAATCTTCAACACTCTTTTGGAAGTTTTCATCAATGTTACCAATGCGAAGCATCCTTGCATAAGGGATATTGTAAGCTGCAGCCAGCGGCAAAAACTGATCTGGGGGCAGGATTCCCTTTTTATAAACGTCAATATCAATCAAGGAGACTTTATGAGGCTCATCAAAGTGAGCTCCTGAGAAAGAGGAATCTCCATAAAATTCAAAAAAGAAAGTTGCTTCTTGCCACTTAGAATCTTTTACCATTCGGATTAGATTCTTGCTAAGAGCAGAGATAAGGTCTTTTGACTCAATCAGAAACGGGGTTTTGTCATCAAGCAAACCGCTACGCTTTCCAAGCTTTGTAAGAATGCCGCTCTTGATTGCTTCCTTGTCTACGACGACCCGCACATTTGATCCATCAAGCTTATCAAACACATAGTACGTGTCATTGAGGTTTGTCTTTTTTGTTAGATGGCTAATCGAAGGATATTGTTTCATTTTAAGTCCTTAAATAAAAATTAGAATATCAACGTCCCCAACAATCCATTGGAATGGACATCCAATCATGAGGAATGGCAACCAAAACATTTTTGTGTATAACTTTCCAAGATTTGGAACGAGGAAGATCAGCTCCCCTTCGTACGGTGTGTGTTGCATATAAATCACCTGAATCAGATACAAGAATATCGACTGAGTGTGTTACACCAAAACTAAAAGATCTTGTAGTCAAGACCTTATAACCTTCCTTCACTTCAGTTGCATCTAGCAATGCTTTAAACACATCTGCAATCTTGCGGGCAAAAACTGGAATTTCAACGTTATTTACTGTCGCCCAAAACAAAAAAGTATCCTCGTCCATATCTTCTCCATTACATTGTCAATGTCAATGTCTCACATGAATAGTTATAAGTGTAGGTGTACTCTACATCACTTTCTTTCTTATACTTCATTATAGTGACAAGGTTGATAAGTCTTTTCAAGTATCCCTTTTCATAGGAATCATAGCCTTGATAAGTTGAACCACCCTTATGAGTAAAATTGGCATCTGAAGTTTCTACTTCATAAGTTTTATCACGTCCTTCTATATAACTATGTCGCCTTTTTGCGTAACTAATCATATTTCTTTTTAGCTCCTCAAGGGAGGCGGCCACAGCTACAAAGTTAGGATATTCAAGATCGTTCCAGGCGCCACCTGTTTCTACAACTAGAAAAACAAGATCACCATACTTTTGCAGTGAAGAAATAGGCAGGGAAATAGATCTATCTTCATAAGGAGCAACTTTGGAAAAATGATTTATAATAAATCATTTTTCAAACATAACCTTTGCATTATCACCTTCTACTGATACAACGATTCCAAAACCTGGAAAGTTTGGATGTGTTACAGTAGAGGCATAACGAATTGGCAAAGAATCTTCACTCTCAATTTGATATTCAGTAATCAAATATTGAGTTTTATATTCATTGCAAAGTATGGTTATGATTTGACGACTTTTATCTTCCAATTCCTTTGTTTCAATTACCCTTGGATCATGCTCTGGTTTGCGATCTGGATATTTGTAATATCCCTTAATAAGCTCTATTAGCTCGGGCTTGGTTTTCGCAACATAACAAAACTCATACCTTTCATCAAAACGAAGCACATGACCAGGCCAATCTCGATCATTTTCAACTCGTGCCGGAATATATCTTTGCGCAGTATAAAAAGGACTCATGCTATTTTTTCTCCAGGTAGAATAAATTCTACATCTAGTTCTGAAACTATCATCCAGGTTTCTTCTCCTTCTATTAGGAGGAGAACATATCTATTTTCACCATGTCCAACGCTTGATGTTATAGCGCGCAAAGGATATTTTTTGCCACTTCTTATTTCCTACAGCATTCATCAAAAGAAAAACTTTGTCTTTCATACTTTCATCAAGAGCTAGAGGCTGATTATTGACCATCCATTTTACTGGTGATGTCAGCTTAATAAGCTCTCCAACGTGGGCCTGGAGTTTATTAAAAAAGTTCATTTATCGAAACCCTTTGAATGTTGCTTATTAAGAATTTATTGATTATTCTTCCAGCGCTTTCTTTATAGCATCAAAAAATTTGTCTTCAAAATCATAATCAAGACCAAACATACTTCTTTGCTTTGTTTTAATTCTAATGCTTGTTTTTACATTATGTTTGTTAGCAATTTCACAAACATTACGCTCACCTTGCTCGTGCCAAGGCTTGACAACAAAGATTTCTAATCCAAATCTATTCTGAATAGAAAGCTTTGAAGGGTGGTAATGGCCGGCCATATCATCTTTGTACGCAATGTCGTATAGCAAATCTAATATGCCAGGATATTTCATATCCATATCTTGATATTTGAAAAGTCGTTCAAAGCATTTACTATTTTCCATCAAGTATCCCATCCTTCGCGTATTTCTTTTGCTTTTCCATCTGCAATGATTTGCAGAACTTCTTTTTCAGTTGGATGGGGCGGAATCCAATCAAAGTCGCTTGGGTCATCATCATTACAAAATGAATATATGCCATAAGCACCTATGCGAATATCGGCATGATACTTCTTGTTCCAATCACGATGTTCAAGCTCATACTTTGCAAGATCAACGGGATTGGTCGATTCCCAGTCTTTTGTTGCATAGTCCAGAGAACTGGGCTCGTCTTCGAACGTGCCGTTATACACAAACTGTGCTTGGCAATCCCGGCCTTCCCACACAAAATTGACTTCAAAGCCATACATGTTTGAAGACATTTTTTCTCTCCATAAATCTTAGATACCTGAACTCTCTACATCTCTTACGTTAAATCCGAAATTACCATGAGTAACCTTCCACCACTGGGAGCCCTCATCAGACCCAAGAAAGGCATCATAGTTTTGGATGTGCATGAAATCTGAAAGTTTCACATAATATGGAAACCCAAAAAACAGACCAACCTCATTCATCGCCTCATCTGCCTCATAAGAACACTCATCAGCGTCAAGATTTGAAAAAACAAAAAGCGCTTCTCCTAGTAAGGTGCTGTGATCAGCGCCGTCTTCAATATGAAGACGATAACAAATCGTTTCAAGAGTCATAAGCAGCTTGCACAACTTTTTGAGTCGATCCCTGAACTCTAGGGCGTCAATCTCTTCCTCTGAATAGAGAGGAATCATGGCATATGTAGAAGACTCAACATAACCTCTACTGAGGAAGAAAGTCCTTGACTTGTGTGACAGAATCTCAGACATTGACTTATTCATCGTGACCCCTCTAATTGACCAATTATTTGGGCAATTTCATCATGAAATTGAATTCCAATTTCATTGGAAATGAAAATTATGCCCGAAACGAAAAGAATGAAAGCAACGTGATTCCAGTTAAAGTTTTTAATCTCTTCAAAAAGAGAATGTTCTTCTTTTAAGATTCCCAATTTGCTTCTTAAATCATCAACTACACACTGAGCTTCATATGGATCGTAGATGTCAGGTGAATGTGACGAGAACCAATGCTTACCGCTAGGAAGGTCTTTAAAAGAGACAGAATAACTAAAACGCACGTTCCAATATGGATTGGAACGTTTATCGTGTTCATAAACACTGATCTTGCAATCTTTAGGTACAAGATCATTTTTTTGGATTTTCTTTTAATCTCCTCAATCATTTTATCTACAATGAAACTACTGTTTGACCGAAAAGATTCCACCCCACACCTCTTTCTTAGAATTCTTGTGGAAGCTTTGCAACGTCATTACAGACGAAATGACGCTTGTCGTTCGTCTTGCATTTCCAGTCGCCTACATTTGCGATGAAGTAAACTGTTTCGTTTGACTCGCTGCAACGGACAGTTCCGTCATCACAACCAATTTGCCACATGATTGGCTCCTTGTGCTCAAGCGAGCACACCAGGGGCCAACCGTCAGGTCGTGAGATAATGAAGACAAAATTGATAAAAAGAAAAAAAGCACCAAAAAACCCACATCCAACATTGCGCATTTCAGCGCTATTCTTATCCATTACAACAATTTGCTTAGTTTCCGTTGTGGCTGCCCGCCACGCAAGAATCTTGTCTCGGTCTGGTTCGTCAAGCAAACTGAGAATTCTTTCTCCTTCTTTCTTAGCAGCTTGTCGAAGAATCTCATCTTCTTTAGACATAGAAGCTCCTTACCAAGAAAGCTGAGGGATTCCGCCGCCACACCCCATACAAAGATACAGGATGTAAAATGGGCCGAAAAAAGCATGAATCACAGCCCAAACGATGCTATGATTGATAGTCCAGGAACAAATCGCAGCAATCACCCGACAAGTCACACCCCAGAAAGTGAGACCCCGGCTACCAATGGTGATCTTGACGTTTTTATCACTATTGCTCATTTGCTTCTCCTTTGTTTGTGTTTTTATAAACTACTCTTCGCTTTCACTTTCTTCTGGAGCATGAATGATCACCATGCTCAGTCCGTAGCAAAAATCATTTAGAATTCTGGCAAGTCCAGGAAAAATGGGCTCGCTTTTTACAAATTCAAGCAATTCACTGTAACCTACCCAGCGCATTTCGGTGCACTTATTGGGCTCCATGATTTGCGGCACCTGGTCGGGCGGCACTTGGGTAGTATGATACAAAGTCACGCTGCGGCAACCAATATCTGGATGGTCTTCAGTAGTCCATTGATAGTGATGGACCTTGGACTCTTCAAGGGTGATTCCCGTCTCTTCTGCAACCTCGCGGCAAACCGCCCCCGAAGTCGTTTCATCAGGACGATCGAGCCAACCTCCAGGAACAGCCCACTGGCCGGCGCAATGAGCGCCTTGACGCTTCATGAGAAGAACTTGAAATTTACGGCCAATAACCTTGTAGATGATACAAGCAGTTCCGACGCCGACATCATTTGGACGAGGCATTTTCTTTCCTTTTAAGGTATTTTAATCTTCAAGGTTTGAATTGTTAGAATTTTTACTTAAGCAAATGAACGTATAGTGACATTACACTCATCGACGAATTTGAGACTAGCGCCATTAGGAAACATGATGTGTAGCGTAGGAATGTCAGATTCATAATCTTTATCAATCACAAGTCCCACCAAAAGGTGGAAGCTAGGGTGAATGGAAAGCACCTTGTTGATACTAACCAAATCTCCAATCATCGGGAAGTCAGGGCGATTTTTCAAATTCCACATTGGAAACTCCTACAAGCTCATCTCTTCCCAGACACCGAACCAATTGGTATAGCGAACCTTTTTCACGCCTACATGCTTTAGAAAATGCTGGCAATGAATGCAAGGCTTTGCCATGGTTGCGGTTCCGTCCTTGAGGAACCGAACAACACTAATCTTCTCAGGAACATAATCGAGCTTCAAAATGAGATCAGCCTCGGCATGAACCTCATGATAAGTGTTCCTGGTGTTCCTGTAACGCTTTACAAACTTGGATGAATTTTTGTTTCTATTATTGACCCCAAATGGTCCCTTCTTATTTGCAAAGGCGGCCAAATGAAAATCAAAACTGTTGGTCAAAGCAATGTCCTTAGCCTTATAGTACACTGGACATAAGAGTCCGCTCCTGTAGGTAGTTTGTTGTTCAACCTGTACTATTTTACCACTATTTTTCACGTGTTGCATACTTGCAAAAAAATATTAGTTGGCGTTTTTTGAAATAATTAAAGTTATGAAAAATGAAAATCTTGAAATCAGAATTTTGAATCGATTGCTAAAAGAATTTAGATTTTCTGAACGTAATGTCGATCTTTCTTCATCAACTTCCAATGTTGCTTTGGCAATTTATAAAGAGCTATCTACAAAACGCTTCAACGGAAAATCTATTCCAGCTTTTCTTAGAAGCGTAAACGAAGCTTTGATTAAAGTTAAAGAACCAACCGAAGAAATGTTTGATTATTTTTACAATAAACTGGACTCCGACAAAGGAGACTTTTATGATGCCATCTCAACTTATGTTAATGACGATGTCAACCGTTGGTATTCAACAGGCTATAAGAAAAATGAAAAACTAGACGCTAATCTTGCTTCTATTTTTTATTCATTTCTTTTATTCACGTCAGGAAGTGTTAGCACTATTAGAAAGCCTTCAGGGTATGAAAGTTGGCAATCTCAGGCAATTAAGCACAATGACAGCCCATATAAAGAAATTATGCCTACTAGAGAAGATTATAGAAACGCAAAGAAAATTTTGCAATTTGCTGCTCAAACCAAAAACAGAATGGGACCACAAAATCTTTATCGAGGAATTGGATTGACAGAAGCTGTAGGCATGAATTTAAAAGCAGGAATTCAATTTAAGAATTTTCCAATTTCTTCTTGGACAACCGATGGACAAACAGCAAAACAATTTGCTGCTGACAGTAACCAAGATTGTGCAATCATTCTCAAAGTTAAAGATTGTCTTTATGGAAGCGATGTTTCAGCGGCGAGCAATTATGATGAATCTGAAGTTATTATGGGGAAAAATCTAAAAATAACAGCTGTCAAATTCAATCTTTTAAATCGATCATTTGATCTTAGCGGGCCAGAATTTAAAAAACAAAATGAAATTTGGGATAAACTATACCCTGATGAGGTTGTTAAAGACTTGTTTAGCAACACTTCAGTTACAGCTATTGTGATGTGTGAATTAGCTTGAGGGAAAGGAACGTTAATTCCTTTCCCTCAGCATTTTTGTATGGTAGGCCAGATGGGATTCGAACCCCTAAAATCTACGTTCTAAGCGTAGCATGTATACCAGTTCCATCACCGGCCCACTTTGCTAATATATGAATTTGGAGGCGCTTTAGAGAATCGAACTCTACTTAAGATGATTTGCAATCATCCTCCAGCGCCAGCTGGATAAGCGCCTTGATTAAATGGTACACCCAACGGGAGTCGAACCCGTCATTCCGGCGTGAGAGGCCAGCGTCTTAACCGATTGACCATGGGTGCATGAAAATGGCGGTGCCAGCGGGGCTCGAACCCGCGACCTCCTGATAGACAGTCAGGCGTTCTAACCAACTGAACTATGGCACCGTAAGATGTAAAAGAGGCGGATACAGAAGGATTTGAACCTTCGGGGCCCGAAGACCCGCAGCTTTAGCAAAGCTGTGCCTTAAACCGCTCGACCATGTATCCAATATCTTTACTATAAACCAAAAATGCAATTTTAAAAGAAAAAAGTTTAAATTTTTGGTTTATAGTTTGAGCTAAGTTACTTTAACAAAGTCATAAATAAACGCTGAAGATAAAATTGAGTTCAAATTGTTCTTTGCAAGAATGGAATAAGCTTTGTTATAAAAATCTTTGTAGTTATTATCTTTGTAATAACGAGAGTAATCATAACCTAAAGAACTCAGGTCACTTGGATCAAGATTGTTATTGATCATAGCAGAACGTAATTCATCTTTAATTTTTTGCATATCAATAGTTTTGATATGAACAAACCTAAACTTCTTACGAAGAGTTCTTTCAGTTTCTTCCGACGATTTAGATTTCTCAGGATAGAGTCTATATCTCCAAGAGATTGTATACTCATGATATAAATGTGGCTGCTTACCGTCTTGAAAGAAACAAAACCAACCAGATTGCTTCATGGAAAAATAAGGGATGTAACTTCTTGTGTATGGATTTGTTGTATTTTGAGATGTGTATCTCACATGATCTTCATAATCAAAGATGTGACCGTAGTTGTTTTTCTCAGCAAATTCTTTGATTTCTTTCTTGAGCTCAGAATTAATAAATTCTGAGATTAACGTTTTTCTTTCACTAGTTTTCAGTCTTTGTTTAGCGTAAGCATTATTTATCTTTGATAGCTTTTGAAATTTCTGATGTTAGTTTGTTTTTATTTTCTAAAAATGTTTCAATAGTATTCATTTGTTTCATTGTTTTAAATGATTTGTTAAATGGTTATTGATCCTTAATCACTTTAATTTGTGTTACTGGAATAGTGAAGTTGTAATATCCTTCAAGCTCTACATAATCATCATAGACCGTTTTCTTTACGAGACGAGTTTTTGGTTGGCCCGCCAGCCATGCCTTCATACGAGGAAAGAATGGCAAAACTTCCTCAACTTCAACTTCTTTTCTTGGCCACCAATCAGGTGGGTCAAAAACATAATCACTCATCAGTAACGAAAATGAGTCTTCATTCCAGCGAAAACAATGACCATTTTGTGTAACAATAGTAATTGCCTTACCTATTACATTAAGAAGAAAATCATTTTTATCTGATGTGTTAATCTCTACATCATAGAAAGTTCCACAATGTGCTGTAATGTTATGTTGAAATTGAAGTGGGAACTTTTCATTTAAAACCAAAGTTTTCATTCTTGTTTCCTTTTAATCATCAGGATGACATTTCTTACAATTATAATCATCCTATTGAACTCCTGTTGGTCCAATAATGTAAATACAATGAGTTCCGTCATACCAGAAATGATCTTCCTTGTAACCAAGGGTCCAATTCTTGATTTTCATCAAGCAAATGGAGCGTACATTGGTATGAGAGCTTTTCCATTTTCCGTCAATATGGTATTGGTGAAGCAACGCAATTGAATCAAGTCTGATTTCGATTACTTTTCGAAACGCCTTACAAGGAAAGCCTACTCTTGTCTCAGGCTCCTCAGTAAATGGAATTGGAATTATCATTTTAATCCTTTTATAAAAAACAACAGTATATTTTAGTCGCGATCCCAATCATGTTGGCGCGGAGATACAGTAGCGACATTGCCTTCAACTACCATCAATAAAGCATTTTCATCAGGATTAGGCGAAGGATTGATATTCCATTTTTCAGCAAAGGCCATGTAATCACCATTTGATGACTTCCAAATATCAACATTTCTGCCAAGAAGCGTTCCGTACACACGGATATTATCCAACTTTTTAATTTCAGTTATATCTTTCATGTGATATAAAATATCAGCAATTTCGTAAGTAAGAACAAGAGTATCAACAAATTCGTTATTTTTCTTAACCTTAACGCTAAAGATAAAAGCAGAAGTAATTGTCGATGGACGATGCATAATTATCCTTTTATTAGCTGTATATTACCTTAGATGAAAACACACTGTCTTAAAAAGGTGTCTGGCGGGACTTGAACCCGCATATACCTGGGTCACAACCAGGCCCCTTAACCAATTAGGGAACAGACACAGCGGTAGCAGGTATCGGATTCGAACCGATGAATAAAGCAAGTATGAACCCGCTCGTGGTAGGCCACTTCACCAACCTGCAACAAAACTTATTTGAAATGGTGGGAGGTATTGGGTTCGAACCAATGACCCATAGCTTGTAAGGCTATTGCTCTCCCGACTGAGCTAACCTCCCATTATTGAACAGGATGCACTGTGCATCATCTCCACCCCTCCGCGGAATGGTGCTCTAAGCATTCTCCAAAAGATGTCTAATGTGTGTCGACCCACACTAAAAATTTTTCTGGATATCGTAACAATACAGAACCTTGCGCGAGGATTCCATATCATCTCTTGAGCTACTGCCAAACTTAGTTTGTAAGAGCAAATTTTGCTCAATTACAATTAATCTTATTCACTATATTCAACAAGAGCGCATTCACCACAATTGGGACATTGACCAAAATCAAGAGAGTACTTCTTGTTGGTGGTGCTCTTAACAATCTCAATGAGCTTGGATTGATCCCAATAACTTGGATGATACCAGGATTGTTCTTCCTTAAAGAAGACTGTTCCGTCATTTTTGAGGGTAACATAAAGACCTTCACCAGCTGTATCAATGTAATTGTACAGATCCAAATGAAGATGATCTACCTCACCGCAACCAGAGTTTGGAATAATTTCCTCAGCATCATCAACTTCACAGCAAACAAACTTCATAGTGAAGCTCATGTATTGCTCCTTTTTAAGATGGAAGCGGGGGCCGGAATCGAACCGGCGTCCTCAAGGTTATGAGCCTTGCTATCAGCCACTGATATACCCCGCATCAATAGTTTTGATTGTTAATCCAATCACTTTTTAATAAAAGTAGAAATTGTATCCAAAACAAATGCAAAGCAGAAAACCAGTACTGGTAGGAGTATAGCATTAGGATTTCCGCTAACAAACAAGTCACGCCAATAAAATAAAGCTGGAAGTATCCCTACACTAGCTAACCTTGCTAGTACAAGAACCATAAAAAAAACTGACAAAACATAAAAAATCACACTAATCCCATCAAGAAATTCAATTATGAACTTCACGTTTTTTCCTTGTTTTTTTTGGTATTTAAGTGGTGGCTCGAAGCAGGGTCGAACTGCTACTACTTGATCTTCAGTCAAGGGTGCTCCCATTACACCATCAAGCCAAATCAATTTTAAAAAGCACGGACAAAAGGATTCGAACCTCTGACCTGATGATTTGGAATCATCTGCTCTAACCAGCTGAGCTATGTCCGTATAGAAGGTGGGTATGCATAGGGATCGAACCTATATCTCGGCCCTCCACGGGCCTCCACGGGCCCGCTCTGCCATTAAGCTAGCATCCCATTTATTATATTAACATCAACAAATTTATTTAGACTTCCGATTTAAAATGGTAGGATGAAAAGGAGTCGAACCTTCAACCGCCAGATTCGTAGTCTGGTGCTCTGTCCAATTGAGCTATCATCCTAAAAATGGTACGAGTGAGTGGAGTCGAACCATTGCGCTCCTGAATATCAGTCGGGTGCTCTAACCAACTGAGCTACACTCGTATAATAAACATTATTTGTAATAATTCTTAAAGTCGCTGGGTGACATCATTGAGGCCCCTTCCTCCTCAGGCTCTTGTGAACGAGAGCGTACATAACTCAAATTGCATCCAGGAAGTCCACAATACCAAACCAAGTAATTATCCTGAAGTCTGTAATGTGATCCGCAACTACATGAAATAGAATAAAGTTGCTCATTTGACATTGCTTGTTCCTTTTATTTAAAAATTGGTGTCTTGGAGGAAAAGTGGACCAAAAAGGAGTTAAACCTTTACCATCGGGATCCGTAGTCCCACGCTCTGTCAATTAAGCTATTGATCCAAAAGCTTTGCTTGAATCTAAAGCTTTAGACTTGTAGTCTAAATTACTCTCCCACGATTTCAACAGATAGAATTTTATTTCCGTCATCAAGCGTATATGCACGAAGTTAATCATCGTATGGAACGCAGTCAAACGCTCGTTCTGTGAATCCCCAATCATTCATTTCTTTGCTCAGTCGTTTCCAGTTTTTGACTTTTGTGCAAGAGCTTGTGTCAAATTTCTCTCCAGGCTGGAGAACAAACTGCGATCGAATGTAGTCTGGATTCTCAGCTGCCTTGGCGGCAATCGCCGCTTTGCACATATCAGAAGTGATCTTCATTCTATCCTCTTGATCGAGATGGTACGCCCAGTAGGACTCGAACCCGCCATTCCGGAGTGAAAATCCAGCGTCTTAACCAATTGACCATGGGTGCTCAGATTTACTAACCAATTACAACTACGATTAGAATAAGCAGTGACAAAACAATACTCATTTGTATCTCCTTTCAATGTTAAGGGACTTTAGTTTTGAAGAAAAAACGAATGATTTGTTTTCGGGCACCATTCCAAATGGTGGGGGCAATGACCCAGTGGTCAAGGACCAATCGCAAATCATTCAAATGGTACGCCCAGTAGGACTCGAACCTACATAATCCAATTACGGGGTTTACTCTACGATGAGCACCTGCTTAGAAGGCAGTTCCGATATGGGCGCATAAAGTGGAGGGTTGCTCAGGATTTCAACCTGATACTGACCGGTCATTTACTCCTAATGAGTAGACACCCCGTATGAAGTGGTGGGTTGTGCAGGGATCGAACCTGCGACGTGGCGCCCTGATGTCCGCCGCTCTACCAACTGAGCTAACAACCCGAATGAAATGGTCTGGGAAGTGGGATTTGAACTCACGAACCTCCTGCGTCCAAGGCAGGCGCGCTAACCAGGCTGCGCTATTCCCAGAAAAATGGTGGACCGTACCGGGATCGAACCGGTCCTTCAGGCTTGCAAAGCCCGTGTGCCCCCAACAACACTTACAGCCCATTTTTTTGATTATCAAAGTGGTGGGAGAGGTGAGGCTCGAACTTACAATCCTCTATGAGGGCCAGATTTACAGTCTGGTGCGGATACCCGTTCCGCGTCTCTCCCGTATTTATATGGTACACCCAACGGGAATCGAACCCGTCATTCCGGAGTGAAAATCCAGCGTCTTGACCGCTTGACCATGGGTGCATAAATGGTATCCCCTGTAAGACTTGAACTTACAACCTCAGATTTAGGAAACCGAAGAGATACGGTAGTGAGTGTTTGAGCACTTTTTCTTTGACTCTTCAGAGTGTTTCTGCCCTATGTGCATGAATTTTTCGGAGTATACCGCATGACAGTTGGGACATAGTACTCTAAGATTTTCTTTAGTATTGTTCTTTCTATTGCCATCGATGTGATCGATCTGGAGTATCACTGTCCCGTCGGCCTTTGTCGTTGAGAAACCGCACATAGTGCAACTGTTATTGGATTCCTTTAGGAGCCTTTCTCTTTTTTTTATGATCCCCAGATCTTCAAAAGCAATCTTATCCCAGTCAACCTTTGACCATTGATTTTTTCCAGACTTGCCCCACATGGGGTTTTTTTTGCCGGAATGGTCAGGTCTGACTTTGGAATTGCACCACTTCTCATGGGCTGATTTTGACTGTTTCTTTTCGTATGACTTGTTGCAGTACCTGCAGTTGTGTGTTTCATATGTATTAGAAATGTAGCTAAGTATATGGATAGAGCAAATATTCTAAAATTTTTGCTCTATCCGACACAAAAAAGTTGCGAGTACTGGATTCGAACCAGTGAATGGTTGGGTATGAACCAACAGTGTTAGACCGCTTCACCAACTCGCAATATTTAAATGGAGCCCCGAGTGAGATTCGAACTCACGGTGTGGAATTCCGCCTTACAAGAGCGGTGCAATCGGCCTCTATGCAACCGGGGCAATAAAACTCCTTTTCACAGTTCACTCAGGCCAAGGAGTAGAATGGTGTGATTACGTATCAAAACAGTGATATACATATATCCATTCAAGCCTGCCGCCAGTTACGATGCGGAAACACATTTTCATGTGCTGTGATTACGTCGATGCGTTATAATATTTTCAACCAAAAATAAAAATTGTCAAGGGTTGAAAAAGTGTTCATCTTATGCATCGCCAATAAGATGGCACCAAAGAGTGGAGACGAGGGGAATCGAACCCCTAAGAGCGGAGTGCAAATCCGCCAGTTTCCCGTTTAGCTTACATCCCCATTTGTTTTTTTTGTTTTTATTTTCCAGCCGCCGTATGTCCTTATATTACCACATGCCGGCCGGATTTGCATACCTTCATGCTTTTTTTATTCGCAGTTTTGATTTAAAGCCTCACCCCGGAATCGAACCAGGGATCCAATGGACTGTCCATTGAACGCTCTTCCTTGAGCAGCGAGACATAAGATGTAGGGATTTTTAGGCCCTACATCAGTAATTACATACATATATTAGCAATATGTCAATGATCGTTTTTTGAGGCAACATTTTGTCGCCCCGTGTTGATTAGATATTAACTCATTCCGCAAAAAATTGCAATTTTTTTTGCATTTTTTTGCGGGGTTGTTACTCTTCTTGAGAGACCGCAACAACCTTGAAGCCATTCTCACCAAGAGAGAGCCAAGTGGTGTCACCGACTCCACCGCCGAAACGATTCTTTTCGGTAGTAAGAACTCGACAACCAACGAGGTCCTCGTCCTTCTTTTCAAAGCCAAGATGGAGGTGAGCATCAATGGCATGCTTCAACTTGTTCGTACCAGCGAACTTGCCGCCCTTGGTCACCTGGCCAATGACGATTGCATTGGTATAGTGCTCCTTGCACCAAGAGGTGATTCGGAAGAGAGCATGTTCAGCTTGGCGATTAGCACCGCCGCCATTGTCATCGTCCATACACTGGAGCGAATCCACAAAGAGAACAAAATGCTTTCCAGCAGCCGCAGCCGCGTTTCGGATGACATCCGCCTTCTTCAGGAGACGCTCAACATTGATTTCGCTGCCAACAGCGAATCCACGCCGGAAACGAAGACGATCACAAGTCATCTTCACCTGATAGAGAGACTCTTCAGCAGTGTTGTAGACAACGCTGACGCCACTATGGGAAAGTCGATCAGCAAGAGTGAGAAGCATCGTGGTCTTGCCAGCACCGGATTCACCGGTGAAAAGCATCGAAGTGCTCGGAGTGAAGCCACGACCACCGATGGCCGCATCAAAATAATCAAGGCCAGACATAAAGCGCTTCTGCATTTCAGCAGGAACGGTAATGTTGTTGATGTTGGTTCCGAAAGGGATGCCGTCGTTACCGATATTCAGCTTCATTTTAGCTCCTTTTTTAGTAGTATTTTTTCCACCGGTTTTGTAACTATACCATGTGGCAGGCCTGTTTGCACAGGTACCGTCGAATTTTTCCAGTGTCTCAGACCGTTTCCCAAAGAGAGATATCAAGGACGTATCCAGGAATCTTCTTAATAGAAGAGCGAGCGATTCGCTCAGGGGCCGAAACCCACTTGACTCCAAGAAGACGGAAAAAGTCCTCCTCCTCTCGAATGATGACCCGATGACCGTCAGGAAGGGTTGGCATACACCCGGTCATCTTTCCGCCATTTGAAACTTGCTTCCAACGCATGAACATACCCGGAGTAAATCCATTGAACGGATTGCCGTCAGGACCCGCACCAGAGCCAGTTCGCATCATGAAGAGGCCACCCCAATTCTCAGGGCTAGCAATGAAAAAGTCAAGATTCAAACCGTCATTGAGAAGCATCCGAATGTACTTTGAGTCACGCTTTGGAGGCCAAGGAATGACATCAGGAACACCAGGCTTGATGAATGTACCATGAGGAGCAAGAGAACTAAAAAGCTCATCCCAATCGCTCACCATTGCAACAATCTCAATGTCTTTGACGTTTTGCTTTTGGCGTCGAACAGAACCTGCAACTTCAGCGCGGGAGACTCCACGAAGAGAATTACGAATATCATTTGCAAGCTTGGTTGCGATATTGATTTCCATCATTTCCTCCGCCGGTCTTTTTGGTCCGGCTTACCTCCACATTCTACCACATGGCGGGGCCGGTTGCACAGGTTCAGGTTAATTTTTTTGGAAAGTATAAGAGCAACACAGGATCATTTTGTTGATTGATATCATAACTGTGTCATAGCTGGCACGTTAAGGCAATGTACCAATTTGAATTGTTGAATTAATCTGATTACCCCAGGCATCCCATCCTGGGGGGATTGACCGAGCAAATAGCTCAATCTTTTGCTGAGTTGGGAACATCAAATCAATACGATTGCGGGCCTCGGCAGGTTTTGCTGAGTGAGCAGTTCGCTTCTCAACAATTCGTTGACGAACGTTACGCAATCCACGAGGTTTAGGGATTTTTCCCTTTTTACCGACGATACAAATTTCAAATTCTGAAAGAGTATAAAAGCCAGGGTTTGTCTTCATCTTGTCCCAGACAAAGGCAATCGTAGCGTACTTAAATCCCCAGGCATTCATCAACTCAATTGCTTGGTCAAGGTGAGGAGAAGTTGCCCACATAAACAGCAAGCAATTATCATCAGCAAGAGATTGAACATCAAGCTTTTTCAGTGCGTCCAATTTCATTGTTGGATAATGAGTGATGGCTCCACCAGATGGTTTTCCATTCTTTCTATGCTGAGTTTGGCCTTTGTAATCCCAAGGAGGGTCAGCGTAAATCACACTATAGCGCTTATTACTCATTTGCAAATTCCTTAAGTTCAGAAATCAAATTTTGAAGGAGCTCATTGATTTTTGGAGCTCGCTGTGGAAGCTGGGAAAGACCCATTCCCAGGCCGTCAGTAGGGATGACAACAGAGGTGCCATTTTCAATATGGCTCTTCAATTTTTTGAAATGAAAATCAAAAATTTTGGCAACAATATCATATTGTGCGTCTGAGAAGTAGGCGTCGTCAGACATCCAGGGAGCCCATTTGGTAGGAATACCAAAGGCATTGGGCTCGCCTCTCATTTCCTTTGCTTGTCCTCCAAGGCCATACCTTTTATGGTTGTCACCAAATACATAAAGCTTGTCAGGATTGTCCATCAGGTCACTTCTGGAAATCCACTTTTGGAAAATCACGCGTCCTTTCACTTTTTCTCCTTAAAGCTTTTAGCTTCTTGAACAACACTCATTTCTGAGTTGAACAGCCACCCAATTTCTCCATCGAACATAACATATGATGATTTAGCAACAAGGTAAGCACCGAGAACCAGAACAAATTTTTCTGATTCAATATATTGGGTGGAGGTGCCTGTATCACTAATTAATCCAAAAATACATTTTTTTTTCGTGATGCACAAATCACCCGGGTCAGGCGTTCGTTTAGGACTTTTTGTAATTTTCATAGGCGTGCAAAATCTTGGGATCAACATCAGATTCATTTCTAAACCTGGTAAAAACAGGAAAGCGCAATGCTCCACTGGCCAGAATAGGAGGCTGGTGCTCACATTCTGCAATCTTTCCAATGTAAGAATCGGGATTCTTGTTGATTTCATCTTTCAACTTATCAGAATATCCGCCACCAACTCGAGTGATGACACCGTTTGGAAGCAGAACATTAAATCCGCCAAATTGTCCAGCACGCTTTGTAAACTTTCCCGCCTCATGCCAACCAACAATAACACCTTCATCAGTTGCAACAGGCTTCAGCTTAAGAATTGCAGAAGAGCGCTTCCATTGGTAAGTCTTCTTCATATCCTTAAGCATTACACCTTCATAACCTTCATTAAGGCAGATGGTATAAAAATCACGAAGTTCGTTTTCATTGCGAGCAATGATTGATTTTACATAGCGAAAACGAGAATTTGTTACATCCTTGATTGTCGAATAAAGATTGACAAGGCGCTGATGGTAATCAAGATTTGTCTTCTGGGAAATCCAGTCTTCGTAAGGAACACAATCAAATACATGATAGAGCATCTGCGAGTCATCTTTCTTTGACTTTGAAGACATCATAACAGATGCAGATTCGTTCCAGTCTTGACCCATTGCCTCGCCGTCAAGAACGAAATTGTCGGCTGGAAGGGCAACAATCGCTTCGCTAATTTTGGGAAGAGTTTCAAGAACCGTCCCATTTCGGGTATAAATTGTGACCTGTCCGGCGTGCTTCACTGCCACCATACGAAGGCCATCAAGTTTTGCCTCAACCCGAACGGGATAATTGATCTGCTCGCCAATTTTGAAACTTCCGTCAGTGGAGACAGTAGTTTCCAAAGTTTCTGCAAGAGAAACTGCAAATGGAACGATAGAATTGGGCCAAATTTTGTTGATTGTCGTTGCAGAAACTCCACAGCGAAGATTTCTACCAACAAGACGATCACACCACTTTTTTCCCACTTCATCAAAGGTTGAAATTGCACCTTCGACCGCTCCGCGGGCCTTAGATCCAGTCATTTCGCGACGAGCAAGAGCATCCAAAAGATCCATGAATTTGACAAGAGCATCGTCGGAATGACCGACTTTGACGCTACAATTCACACTGTCATATTTTGAAATCCCCCAGTTCTTCCAGGGATCAAATGCCATAACAAGAAAGCGGTGAAGAATTTTGTTGTTCACATTCTCAGACAAAACCCTTTCCTTAAACAGGCGGGATCCGTCAGATTCAATCTTTTCGAGAATATCAATCACGCTCATGGGTGTCACCCTCTTTAAAAAGAGAATTTTCAACGTGGAACAACACTTCACTGGCTCCAGCGTCAGAAAGAAAATTCATTGTCCACGCAATGATCTGCTCAGCAGATGCATCAGGCGGAAGATCGTTAGAAGCAAGATTCGCCAAACGTTCCAGCACAACTTGACTCATTTTTTCTCCTTTCACTTATTATAACATGCAGGTGGCGCAGGTTGCATACCTGCCGCTAGTTGATTTTTTTTAGGCGTCGGCCAATTTTACGAAAAATCTTACCGTCGACCAACACAAAATAGCGGGTATCATCACAAGGCAAATTTTGTGTCGACGGATCAATGTCAACAATAATCCCAACCGGGTTTATTCGATCTTTCATTTTTTTACGAGATGATGCAACTGGTATTAGCTCAACAAGATCTCCTACCAGAAGCCCATTAAATATTTCTTCCATCCCCCAATTTTAACTGGTTAATCTTTTGATTAAACAGACGTCTTGTTTCTTAGGTCTTTTACGTCATCTTCAATTGCATCAATCTTTCTATCGATTGTTTCAACTTTTGATGATATTGACTTCATTTCACCAGTTAATTCAGTAAGAGACTGCTTAAATACAACTCTATCCTCACTATGTGAAACCAACATTTTGTCAATTTGGCGCTCATGACTTGGAAGCAAGTGCTTCACAAGGAACCACCCAAACCCACCCAGGCACGCGACTGCAATGACAACGCCCGACGCCGGCCCGCTGATTCCATTTATCAATTGTGGTAACCAATCTTCAGACATCGAACCTCCTTTTAGATGAGGATGACTCATCATATGGGTAAATATTTCTAAAAGGAGGAATTGAATGTTAGCGTTTGTAAAATTTAAAGATTTTCGGATGTCTGATTTAGTATCCCGCCTGCAAGTTCAGCAAGCTCTTCTTCAAGCATTTCCGTTATCTTTACGGCTAGAGGGCGCCATCCTTCATCCATTTCAATGGCACTAATTTGTGCATGAGCTTTCTTTTTTGAAGAATGACAATTACGATGCTTTTTACCTTTATCATCAGTATAACTCATGACATAGGAGCCTGCATCTCCATCAGCCTGCTTACACTTTTGCTTTTTAACAGAATAGGGCATCTTTTCCTCTTAACTTACGCTTAAGTATTACTTAATCAAGGTTTTGGAGCTTGTGCGGTAGCTTGACCAGGAGTTATTGAAGGTGATGGAGCGGCGAAAGGTGTACCAAACAAATTTGCCTTTGCTTGGAGCAAGCGAGCAACAGTGCCAGGATCATCCATCCACTTTGGGCCGGCGGCGGTCTTTGACTTTTTGTACCATGCCACAAACGAGTAATAATCTGGCTTAACCCTTCCTGTTGCTGCATAAGCTTCCCACGCTGACTTCACAGCCGCACCACCAGGAGTCATTTTTACATATTGATCCCAATTAGTTGCACTAGAATTTTTAGAACTTGGATCAGCTGATTGCTGTGGTTGAGTTGGAACAGGTACCGGTGAGGGAGTTGCTGGAGTAGATGTTTGATTTTGACCAGCATCAGCAACCATATTTTTTGGAATATTGATGATATTAGCCAAAGGAACCCTGGAAATGTTTGCTATGTCAATAGTATAACTTGTGTAAAGACTTCCGCCCAAAGTCCCAAATGTTGGGTTCTTAATAAAAGAATCTTTTTGATACCCTAAAAGGGTTAGCAAATTAACTAATGCTGCTCCACGTTCAACATCTGTTAGTTGCTTAGTCATTGTTTTTATTTGCGACCAGATTTGTTGAGAAACAACACTTAGATTTCCTTTGTCAAGGAAATCTTGTAACTGTGGTGTAACGCTTAAACCAAGTGTGCTTAGCAATCCTTTTGTAGATCGCCCTGAGACGGCATATTGATTAAGCACGATGTAGCGTGCATTCCAAAATTCCTTTATATTAGCTCCTACACTAAGTGATGAATTTAATGTAGATGTTTTTATTGCACTTCCATTTCCGGCTGGAACAGCCATCAACCTGCCTTTTCTAATGAAATCATGCAATTCAATAGCACGTGTCGAAGCACCTTCAAAATTTTCTGGAAGAGGTTTTTCATTTTTCAACTGGACTTGCATCGCAAGTGACTCAGCATCAATTTCAGCAACTGGACTTGGAATGGCAAGTGGCGGCGCCGCCACTGGAGCCTCAAGCAAAGATCTTACAACCTCTTCTTTTAGAATCATTTTAAATTTAGAAATATTCATTTTGTTTCCCATTTTATATCACTCATCAGCCAAGAGCAATGTGTATGTGTAAAGATCCCATCCTGGATGCTCTTTTGACTGCTTTTCGCAAATCTTTAAAAAAGTCTCAATGTCAGCCGCTCTTTTGAAGACCTGACATCCAGCACTCCATAGATCAACTCTCTGTGAGTCTGGACCGGCACGGTGAATGTTAATGCCATAGACTCCTTCAGTGATTGAGTGAGGGTCCATTGAGTGAATCTTGTTCTTGTCGTTATCACGATATACTTTGACTTCTTTTACTTGGACAAGCGCAGGTTTGCCCTTATGAAGTCCATAACGATAAGCGCCACGATACTGTCCTGGAACAAGACAAGCTGTTCCCATTCTATTTTCAGGGTTTAAAAGATGAGCATCACCTGGGTCAGTTGTGATTTCCCATGATCCCAAAATTCTCATTATTCCTGAATCATCACGTGCAACAACAAACATTCTATCATTGAATGTGTTTGTTGAGCCACCAGGATGACGAACTCCAATGATATTAAGGTCCCATTTCTCTGGTCCATCAAAAACTGTGTATCCAAGAGCCTTCATTGGACCAAAAAGATCATCAGGTGTCTTGATGCTATCAATCTTCATTTTTAGATCTACTGCCTCTTGCATAGAGCTAACTATTACTGAGGCTGAGATTTTTCAATGTGTTTCCGCAACTCTTTTAGATCACGTTGATAAAAATCAATTGGCTTGGTCTTTGTCACCTTATCAATTTCTTTCTTGACTTCATCAAGCTTCTTTAGAAGCTCTTCATACTTTTCAAGTGTAAGAGTATGAATAGGCATGGAAAGCAAATAGTCGTAATTGCCGTCTTGCTTTTGGAGATCAAGTTTTTCAATGCCGGCAACAATTTCAGCCTTTTTGACATTTGCAACCTTGATTTCAAAGTCAATGATTGCCTTAATAAATCTTGCTCGAGCACTCAATTGTGCCTGCTCACGCTCCAAAGAATTTAGAAGATGAGTTTTTCTCTTTTCGTAGTACCCAAGTCGGAAATTGACAAAATATGAAACAACCTCTTCAGCTGAATTGAAGACAAGCAAATTTCCATTTTCATCAAGAGTTGTGATGTTCTCAGTGTCTGATTCTACAAGCTTCAGTAGCTGAGAAATCTTTGATCCACTTGGGTCTTTATTTTGAAGCTCGGCAAGCGTGGCACGAGGAAACTTCAAAACATAATGAATATTACCAGAGCTGTGATTATCATAGCTCGATATAATTCCCTTTTCAACAAGGGACTCAAGATGCTTTTCATATTTTTCATATGTGTATGAAGGAGGAATTTCCGTCACTTCAATAACAGTGGAGTTTTTAATTGCACAGCGTCCAACAATAGACCACGACTTCTTATTTTCGTCGCTGCGAATAAAATCACCAGTGAACCCATTGATCCAAGGACGAAGCTCACGAATTGGCTTTTCGTCAAGAACATCCATACAAGCATCAATGAGATCAAGCGGATGTCGATTCATGATGTTCGTTGCAAAACCAACGGCGATGCCAGACCCACCATTGAGAAGAACAGTTGGGATGATTGGCAAAAAGAATTCAGGCTCAATCTCTACGCCTTCCTCGTAGCAAGGAGTGCAAAGATCAAAGTCTTTGTACAAAAGTCTAAAGTTTTCATTAAACTTTACACCAATGTAACGAGCAGCTCCAGGGACTGGACATCTGAGGCTTCCAAACTGGCCTTCACGCTGGAAAATTGGCATTGAGTTCTTGAAATCTTGTGCCATTGTGATGATGGCAGATTCAAGTGATCCATTTCCGTGGTGATAGTATGCTTCAAATGCAATTCGGCCAGCAAGCTGGAATACTTTTAGGCCTTTATCGGATGAAGATTTAAAGATGCGATTTGCAACAAACGCAATCTTTCTTTGTGAAGGCTTAAAGCCATCAATTACGCTTGGGATGGCTCGATTGCTAATCGTATATTTTGCATAGTCTCGGTACTCGAGATCAAAGAAATCTTCAATCTTTCTAACTTGATCCACGCATGGCTCCTTTTTCAGGATTTTATTCTACCAAATGGTATTTTACAAATTTATTTTCGGCCTATTCCAGTGATTTGGTAGGCTGGTTGAGTTGCTGGTTGAAGCTGCCCTGATTCAATTTGCGTAATTGTTTGCTGTAGTGAATTTGCAAATTGATTTTTAGCATTTACAATATTCGTGACTGCTTCTTGAATATTCAGTGTTTGAGCATTTTGAACTTTGTCTTTAAGAGAATTCATTAAAGATAAAAGATTGTTTTGAACCCAACTATCAGAAATCTTTGTTATAAAAAGCAATATTTTTTTCAAAACTGAAGCTCCAACTGCTTTTCCAGCTTTAGCTGCTCTGGCTAATATAGCCGTCGCATCACCAACAGCAGGAATGGCAGAAATCATTGAAAAAAATGCGCCAAGCCAATCTTTAGCTAAAGATGATTTTAGAGTTGCTATTCCAGCGACTGCTACTGATATGGCAACACCGGCGGGTCCCATAAAATCAGTAGCGGCGCCTATTGTAGTAAGTGTCCAATCCATTGCACTAGACTGCCAAACATTATACAGTACTTCTTTGGTGTAGTCAGGTATCCCGCCCCCAGCAGGAAGTGGGTGTGATGTTGCACTACCTTCACCATCATTGACAGTAATTTCGCTAAGTCTTTTTAACTCTTTTCTTACTATTTTTCTTAGTTGTGATTCAGTAATTTGCATTTAGCCCTCGTTTCTCAATTGCGCGTTTTGCTTCATCTTTGACTTCCGCATCTTCGTCATTCAAAAGCTTCTGGAGCGTAACTGCAGAAGTTGCTGCGTTGTGTGCTACATAACTTCTTACTATTTGATATTCATCGTTCACAAGCATGTCAAGAATATCTGGAGAGCTGCAGTGAGATGCAACGCCACGGCGAATAAATTCGTACTTATCAGTTGCAAGTTTTCTGAACGCTTCAACGGGCGCTGCATAGTTTGTTGCAACTTGAGATCTGACCCATTTTTGTTTGTCGTTTGCCAGCTTCATCAAAACATCTGCAGGCGTTTTTTCATTGTCTGCGACACAACTACGAATGATTGTGTTTTTGTCATTTGAAAATTTCATCAAAACGTCTACCGGTATATTCTCATTTCGTAGAGCAGTCATCTTGATACCCTGATCTTCATCATTTGCAAGCTTTGTCAAAATCTCAGGGTTAGAAGTTTTTTTGGCGATCATGTCTTTTGTCACATTGGTAAGACGTGAAAGCGCAGACGTGAAAACTCTTGTGTCATTCACCACCCGCTCGATGAATGTTTTGTCTGGTGATTTTGTTTGAAGACGCTGTGGGTCAGCTTGCATTCCTGCGTGTGACGATCTCTTCAAGCTTTTCTCAATTTCTTCATATCCCAGCGTTTTTTGTTGCTGAACTTTCTTTGGCTTCGTTCTTGTATTCAGTTTCATCCAAGAAATTGGCGTCACAATGTCTGGATCGTAAATCACAGCAACTGGCCCATCATCTCTATCAAAAAAGATGAGACCGTTGACACGACCTTTCAAAAAAGGTGCCAATTTGCTTGCGTCATTAGAACTCTCAGCATCATGTGGCAACTTGGTCAAAATGCTCATCTCTGCTTCTGTGGCTTTTTTAAGTTCCCTTTCTTTCCCGAGTAGCTTCAATTGTTCAAGCGGAGAAATGGAGCGACTGTAGACCCGATTACAAACAGTTTCATTAAAGATAATGAAGCCGTGAAGATTCACTTTCAGTTTGTATAACCAAGGGCCGTAAACGCCTTCAAATGTTTGATGACTTGATCGTTCCCAGACTGCATACAACCCGCGCCCATACATCTCACCGCCAGCGCCTCCAGACCATCCAGTTGATGTGTAACCTTCGCTGGAGCTTGTTTCGAAGATCTTCAAAAACTTTTCTGGAGATTGCTTTGAGCCGTGATAGACGGTTGCAATTTTCCCGTAGACTTCTTCTTTCAAAAGAGTTCTAATCTGATTGCGAAGTTGTGATTCAGTAATTTGCATTACAATAAATATTCTTTACAAACAAAAAAGGCTCGTGAACTTTTGTTCACGAGCCAAAATACAAAACTTTTAGCGAGTCAGATAATCATTTCCAACAAGCTTGAGAATCACACGCTCAAAAGGATCCCCAGGAGGACGATCATAACGAATGACAATTCCTTCTCGTGTATGACCAGCATTGTTAAGAAGTGTTGGGCCGTCAGAAAGACTAATAACTTCCTTTGAAAGCTTGTAGTTCATTCGGGTCTCTCCACTTTCCGTAATGAAAGAAGAAACCTCTGGCTCCCACTTCATACTGGCAACAACTGGAACGTGAGGAATGTCAAGCTCATTGCAAAGTTCGACAAGCTCATTCCAAGAAAGCCAACGACAGGTGTTGCTGTCCCAGCAATCAAAAGCAATGAACTCAGTAGTAGTAAGTCCATACTTCAGATCTTGGACCTGGCCATAGACCTCACCATAGATGAAGTAACCAGGCCGACTCTGGAGCTTTTCAGAGAGATTGTACTTGATTGCAACATCCCACCACATTCCACCACCAACTTCATATTGAACGGTAGACCCGTCTTCAAGAGTCTTTTCGCGAGTCTCTTGCTTCAGCTTCCACATGTTTCGCGAGCGAACATGAAACTTCATCTCGCCATTGTAAGAAGCCCAGCCAGCACCAAAGTTTGCACCATGAATCTTTTCGGTACAAACAACTTCAGCACCGATAGGAATCATTCGCACATTCTTCACGATCGAATCAACGTCATACTTTGTAGTGCAAAGAGCACTATCAGGTCCACTGGCAGCAGATCCAGCATCAAAAGAACTACCAGGGTGCCGACCACGAGAATCGAGAACCTCATACTTCTTGAGCTCAAGGAGCTCATTAAAGACAGCAGCACCTTGCGAAGAGAAAGCATCAATCCACTCCTGGCGAGCTGGAACCATGAGCCCTCGAGAGACAACACCTCGGAGGCGCTTTGCCTTTACTCGAGTATAGCCGTTCTTTGCATCTTTTTGCAGAAAGGAAAACTCAGGAATAGAGACAGGAACCATTGCCTCATTGACTGCGTCAAACCAAAGAACCTTGTCGCCAACCTTCATGGTTCCACGTGCAACAACGGCATATGAAAGACCATCTCCATAAGGAGAAACAAGGTCAAGACGATCTGCATTTGGATGAGGAATAATTTCAGCAACTTCAAGAATAGTTGCCAGTGGATTAACTTCGTCGCTCATGATAGACCTCAACGTGAGTTATTAGCTGCTTGTTTCAACATTATATCATGACTGCGCATGATTTGCACAGGTTCCAGAAAATTTGCTGGCAATGTCTCGATGTTATCGAGGCAAATCCTTATAGCGCAATGCACTCTCCATCATAAGGAGCAATGGATGTGTAAAGCTCACTTGATGAGCGTGTGAATACCACGCGTCGTCATTATTGATCCTTCGTGCTTGCCAATACAATTCTGTTCTACCATATCCCCACTCTGTCAGGAATTTTTCCCAATCAACGTTTTCGGGATGGACATGGTCGTTATCAGTTTGTGATTCAAACAACCAAAAATCCCAAATATCTGGTGATTCTTCAGAATAAGGTTGTCCGAACTCGATTACTACCCACCAGCCAGCAGAGTGATCTGTAATCAAAAGACGCTTGTGACTGATTCTTTCACGCTTAACAGGAACAACTGATCTTTCGACTGAACAATTCCAGAGCTTAATTGTTTCATCATCATAAACTATTTGTGCAAGTTCAAACAGTCTATTGACTGTTCCTTGTGTAACTTGTTCAAGTTGTTTAATAAACTGAGCAGGAACTCAGTAGTAATTGTGCTTAAAGACAAACATTTTCTTCCTCACAGGATTCAGTGTTTCCCAAAATCTTCAACTTTCGTGGAGCAGAGTCACCAGCAAACCAGGTGTCAAGTGTAGTCTTTAGACCAGGTCCACCTTGAATAACAAACATTTTTGGATGTTGGATGATTTCTTTATATTCTTCATCTTCAAGGGCCGCCAGACCCTTTTTATATGAAACATCCCACTTTTTGATATCTTTGATTTTTGACTGCCAATCTTCAAAATCGCTGTTTGCGTAGAATGGAATTGTCTCCTTTCCTTTTTTAACAACAACAAGAGGAGTCATTACTCGACAAACCATCTGTCGATCAAAAAGCTCTGGCCAATAACGACCAAAAAAATTCATTAGAAGACCAGCAATTGAATCTCCGTCAGGATCGGCATCAGAGTAAATGAGAATTTTTCCATACCGAAGTGCGCCAGGAGCTTCACCCATGCGCAAACCAATAGCAGTCAAAAGGTCTTTTACTTCTTGGTTCTGGATTACTCGAGTCGATGTAAGTTCAGTCACATTGATGAACTTCCCACGCAATGGGAAAGCAGCCTGCAGATTTGGATCTCTAAACTTTCGGAATGCGCTCATGGCGCTATCTCCCTCATAAAGGGAGAGTGTGCACAACTCACGCTCTTTTGACTTTGAATCAATAAGCTTCAACACTTTTTCTTTGCTGATTGTCTTATTGAGTTCGCGAAGCTGTTTGCGCTCTTCAGCAAGAGCCTTTTGCTCCGCCCAGTCAAGAATTCGTTGAACAACTTCAGAATTAAAGATATCCTTTAGCGTCTTCTCACTTACCTTGAATTGTGAACCAAAGTCTCGCGATTCGGTAATCAACTTCTCCTTTGTTTGGGAGCTAAAGGCAGGATTGACTACGTCAGACTGAGTGTAAAGAGTGAAATGGTTTTTCAACTCCGCTGGACGAAGTTCAATCTTGTGCTTGCGCTTCACACGATCACGAAGCCACTCAAGAATCTGTGACATTACGTAATCAACGTGTGTGCCGCCGTCCTTTGTCTCAACAGAGTTGACAAAGGAAACCTGCGTGAATGTTCCATTTGAAGGAGAAACAGCAATCCTCCAACGGTCAATCTCTTCATAGGCAACGGGAGTTGTATAAAGATTACAATACTCTTTGAACGACTTGAATTTGTATTCAACATCATTGAAAGTAATCTTAATCTTTTGATTGCAAGCAGCAAGATCGATGCACCGCTTGCGCATCATTTCAACATGTGTTGCATCAATAGCGTCCATTCCAAATCGCTTCAAGTCAGGCTTAAACATGATTTCAGTAAAGCCTGATTTGTATTTCAGAATTTTTGGCTCTGTTCGATTCATCATGTTGTTAGTGAAAATCTGCTGAAATGCAAAATTTCCATCAGAGGTTCTGACACGAAACATCAACGAAAAAATGTTCGTAAGCGTAGATCCGACGCCATTTGTTCCAGCAACAAGGCGCTGTTCATCATCATTGAAGTTTGAACCCGCCTTTAGATTGCTGAAAATCATTTCAGGAATCCACTCATTGTGCTCGGCATGCTTAACAACTGGAATTCCTCCATTATCCCAGATCGTAATCGAGCCATCCTCAACATTCACAGTCACCTTAATTTCATTCAACTTTTGATTACGACGATGCTCATCAATAGAGTTACTGATGATCTCATCAAAAATTTTCATGAATGCAGGGTTGTATGTAACAGGACGAGCCGCAAGCTTTCCTTCATCATTCAGGAGGAAAACGTCTTCGTCTTTTGGCTTGATGCTTCCGCAATACATTCCAGGACGAAGCAGAACGTGCTCAATGTCAGAAAGCTTACGATACTTTTGCTCGATTGTTTTGTCCATTTATTCACTCGCCAATAAGTAGATTCTTCATATTTTGAATTGTATCAAAGCTTTTGCCAGGATCATGATGAAATCCAATGCCCCCGGCTTCCCGCCACTCAGTGATGTTTTTGATGTTATCATCTACAAGAATGTTGGGAACTCCATTTGTGACAGCGTGCTTCCACTTCTCATTTGCAGGAGTGATAAAGATTTCATTTGGATAAGGGTTGAGATAATCCTTCACCCAATTTGTCTTTCCACGTCGGGCAGGCCCAAAGCTACCACCTTTGTCAGGAACAGGTGCAGAAAGGATATTAACCTTCACACCATAAGTGTGTAGATGACTCCAAAGTTCATTTACACCATCCTCAAGGTGCGGCAGGTTATAAAAAGAAGACTCAGGGTCATTTGAAATGAACGCCATCGAAAGCTTTCGGACGGCCCTTTCTCCTTCAAGGTCATGAAAATTATATTGAGTCAACCCTTGTTCAAGCATCTTTTCTTTAAGTTCAAGGGTCAATTTAGCAACTTTCTTGCTAAGAAGAGAAAGACCTTCAGGAGTAAGTTGAATAAGGGTGTTGATATTCTTGTTCATTCCTTTATGGAAATCAACAAGAACACCGTCCATGTCACAAAAGATCTGATTGATTTTCATTTTTTTTAAATGATCCAGTAAGATAGGAGAACAGAGAAAAGAATTGTAACAGCAGTCCACATACCAAACAAAACTGGCAGTACGCTTAAACGATTTGTAATAAGCTTGATTTCATCATCATGATGACTGATATTTTGTATAATTGGGCGAATGTTCTCTTCAATAGAAGAGTTTGTATGATCACGAACTTCTTCTTTAAGTTTTAGATAGAGTTCTTCTCGTTGATCAAGTAAATCATTTTGGTGTTCGTGAATACGAGCTATTGAACTAGCTGCGATATTATCGATCTCATTTTTTGCTACAATGGCAACATCTGCCACACAAAATTCTGTTTCAGCGCGAATGACATTTTTAACATGTTCACGAAGCTTTTCGTCATCAAGAATCTTGTCAAGCCTTGAATCAATTGCCTCAATTCTTTCTCTCATTACAAACACAGACATAGTATTCCTTATCGGGATTTTATCTACCCGAAGCATACTAACATTTTACCATGCCTGTATAAAATTTGCATAAATTCGACATACAAATTTATACTTTAGTGTCCTCGAGTTGCAGGATGATAGAAAATTTTTCCTGTAACATTTGTTGTTTTTGCAATTGTTGGAGTTGAATAATTGAATGTTAAATAATCACCTCCTGTATTTTCACCATATTGTATTCGGATTGGATAATAGACGCCGGCCGTCAAGGAGGCAGTACCAGATATTTCAATTGATCCATGTAAACCTCCGTTATTCACAGTTGAATTTGCGGTTGTGAATCCTGAGATTGCGTTATTACCAATCCACATATATGACGCATCATCAGACGAAAGATAGAAAGTGTATGTTTCAGTTGTCGAAGGAACAAAATAACCAAGCCATTGTGAGCTGAATGTTTCTCCATCGTCAGTGCCTGGATCTTCAATAGACGTTGTTTGAACTAACGTTGAGGTCGCAGTTGCGGTTGCAAACCAACCAACAACATCTGCAAAATAGCCTGAGTATTTTGTTCTATAAACACCAGCAAGGTAAGGGATTAAGCCTCTTGTAATATAGAAAATTTGAGTTGCAGTTGTTCTACTTGTTGTTATTGTTGCATCAGTTGTTTGAGTGTGAAGAGTTGTCCATGTTGAATTATCAAGACTTCCTTCAAGAACCCATCGAATTGGATCACGACCATTGACATCAGCACCTGTAATATATCTGAAACCATCAATTGCTTTTCTAGAACCAAAGTCTATTTGAAGAACCCATGATTTGGTGACTCCTGTTGCACTAGAACCAATTGTACCGTTTCCAGACACATCAAGAAAAACAGTTGAAGTGTTATTGTCAATTGCTTTGCTTGCGTCCTGTCCTGAAGGGTTAAACCCACCTGGATTTGACGCAGTTGCTCCTGAGTAGCTTAAACTTGTTCCCATAAACAAAAGTTGAAACTCAGTCATCTGCATCATTCCAACAGGATAAGCTGGATCTTGAGTAATATCACGTGTTTTTGTAACTGTGAATCTAAAATATCTAAAAGTTTGATTTGTTACGTTGCGAGGAGAAATTGATCCTGCAAACGATGATACTCGACTAAGCATGATTTTATCCGTATGTGCTCATTTGACCAAGAACTTTCCAAGCTGAGCCTGATCTAATCAAGCTAAATCCAAAAACATCTTGTTTGTTTGCAGACCCAACAGGAGTTACTCCATTTGCCCAGTTAATTGTTTGAGGTGATGAATCGATTTGAACTGCTGAAACAATTCTTGCAGTTGCGCTTTGAGAAAAAATAACTGTTGGAGTTATGATTCTGTTATTTGTTGTTGAAACTGTCGTGAAGTTTGCCGTAATGTCTCCAGCAGGACCATTTACGTAAAATATTCCTTGAACTCCAAGATCAAAATTAACTGTGCCTGTGCTTCCATTGCTATTAACAAGCTTTTCTGAAATAGTTGACAGTGTTGTAAGTCCTGCTACGCTAATATTTCCTCCAAAAACATTATTTGTAGCAAGACCACCAATGCTCAATGTTGTGATTGATCCGGTCAAAAGATTAAACACTGAAACTGTTGTTGTGATTTCGCCACCATTTGTTGCAAGACTTCCTGTTACTACAAGACTTCCAGAAATTTCTGCATTACCATTTTCTTGTACTGAAAACTGTTCAATCTCTCTGTAGTCTTGAATTATAAACTTATGCCCTGCAGCGTTATTGTCAATATCAAGTTTAGCAATAATGTTTCCGCTTGAAATTAGCGTCATCATATTGGCGCCAGATCCAGGAGCACCAATTATATTTCCTGTTGTAATTGCAAGATCATTGTTTATTGTTGTTCTTCCCGTTGCTGCTCCAATGCTTAAAGCTGTCGCGGTTCCGCCAATATTCAATGAAGTGACTGATCCTGTGAGTAAGTTGAAAGTTGCAGATGTCGAAGTAATATCTCCACCATTTACTGCAATATCTCCGCTTAACAAAACATTTGATGCTGTAAGATTGCCTGCAATTGTTACTGATTCAGTTGTTTTGTTGTAAGTGAAGCCGGATTCTCCACCAAAGCTTGCTGCATCATTAAACTGGACATAGGTATCTGAACCACCTGGAGATGTTGCTCCGCCGCCGCCGCCCGTTGATGATATAGCTCTACTGAGTCCTGCTTGAATAAGCTTTGCTTTGGCAGCATCATTTAGGTCAGTTGTTCCTTGTTTTACAATGAGGTAGCCCAGTAATATTGCGCCATCTCTCGTGTTATCGCCCTCGGTAAAAATTTCAGATTCAATGCCAATTTCTGCGGCTGCAATTGATGTGTAAATTGCATTCCCATAATAAGCAAAAATTGCTCTATTGACTGCGTTAGGAAACCAATACAATCTTTGAATGGTGAATTTGTTTCCTCCGCCGATCGCAGTGAGAACACCATTGTTGTTGTAATTTGTAACATCAACTGCGGTGTAACCTGCATTAGCAACACCGGAATCGATTACAACGGTTCCTGAGCTATTCACGTACTCTCTAAAAATCTTTGAGGTTGTTAGAGCCGTGTCAGTTGTTGACTTAATGTAGTTTGGTGAATTTGGGTTTGTTGTGTAGTTTCTTCCTTCAACATAAGAGTCACCTGAAGTTTTTGCAAGACCCAAAAACTGTGTGTTGGTAGGAGGATTAGTTGCCGTTGCATTTACTGATACAACATGGCCACTAAGCTTTAATGGGCCAAATGCGCGAATAAAATCTCCTCTGAATCCTGTTTGCCCATATGAAACAGTTGGCTGAGTTATTGTTCCATTTGTCACAGACCCACTTTGGTGCAACACTCTTCCAATAATAATTTTGCTTTCAAAGTCACCATCAGTGTAAGCAGTGTTTTGTTTTACCAATGAACCTGATGAGTCAATTGCAATATAAGTTATTGCTTTTGTTGTGATGTTTGGAAGAGATGAGCTTACAAAGTTTGGCCAATCTACTTTTACAATTGTTGGAAACGGGTCTGAGTTTAAAGATGCATTGTAAGTTATGATGAGACCAGACCCTGAAGATACATTGAATGTTGTCGTTCCATTAACAGTTGAAAGAACGCCACCATTCAAAAGTCCTGTCAATATACCTGCTTCCAACCATCTGAGTCTTGTGGTATTTGTGTAAGGTCCATTGTACTGTGTGAAGTACATGTCATTTGTACTTCCTGAGGTATAAATGTAGCTTGCGGTAGTGTTAGAAGGAATCTGAAGAATATTAACAGGCTTAAATTGTATATATTGGTCAGAACCAATTGCGCCTGAATGGAAGACATCAATATTAAAAAGAACCTCAGGGTTGTCAGTTCTTGTTGCGTTTTTTGATCCTGAAAAATATACTTTCACCCCTGCAGGAAGAGATGGAAAAGTTGAAACAGGAGCATCAGCAATAATTACTGATCCAGAAATTGCAGTTGTGGAAGTTCCATTGCTTCCTGAGATTGTACCTATGAGTGGCATAACTTACCTCTCATCTAATTATGTCAGACTATTTAACATCATCAGTTGATTGCGCGATTTCCTCATTCCAATTTAGTCTGATTTGAATTAGAGGGTTGAAAGCTGCTCTACGTCTCTCAACAACTAGAGAGCCTTGAGGCTTAACCAACTCAGCTTCAATGTCAAGAGAATCAAAATCAATCTCAGTTGTCTTTTTATAGACTACTTTATCATCATTATTTTCATCACTTGCATATGCCAAATTTGTAACTAGAAGCAATAAAAACGAAAAGAAGAATCTCATGCTCATCCCCTTATAATCTTGATAATTTTTCTATTTTGACCTTCAGCCAAAGCTGTGGGTGTACCACTAACACTTGAGAAGTAAGTTCTTATAGTTTCAACTGGTTCACTTGAAATTTTTGAAAGAGTGCTTAAGTCTTGTGTTGAAGCTGCATTAACACCCATTTTCAATGTGTTACCAGATGTTTTGTCTAAGTTTTTAGATTTTACTAAAAGATCTATCATTTGGTGAACAGTATCTTTTTGTGTTTTCAAATTTTTGAAAACTTTTCCAAATATCTTTTTATTAACTTTTTTAACTGGAAAAGCCTTATTGATAACTGGAATTGCCAATGTCACTGATGCAATTGCGTCAAGCCACATATGTTGTCTAATGTAATAAATTGCATTAAACAATGCAGCAACCATTCCAGCAACTTCATTAACTGCAGCCGCTCCAACAGCTACAGGAGCTGCACCAACAACAGCTGCGCCCGTGGCGACTGTTCCAGCCGTGCTTGAAACCATTTTCATAAAATTAGCAGCTTTTTGAAGATCTGCTGAATTTATTAAATGTTTAGAAAGCAATGTGCTGCTTCCATCTACTTCATTTAGTAGATCATTATAAATTGTGATTGATCTTGTCATGCAGCTGTTTATCTTCCTTCAAAGGATAAATATTAGGCTTTAATAGGTTTAAGTCTATTAAGCCAACTCTTTCATCATAAAAGATTTCCCAGTACGGCTCTTTGTCAATCCATCTCTTTGCGAGAAGAAGAACAAGGCACCCAGGGAATAGGGTACCTCCAGAGCAAAACGCTCGAGGAAATGATGAAGAATAAACAGCAAGTTCTCCAGCTTTCATAATTACGATATCTCTTCATAATTATAAGTGTGGAGAACATATTTAACATGCTAGATCAACTAGAAAAATCACCGCTTTCATCAAAAAAGTTCATAGCATACTTTCTTGGAAGTATCACATCGAAAATGATCATTGTACATATGATCACTCGGCAAGCAAGCGATTTTGTTATGATGGGAATGATAATATCAAGTTCATTTATTGATATTGGATACATACTCGGCCAAGCTGCACTTGACAAGTATGTACGAGTCGCATCACTTCAAACAAAGCGAATCATGAAGCCGCCTGCTCAGGATTAGAAACTCCAGGCGGCTCGATCTTAATATCACGGGTAACAAAAACAACCTGTGTAACCCAGGGCGAGTCATCCTGAATATTGAGTGGGCTAAATCCCATCACTGATGGCTTTGCTTCCATCTTCCAGACTTCCAAAGGAATTCCAATAGGGTCCAGAACATTAACAATGATCTTTTTGTAATGAGGAGATCTCAACCATGAATTAAGATAAAAGTTGAGTGTGTTCCCTGGAACGTTGAGAGTTTCAACAAGCATGTCACCGCCATCTGCAGATCCCACACTAAGCATAGGAAGCTTCATAGCAGAAAGTGGGATCATCATGTCTAAACCCTCAATTTGTAAGGTCCAAGGCATCCTTTTTACAACAAACCCCTCTTCATCATCTACTTCGCCGTCATTACTTTCAGATAGGAGAACAGGCTCCTCAACGAGCTTAGGCTCGACCTCTTCTGCCTCCTCTTCCTCTTCATGTGAATCAGACACATTTTTAAGCTTTGTCAAGTTATTCTCCTGTTTTATAATAATCAATTTGCAATCAATTTACAGCATGATTTTTATTTTAGTTTGAAATGTCCAAGATCTGAAAATATGATATCTCCTGTTGAGGAGCGAATCATTAGGTTGTTTGCATGCAGATCACCAGGAACAATTCCATGATCAAGAAGATAGTCGATCGCTCGATTAAAACTTTCAAAACCTTTTAGCTTACCAAGTGGTCCCTCAGTCCCAGGGTTTTTTGGATCTCGAGGTATTGGACGAAAATTAATATGATGCAAAACATTTTCAAAATCCATTAAAAATGCTGATTTTAGTCCCGACGTAATTGTTGGAAGAATTCCAGATGACTTGGCCCAATTATCAATTAATTTTATAGATTCATTTTTGATAACCATCATTGCTGATTTACCATCAACGATTCTGTTATCAAGACCATTTCTTAAACTTCTATTATAGAAAAGAGAAATCAGCATTCTTTTTAAGAGATCTGCTCTTTCCTCACGAGGCATTTTATTTTGAGATGGACCTGGTTCAAATTTTCTTGATATTGTTAGAGGGTCACGCTCAATTTTATCTAAAAAAAATTCAACTTGTGGTCTCTCTAAAAAATGATCAACAAATTTTAAATATGATTCTTTGTTTGAGAATAAATAAAGTGCTCTTTTGTCAATTGTAGCCCTGTCACCAGACAAAGATAAAAGATCATAAAAATTTCCTGGAAGCGGAGACAACGGCTCCATGAGTATTACTCCAAGATCTTTCTTTATGCTTCCAATATGTGGTGGATCAATTCCAAGTTTTTCGAGTGTTGAAACATCATATATTGTTGGAAAGTGCTTCATCACATTTTTTGGAAAATTGATGCTCTTCTTTTGAAGAGCATCGTAAATGTTAGTCTCTTCTATTGGTTGCAATTTAAGAATGATGTCGCCATGATCATCTGAATATGCATAAAATGTTGATGCACCTTCAGGTCTTGTTGACTTTGATAAAAACTCAATGTCAACAAGATCAAATTTTGTTGCAACTTCCTCAGCAACGCTCAAAATTTTCTTTTCTCGACTCATGATAGGATTACTCATTACAGGAGTTTTATCATCAAGAGATTTAGGAGGAGAAGATTTAGGAGGAGAAGATTTAGGAGGAGAAATAGGAGAGACTGGTTTTTTCTCATAACTAGATGAAGGCTCAGATTTCAGCATGTCAGAGTTTTTAATTCCTCCACGTGATTTATCAGGCTCATCCGCAGGATTTAGTCTACGTTTAAATTTATCAAAATTATCGCCAAACTCAAGCGTAGAATTTGAGATATCATTAAAGCTAAAAGTCTCTTCACTTTCAATGAGTATTTTACGAATTAATTTTCTAAGTGAGTGGTTCATAACGTTAAATATATTTGTTGAACCAAAATCATATTTTTATCTTGCAATAACAATCCGGCCAGTTAAGCAAGAATATTGCCAGAGGTCACCAGATTGCCTTTATATCACCTTCCAGCCATTGGCCATAGGTAACATACCTTTTAAAGGAAATGGTGACCAGAGGTCACCAGATCAATCTTTTTTCTTCTTAATTTCAGGACGACCTGTAGGCGCGCGACCGACTGAATCGAGCTCTGGCTCCTCAAGATTTCGATAGAGCGTACGAGTTGAAACGCCTAAATCGTCAGCTGCGTCGGGAACTCTACCACCAGTTTTTGCCATTGCATTGGTGATGTCAGTTCTCCACTCAAGTGGATCTTTAATTCGCGTAGCTAGTAGATTTGAAATGTTCTTTGGTCGTGTAAAACGGCCCATAGAACGAGAGCGACGTCTCTTTTTCTTTTCTAGAAGTTTTTCAACTTCTGCAACTTCAGTGATGAGTGAATCTAGTGAATCCATGACTCTAAATATTTCACTCAAAACATTTTTTACTGCTCTCTCATTAAGTCATTTATATTTGCAGTAAATGTTTGCTCGGCGCCATCAAGTTTAACAATTGCATAAAATTTTCGCGCTGATGTGCCTCCTTCAAAATGCTCATGGGCCTGACCTTCAACAAGCTGAATGACAGTTCCAACAAGCTTCATGTTATAAACATGACTGACGCGATCATTAACCTTTACCATTGCTAGATCTCCTTACGCTGAGATCATCAGCGCTTCTTTCATTATACTATCTGTAAGGAGTAAGTTACCTAAATTTTTATTTTTACTTAAAACTTCTTTTAAGGTTAAATGATCAGGAGTTTTCTCAAAAAATTCTGCGCTTAACTTTATTAAGACATCAATGGCAAGTGCGTACCATATGTCATTACTCATTTTTTCAATATTAAATGACACAACTTCAAAAGGAGTCGGTTGAGGCAGTTTTTTGTTTTTCATGTTTTACCAAGCATATTGGTAAATAGTAATGACGCGATCGAATAGAGAGCTCCATTTAACTCAAATTCATCTATTTCATAAGTTTCATCTAGATGTTGAGCAAATTCATCATGTGACTTTTCAAGGTCGCTGAGGCCCTCAGGCTTTAAAAGCATCTTTACAGCAAAGTCAGTTGCGCCATTTTCAGTATTGCCTCTATGATCTTCCAGTGGAATGATCTCTACGTCACTTCTTGTCTTATAGACGTTCCAAACTCCTTGTGCTCTGGGAGAGACCGAGCCACGATCTGATGCAAGACCGCCTGAATACCAGATCGCAGAATCATAGATAAGCGGTGCAGTCCCACCCAAAGCTGCTGATCTATTGACATATTTAATTTTAGACTTTTTTGACTTTTTTGTAGATAAAGTAAGACCAGAAGAGTTGCTATATTGTATCATAGCAACAACTCCCATCTTTTGGATGTCACCAGTGTTTAAGCTTTTAAAGGATTTAGTCAGAGTTTGACCTTCACCCTTTTTCTCTGCAAAGAATTCAATAATCTTTGGCTCATAAATAACTACGATGTTTTCTCCTTGACTCACTTCAAAAGTTGAAAGTGCAAAGCCACGATCAATCGCGCTTTTCATTTTTGAAGAGTATTCAAACAGAATATGAATCCATGACATGGTGAAACATCCTTAAATTAAAATATACTACTCGTCAGATCCTCCATCGGATTTGTAACTAGATTCATAGTTCTTTCCGGTTGTCAGCTGCATAATAGCAAGTTCTTTTGCCTTTGCTTCAACAACACAATCGATGTCAAGACCCCAGTCGTTCACAGGACCGTCAACAAAAGAAGAGTGTGCGTTTGCAGCAACATCACGACCTTCACGAACGGATGCAGACTCAGAGTAATGAGTTACAGGACGAATACCATCCGGCCAAGTGCTGGCCGCCAGGTGCAATGCATCCTTTTCAGAAAGACCGCCAGTGCAAAACTTGTGGTGATGATAGTCAAAGACAATAGGGACACCTGTTCTCTTCCAAACTTCGTGGAGGTCAAGGACGCTAAAGCCACTTGCCTTATCATCATTTTCAAGAGTGATGCGGTCTTTTACAGAGTCTGGAAGAAGATCAAAGTTTTTGCACCAGCGCTCGGCAGCAGAAGTTTTGTCTCCATACGTTCCGCCAAGATGAATGTTGATCTTGTTTTGACGAGATCGTGGAAGACCAATTGCATCCATAATTTGGCCATGACGCGTAAGATCAGTGACGCAATTTTTCACAACTTCATCACGAGGTGAAGCAAGACAATTGAACTGGCCAGGATGAAAAGAAAGACGCTGGCCAGATTGAGCTGCGGTTCGACCAACCAGAGCCAAACCATTTTGAATTCGCTGCCAGTCAGGCAGATTTTCAAATTCATACTCCGAACACCATGGAGCAAGATTTGAGGTCATACGATAAACAGGAATCGTATTTGAATTATTCCACTTGACAATGCCAAGAAGAATATTCACATTTTCAAGAGTAAGACTTGACGCATAGGGCAAACCTTTAGATTGCCAGGTCCGCTTAATCATATTTCGAAAACCACCCTTTTTAGGTCCAAGGGTGACGTTGAGACATGCATAGCCATACCGAATCGACATAATTTCCTCGAGTGTTTTGTTCCTGAGGCAATAACCTCAGGAACATTTTACCACACGTGCCGGTCGGGTTGCATGGTTGCAACTAAAGTTTTACATCAATATGATTTCCAGCTTCTTCTATGGCCACTGCTCCTGCCACGACCTGCCCATTCACCTTCAGATGAAGCATCTGATCTCTTTATTTTAAGACGATTGATTTTAGCCATTCTCTCTTCACGCTCTTCATCTGACTCAGATTCAGGATCAATTTCAAGATCTGCAAGCTCTTCATCATCATAATGACTCCAGCCATGCCCATACCCTCTGCTTTGACCAGGCTCACTATCATATCTTGAGCGTCTAGAGTACATGCTTTCTTTAAAGACTGATTTTATAATCTCTCTCAACTTTGACTCTGTGATTTTCATTATTTGCTCCTATGATAAATATTTGCGCGAGTTACTTTAACTCTTTAAATGCAATGTCTAATCAAACTTTTTAGCTCATTTATTGATTGACGAGATTGAAGAGTTCTTAATGCTGTTGCTTTTACCTTTAAATCTTCATCATTAGCAAGCTTCATAAGAATATCAACAGGAGTGTTTGGGTTTCCTGCAACACCCCATCGAGGCCACATTTGTTTATCTTGAGAAAGCTTAGAAAGTGTTTCTGGTTGAGTGTTTATATTATATGCAACTCCTGTACGTATCTGTGTTTCTTTACTTCCAGCAAGTTGAGAAAGTATTTCTACAGGAGTTTTCATATTATGTGTAACTGCCTGGCGAACACTTGGAAGCAAATCTTTAGAAAGCTTGACAAGAACATTTGTGTACTCAGTATTATTTGCAATAGTCAAACGAATATCTTTTTCTTCACGTGCAGCAAGTTTCATAATAACTTCTTCTGGAGAGCCTTCATTAGATGCAATAGCTTTAAGAATGCTTTTTGATTCTTCATCAGCAAGTTTCATAAGCGCTGCTGGTGGAGTATTTTTATTAGATGCAACGGCAATGCGAACGCTTATATTTTTATCTCCAGAAAGTTGATTAAGTACTTCAGCGTTGGTATTTTGTGCGGCAGATCTACGAACATCAAAACTTTTATCATTAGCAAGTTGAACAAGTGTTTCTGCTGAAGTTTTATGATTACTTGCAACACTAGCGCGGATTTCAGAGTGTTTATCTACAGCAAGTTTATTCAATGCTTCTTTTGAAATATTTTTGTTTATTGCAACATGCCAACGAATATCAAAATTTTTATCATCAGCAAGTTTATTCAATGCTTCTTCTGAAGCATTTTTGTTTGCTGCAACTTGAAAACGAATGTTATCGCTTTTATCGTCAGCAAACTTTGTCAACACGTCTTTGTTCGTTGTTGTTTTCATAATAAAAGTTTTTTGTTGTTCACTAAGTTTATAGTAAACATTGCTTACTGCAAACAAATCATTTGCGATTTTTTCTAATCGTTCTGTATCAAAAGATTTTGTTTGAAGTCTTTCAGCGTTAGCCTGTAATCCAGCATGACTTGCTCTCTTTAAACTTTGTTTAATTTCAGAAGCATTCCATGGAGTCCATGGAGCAAGTTCTCCTGTGTTTGTATCACGCTTAGTCCACGCCAATGGAGTAGAAATGTCAGGGTCGTAAATCAAAACGACTGGACCATCATTGTTTCCAAAAAATACAATTCCATTAACTCGACCTTTTAGAAAATCTGATAAACTATCTGCAAGATTTGCAGATCGTGCACCTTTTACTGGAGGTTGTGAAAGTACTCTTATTTCTCCTTCTGATGCTTTTCTAATTTCATTTTCTTTGCCAAGAAGCTTCATTTGCTCAAGAGGAGTGATTGACTTTTTGTAGACTTTTTGACAGACGTCTTCATCAAAAATAATGAACCCATACAAATTTACTTTAAATTTGTAAATCCAATTTCCATATCCACCTGAAAATGTTTGATGCAATGTTTTTGCCCAGACAGAGTATAGACCATGACCATATGCTGATCCAAGTCCTTTTCCAGGCTTCCACCCTGTGGAAGCATAACTTGACAAATCTCCAGTTTCAAAAACTTTTAAAAATTCTTCTGGAGGTTGCTTTGAACCGTGATAAACAGTCGCGATTGTTCCATAGACTTCTTCCTTTAGAAGAAGCTTGACTTTCTGGCGAAGTTGTGATTCAGTAATTTGCACTTTATCATCTCTTTCATGTATTTCAATTTTTAAATTGCCATTTCCTTTTATTACTCTATGCCATGATTTTTTAGGAATAAAGTATTCTTTTCCTTCAATAAGAGGAAATGGTAATCCACTTGAAAGCTGAAGTTTCCATCCATTAGATTCAACCACAAATACTTTTCTATCTTTTTTGTCTTGATGCCAAATAAGATCCTCAACATTAGCATCGTGCTTGAATTCTCTTAAAATCGAGCCGTTATCAAAACGCTTCTCTTCGTATGGATGGGGAGTATTCATTTACCACCAGCCTGGAACGTTTCTACCAAACATTTTTGTAGCTCTACATGCCCAATAACTGGCTGATGTTTTGTCATGGTTTTTTGAACAACCGTGACGGGCTGCAAATGACTTTCTTCTCTTTTTGTGTTTTGGAGAACTTCCCATGGCATCAGGCATTCCTGAACCAAACGAAACTTTTCTAATGTTTCCGCTCTTTGGATCACGGACATAAACGTGGGCACGACCTCCTGATTGTGAAGCTCCAGCAGTTCCAAGCTTTACTTCACGACCTTTGTATTTAGCTTCTTGCATGTTTCTAGTGATTGGAAATCCAATCATTATTTTTTCGTGAAACTCTCCACCAATTCTTCTACCATACCATCCATCGGTTCCAGGAAACTCACCTTTAGGATGGTCTCCAAACCATTTTATTCTTTTTCCTCCCAAAACTTCTCTGACAATACTTTCATCATTTACAACATTTACACCCATTCGTAGCATGACCTTAGCGGCGGCGCCACTAATCTCAGCATAATAACCTTTCTTACTTAAATTTTCTAGATTACGCTTTAATAATGCATCTTTGGCAAATCGAGAGCCATCAGTGGCCGATGCAATAGATTTTATTCCATTGCGTGTTGTCTTTGCCAAATTCATTGCATCTGCTTCATTATCATCATCAACATCAATTAAAGAAAAAATGCTAATATCATTGTCACAACGAATGTCTTCAGGTGATTGATAATTTGCATGTCCGCCAATATAAGCGTATGATTGATCAATCATGTTAAACATTTCATCAAAAAGCTCAGGGTGCTGTTCAATTTCTTTTCTTGAAAGTTTGACCCACTTGTTTTTTCCAAAGTGATCAGAAAAGGACTCATTTATGTCTAATGTTTCAGGATAGCCCTTCTCACCTGGTTTCTTTTTTTGAAGACCTTTTTTACGACGCTGATGAATGTTATGCCAAAGACCTTTTTTCTCTTCATCTACTGAGTCCCACATTGGAAAGTCAAGTGGAACACGTTTGCCTTCATACACTGCCCACTCACCAATATCACTCTGAAAAATTTCAAACTCTTCAGGAGTTGCTGAATACTTTCCTTCTTCCCAAAGAGATTTTGCTTCTTTTATTAAAGCAAAAAACTCACGTGTTCCAGGACGATAGACGTTATCATCAATTGGGATTGAGTTTTTAAGATGATAACGCAATCCCTCTGACAACGTTTTGTTTTTCTTTTCTTCTTCTCGCGCGCTCTTATAAACGTCTGATGTTCCAAACTTTTTTGGATTGTTTGGTTTGCCATCTGCATCCAGATCTAAAGTAGACCCTCCATAGATTTTTCGATCTACATGAGCATCTTCATCTGACTTCGGAAGAATCTTTGTTGTAGACTGAGGTGGTTTTGCAGCACCTGGGCTTTCAATAAGCTTATTGATTTCTTCACGAATTATCTTTTGAATAAGATTTTTAGAGATCATCTATAGTCCTTGTAGATATCAAGATCTTTTAGTTTTCTATGTTTCATTGGCTTTCCAGAAGCTCCAAGATCGTCAGACCCTGAAACGCCTGCAAAGCTTTTTCCTTCATCTTCTGGATGAGCAAGTGGAGTTTTACTTTTGGTTGACTGAGGTGGTTTTTTACCAACAGTGTGGTCAGCGTCGGTCTCTTCTAACGTGCTATCTTTTTTTTTGAGCCGTTTGAAGCCTTAATGTCATACCAAGCATTTTCTGTCTTCTTCATATTGCGACGCTTCTTAAAGTACCATGGCTTGCGGCGACCTTCATCCATTTTATCAGCCCACTCTGGAACTTCTTCGCCGTCTCCAAGCTTGACTTTACGACCTGAATGACGCATTTCTACATCATCGTCTCCGTCTTCACCTCTTTCATCATCATCATGTAAACCCAAATTTAATGGCATTTCAATTTCAATCATATCGTCGTCATCATTTTCAAAAGAATCATGATAATCATCTTTTGAATCAAGACCTATACCAAGAACGCGCATCATAGGAAAAGCTGCAGCAATAGAAGCAGGAAGATCAGCATCACCTGCCATGCATCCACATTCCTGAATAATCATCTTACGAAGTGTTTTTCTATCCATTGTTTTACCTTATTAGTTGAATTATGAATCTGTTCTTTCTGATTCGGCCTGAAGATAATTATAAATCACATCAATATAGTCTGATGCAATTGCTATTTTTTCTTGCACCCACTCTGGCAAATCATCTCCATCTTCTATAATATCATAAAGATCATTAGACTGATTTTTAAGAGTGTGTAGATTGTTTTTAATCATTGAAGACTCTTCATAAGAATCTGAATCTTCAAATGTCAATCCTCCCAATGATTTCATAATAGGTGCAGCACCATCTTTATGACCCATCATGCGGTCACATTCTTCAATGATTATCTTGCGAAGCTTTCTAGCGTTCATTACTTTTTGCCCTTTTTAATGCTGACCTTCACCTCAGGAACTTTTGAGACAAATGCGCTTTCTCCAGCAAGACGAGCCGCCTCAATAGCAGCCATCTTAAACACAGTTTCAGCCTGCTCAAGTGTTAAACCAGACTTTAAAAGATCAACAACACTCACGTTTGCAATCTCGTGAAGCTCATCTTCACCGGCTCTACCACCTTGACGTAAGGTCTCTGCGACTTTTGCTGTTGAATCTTTCATTTTGCTCTTTTGCGACTTGGACTTCATAAATGCTCCATATACTCTATACTTATTACATACAAGGCAAATCAATGAAAAATTCAGTTAAAGCTATTATGATTGAGTATATCGGGTTTCTTAGAATGATGGAGTTGTGGTTTCATGGAGCGCATCACTTGACACATGGAACATCATTTGGCGGTGATCACGTCAACATTTATGGAAAAATTTACACTGCAATTGGAGACCAAATTGATCCTGCAGTTGAAAAAGCAATAGGTCTTTACAGTGATAAGTGCGCTGATCCTTTGGCGCTTACTGAAAAGGCAATTGAAATAATGAGAGAATATCCCGGCCCTGGTGAAATGAAGCCTTTGGAAATAGCTGCCACTGGGCTTCAAATTGAAAAAGACTTTCTTGTTTTTTCAAAAAACATATACAAAGAATTAAAAAACATTGGAGCAATGACACTTGGCATGGATGACATGATCATGGCAAATGCTAATGCTCACGAAGGCCATGCTTATCTTCTAAAGCAGAGGATTCGTGAATCAATTGGTGAGTAGCTACACATTCAGGCCGCAAATCATTAATCATTGATGGGCTTAAAATTAATTGTAGCTTTTTAAGTCTTGTTAATGATTTTATCTTGTGCTCAAGTTTTAGTGCACAAGATTTGCAACAAACTGGTTGCAGAAACACAAACAACACAGGCCGCCTGGAGCGCGTATATTTTGCTCCTCGGCGGCCTGTGTTGTGTTCCTTTAGTCTGCGATCAGGATCATTTGTGATCCCGCAGTAAAGGCTATGATCATTGCACTCGGCAATGTAAATATAGTATGATGATCTGCTAGACGTCGTCAATAAAATCGACCATCTGGTCAGCCTCATCAACAGCATCACCCAGCCTCATTCGAATCTTGGCAATTCGAAGCGCTCCCTGAAACGCCTTCTTGTCAACACCATGAGACTCTTCATATTCCTTCATGATAGCCTTTCGATCTTCACGAAGAGTTTCCATCTCATGCTCAATGGTTGAAAGTTTTCCAACAAGCTCACGAATCACATGCTTACTTGCCAAGTTAGACTCCTTAGTCTTCTTGTTTTGTTAGTTCATCATCCCAAGCCATTACTAGACTTGAATTTATTAACACATCATAAAGAATTCGTTTATTAGGGTCAGTTGCAACTGTATTGACTACCAGCCCTATATCCGAATCTTTCACATTATTGTTTGCAATTAAATGATGTTTATTGCAAAATTTTACCAACGTTCCAGGCTGAAGCATTTCACTTCTTACGTGCCCGAACAATTTTGGTGTGAGGATCAGCTTCAACTGAAGCAACAGTTGATTCAAAGGTTGTTAAATCAACAACTTGATCAGGGTTGGCAAACAACTTTGCAAGTTCATCATAGTCGCCAACTTCAACATTTATTTGAGATAGATAACTTAACATCATTTCCATGCTTGTTATTCCTTTTGAGGACAACCATGGTTTAATATTAAGTTTTCTTCTCTTAGCGTAATCTTCCCATTTCATGCTATTGCAATTCTCTCCTCTTTTCTAATTAGCTGATCGAGGATAGAAATCACAATTTTTATTCCATCTTCTGGAATTAATCCTTCCAAATCTTGCTTTATTTGGAGTTCAACTTGCTGTCGTGTTTTATATTCACGGTCAGAAATGATGGATGAAACACGCTGATAGACAAGTTCCAAAAGCTCCTCATCCCAATCAAGGAGCTCAAGAAGACTTGTCTCCAGGTCAATCAAAGATCACCCATGCTCATGGAGTTCAGGGTGCTAGAGATCGATTCCTGAAACCGAGGGTCAAAAACCATCTTTTCAACAGTTTCATAAATATCTCGCTTGTCAACACCTTGAGTGATGCAAACTTCATGAGCAATCTTACGAAGACCACTCAAATAGAAGTTTCTAACGGAACTCATTGAAATCGAATCACCACCATCAGCAAGACGCTTTGTGATTTCGACGTATCCAATTCCGCCAAGATTTGCTGACGTTGCATATCCATGCTGAAAAGTTTCAGAATTCATATTAAGCGTTTTCCTTTTTGGCCTGGAGCGCAGAAAGCTCATCATGAGTAATAGGATAATTGATATGGTCGTTAGGATCTTCTGAAATACCAAAGCGAAGACGAATGATCTTCTCTTCACGATCAGTCAGCTTGCTGAAGCCGCGACGAATGGCAGCAGCAAATCTTTCACGATCCATCATTTCGTTGATTTCAACGTCAGAAGTTCCAGGAATCACATCAGCAAGAGTAGGGCTGGAATCTTCATCTGAACCATGCATTGCAGGAGAATCAAGAGACATAGTGTATCGCGACGTCTGCATTAGAACGTTTAGCGATTCAACATCAACCTTCAAGATATCCGCGATTTCAGCAAGAGTAGGCTGAACACCAAACTCTTGCTGAAATTCATCACTTGCTCGACGAGCTCGCCAGACAAGAGCATTGACTCCAGCAGGGAAACGAATTGAGCTGGATTGCATATTCATGATTTGACGAACAGCTTGCTTAATCCACCAAGTGGCATATGTCGAGAATTTGAATCCCCGGCGCCAATCGAATCGATCAACAGCACGCATCAGACCAATGGTACTCTCCTGAACCAGATCATCAAAGTCTACACCAGGAGTCCTCGAATACTTCCGCGCAATCGAAATGGCAAGGCGCATATTCGACTGGATCATGCGATCCCGTGATGCCTTGTCGCCATTTTCAATTTTCTGTGCCAGTAAAACTTCCTCTTCACGAGTAAGAAGAGGAAAGCGACCGACTTCTTTGAACAAGGAATTCATATCACTCATCAAACCACCTCGATTTTTTTAAATTACGAGTAAAGACCGGCGTCGTCCTCGTAACTGTAATCGTCTTCCTTATCAAACAGGCTTGGGTTGTTTCGCACATATTCCTCGTGAGCGGCCCGGCGCTTATCACGAGTCTCGGCTTCAGTCCACAGATAGCAATACTCGACTTCAAGATCCTGGGTATCGCGTCCCCGGCGCTTATCGGCCTCGATTGCATTCTTGTATGCAACAATCTTGGCACGAAGATCATCTTCATTCATAACGCTCAGGAAATCACGATCAAAAACACGGGACATTGTTTAATTTACCTCATTGCATTTTTTATCTGGAAGGCTTGACCATTCCTGCCTTCCAGAAGTAATATACTACAGGACCGGCAGGATTTGCATAACTGCCGTAAAAAAATTATGCCGGATTATCATCGACTACGGTGCATCCAACACTCAACAAAATGCTAGCAGCTGAGTGTGCATTTTCAAGTGCAAGTCTAACAACCTTCAAAGGATCAAGGATGCCTGCATCAAACGTGCTAACATACTTGCCCGTAGAAGCATTAAACCCATTGTCACCCTTTAAGCGCTCAACCTTAGAAAGAACTAGATCAGGATTTAGACCTGCGTTCACAACAATTTGCTTTAATGGAACAACGCAGGCATCAAGAACAACACCAACTCCTTGCTTAAAAGAGTCAGAAGATTTTTTTGGAATCTTTGATCTAATCTTAGATGCTGCACGAACAAGAGCTGTTCCGCCGCCTGGAAGAATTCCTTCTTCAACAGCGGCTCTTGTAGCATGCAATGCGTCGTCAACGCGATCACGTCTTTCTTTCAGCTCAGCTTCAGTTGCGCCGCCAACTCTAAGAACAGCAACACCACCTGCCAATCTAGCAAGTCTACGCTTTAATGTTTCAACTTCATGTGATTCAAGGGTAAGATCTGACATTTGTGATCTGAGTTCTGATGAGCGTGCTTCAATATTTTCTTTTGAACCTGCTGCATCAATAAACACAGTTCTATAACGTCCAACAATTGCCTTTTTACACTTACCAAGATCATTCAAGTTGATTGATGAAATATTGTCTCCAACGACTTTTGTTCCAAGAAGAATTGCAAGATCTTCCAAAGCGTGAAGTCTATTTTCACCAAATTCAGGACCTTTTATCGCACAAACATTGATAATGCCCTTTGTTCGATTAAGAACAAGTCCTTGCATTGCCTCACCTTCAACCTCATCAGCAACAATGAGAAGTGGCTTTTGCGCAGAATGAACTTTTTCAAGAAGTGGAAGGATTTCTTTCAATGAAGTGATTCTGTTGTTTGTCAGCAACACATATGGTGAATCAAGAGCTGATACCATCTTTTCTGAATCAGTCACAAAGTAAGGTGAAAGATATCCTCGATCAATTTCTGCTCCTTCGACAACCTGCAAAGTTGTCCCAAATCCCTTTGCGTCCTCAACCGTGATTGTTCCATCACGACCTACAGCACGCATTGCTTGGGAAAGAAGCTCACCAATACTTCTTTCTCCATTAGCTGAAATTGTTCCAACCTGAACAACTTCTTCATCTGAAGAGATCTGGCGTGACATAGATTGCAGCTCATGAATAACTGCATTCACAGCCCATTGCATTCCTGATTTCAATTCAGGATAGCTATGATCTCCAGAAAGAACACGCAACCCACCATTAAAGATAGATTGCGCAAGGACTGTGGACGTTGTTGTTCCGTCTCCAGCGGCATCACATGTTCTGCTGGCAGCTTCCTTAATGATTTGAGCCCCCAGATTCATGTTTCTGTCTCTGAAGTTGATTGCTCGGGCTACGGTAACTCCGTCCTTTGTCACAACAGGCGGCATTCCAGGCATCTCAATGATCACGTTTTGACCACTGGGACCCATTGTCACTTTGACAGCCTTTGCTAAGGCATCTACTCCGGCCTTTAGACTGTCACGAGCGCTACTATCAAAAACAAGATTTCTGAAGGCTTCGCTCATATTAGTCCTTCAGAAGACGGCGTTGAGTTGATTCTGAAAGAGTGCTTTCAGTTGAAAGAGAGCGGCGAACACCAGTCAAAGTATTCACAGCAACCAACAGATCACCTGATCTAACAGCAACCTCAGCTTCAGAAAGTACGCCTTGTGCGCGAAGAGAAACTTGTTCAGCCCCAGTGAGGGGCTGATCGAACGAAAATGTATTTTGAAATGACACGCTAACTCCTACTTGCGTAGGAGTATTTTACGCTGCATTTTTCAAATTGAAACTGAGCCAGAGCTGATTAAATGAACCAATCCACTTTGACCAACTCTTGTCATTTGTGATTGAATTCATGTCAAGCGACTGCAACTTTTCACGAAGAGCTGTGTTATCGCGAGTCGAAGACGAAACAGTCACGCCATCCCAATGCGGGCGCATATCTTCAAACTTAATCATTGAGATATTGTGCTCAACAATCTTTTTGGCAGCAGGGTTTTTATTGAAAAAGAGACGCAGCTCAACAGGATTCATTGCAAAGTTTGTTGCGCGCTTGTCACCAATACCAGGCACACCGTCAATGTTGTCAGCACCATCACCCCGGAGCGACTTCCACAACACATAGTCATATGGAGTGGGCTGAACAAACACTTTCTTGATTGGAGAATAAAGAGAAAATCGATCTTTGGTGGCTTCCGTCACAAGCTGTGTGAAATCGCTGTCAGTTGAAACAACAGTGCAAAGATCATCACGATGAACACAGGTTGCCAGGTGTGCAATGACATCGTCAGCTTCAAAATCAGGATGACGAATAACCTTGATGGGAAGGTAATCGGAAACAATTTCCACAAGCTGCTTTACCTGATCCCAGAAAGACTCATCAGACTTTTCGCGCTGAGCCTTGTAAGTACCTTCAGACATCTGAATGCGCCGCTTTGGATGACCTTCCAGCACAAAGTAAGCAACGTTTGGCTCAAAAAGATTGACAAGAGCTCGAATCGAGCGCAAAGCTGCATACGTCAAACCATTTCCGTGGCCTGACATTGCAACTCGAGCACGATGAACGAGGTTCATGCCATCAATGATGAGAACACGCTTAGAAACTTGATTCATTACTTGATCCTTGCCTTGGTTCCGTCTTCAAGAGTAACAACGGTGGGTGCATCATCAATTTGCTGAGGTTGCATTGCCTTGTTAAGGGCAGAGCTGATTTCCTCAACTTCAACAATCATCTCTTCAATTGCAATAGACACACGATCAAAAAGAGATTTTCTTACATCAGAAATTGTAGTAAAGATCTCACATGCATTTGTGTCTAGCTTAACGGGCTTTTGGCTGGATGGTGTGAAAATCATCCAGGATGTTTGTGAACCGTTAATCGTCTTTTTTGTGATTTCTTCGACGACAACAGCGGGAATGACAGCTCGAGTTTCATGTGGAATAAGAAAAATCGTCTGTCCAACTACAAATGGTGGTAGAGTTTTGCTCATACCACCATTATAACCGGCCGGCCGCCGGATTGCATAGGTTCAGGAATTTAGCGCTTGAAGCCTGGTCCAGTTCCGCCAAGTGTAACGCCACGTGAACGAAGAACTGACTTAATTTCTGAGCGAACAGCCTCGCGGACTGCCTTCTCCTCATCTTCGTCATCCTTAGCCTTGCCCTTGGCTGGGAACTTGCCCTTGCCCTTGGCCTTAGCCTTGGCTTTCTTCTTGTCCATCATTTCTTTCTTGGCTTCGCTAAGAGCACTACGGATCATACGACGGAGAGAAGCTTCATCGAGTTCCTCCTCATCGCCTTCCTTCATACCCTCATCTTCATCATCAAGCTCATTCATCATTGAAGACTCGTCTTCCTCGGCGCCTTCAGTGGTGACCTCACCATCAAGCCAGGGATCGCCCTCTTCCTTACCACCGCCAAACTGATCGGCCATGGAATCCTTGATACCCTTCTTGCTCTCAGTCAGGATACCAGAGAGCTTTGCCATTCTAGCCTTATTGAAAATCATCATTGCCTCCACCGATAAATATTCGGTTAAAATGAAATGGCGAAAGATTTTTATCATTCACCTAAATCTAAGTATTACTATTAGTGCGATTCTTACTAGCAAGTTCAGCAATCTTAGTCACATTTTCTTGAACTTTGTTAAAAATTTCACGCCCACTCTTCACTGCTTCAACAAGTGGCTTTAAACCAAGAGCGATTCTAACCTTATCATAATCTTCTGGGCTAAGCTTTTCAGATAAACATGACATACGAGCATAATGCTCAATTCTCATATCATATACTGGGATTTCATTACCTTCCATGTCGGGTTCGGTTTCATCAGTTTTATGAACTAATGATACGAAAAGTGAAACTGGGTCAGTTTCTCCTTTTGGAACATCGATAAAGGGGATGTGTGAATTCTCCTCATACATAATCTCAGGGATCCATGATGAAGGTGCCGACTTTTTCTTATTTGTGTTTGACATGATTTATTTATAAAGCAACTTGGCTCTGAGTTAAATCATCTTTTTTCTTTTCTATATCTTTGTTTCCATTTTCTATGTTTTTTGAAAACTCATCTAACATTTGAAGGTATTCTTGCCCAACAGGAGTTTCACTTAAAGCTTTAGTTTCAGCAGGTGTTAGATTTGGAACAATAACAGACTTTGAATTTTTGACAGTTGAATTGTAAATCTTGATTAGGTTTTGTTGAATTTGTGACTTTATGACTCCAAAAATATATGTTATCATGGCTTCTTGGTCATTCATTTTAGCAAGATCAGGATACGCTTTTTTAATTTTCATTATCTTTTCTTTAAATTCTTGCTGGTTCGTTTTTTCGTAATTTTGTACGCCCGTTTTTAACTTATTTTCTATGTTGTCCAATCCATTATCAACTAACTTAATTCCCTTTTTGTTTGCATCAGAAATTGCATTTTTTAACTCATCAAAACTTTTAGCTTCTGCAAGTTTCTTTAAAACAAAGATATCATCAGCCATCTTTAAAAGAACAACATCCATTTTTTTCTTTTCTTGTGTGATGTATTCTTTTGCAATTTTTTGATATTTTTTTACTTCTTCGGGTGGAATAACTTGAGGAGCTTGCGCAGCTTCAACTAATACATGACGTGAATTTATTGATTCGTTTGTAATCATTCCAAACATAGCAAGCGCACGCTTAAGACGATCAGACATTTTCCCATCATCAACTTCATCAGTGCTTGATGATTGAGCTAATGGAGATGTTGCATATGATGCATACGCAAGTGGATTTGCCGCCATCAAAAACAATCTTGTTGCACTTTGCTCAAGTGTTCGATCTCCACTTTCAGGTCCAATTGCTTTATAAAAATATTTAAGATTTTTTTGCATCTCATTTGCGTAGTCTGATCTTTCTTTTTCAAATTCAGCATAAGAATTTTTTAGCCAATTATCATTTCCTGCAACTACAGCAGCTATAACGTTAATGTTAAGTTTAAGAGTAGCAAAAAGCAACTTAACTGAAGACCACACTGACTTAAAAATGTTGATGAAGCTGTTGAATATTTCTTCAGCTTCATCTCGCGATATGGTCATGTAACTTGGGTAATAAGCCTCAGATATTAGCTTTTTGCTATTCATTTAGATTCCACCAACATTTATTGGAACAGGAGATTTAGATACAGATTTTGGAGCAGCGGCTGGCGATGGAGCTGGAGTGGGTGAAGTAACAGGAGTAGGAGCAGACTTAACAGGTGCTCCAGGAACTCCTCCGGGTGCAGGTGAAATCTGCTCAGGTGGAGTCAATATTCTGCCCAGACCATCAAGAAAAGCAAGCAACGAGCCTTTATCTTCTTCACTAAACTGAAGAATGTAATTCTCAAGATCTGATTTCACACTATCATCTTTTGTTGACCGACCTGCACGAATGACATTAAGTTTTTCAATAATATCATCAAGTGTAATGGGATCAGCAGGAACACTTGGAGTCGGAGCCTGTGGAGATGCCCCAGCAGGATTAGGAGAAGGCGCAGGAGCCGGAGCGGGTGCTGGAACTTCCCCTTGCTCATGTAGCTTTTTTAAGATACTCAAAAGCTGTTTTTCAGTTGTAATCGTTTTCATTATTGCTCTCTATCATACTTGATTCGATTGTGAGCATGTTCACGATATTTAGCATTATATCTGCGCTGAGGTGTATCAGCGTGATTTTCTGCATACTCTTTGATTCGATCGCGGAAATTATCTTCACGCTTGACAATATCATCCATAAACTTGTCAAATTCAAATTCCTGCATTTTCTACCTCCATTTGTAAATATACATTGTTTTTCTCTATCTTTATTACTTTGCATTGATATTTTTGATCACCAATGCGAACTTGATACTTAAATCCATTAAGTAATGAATGAAGAAATTTGCTGACACTTCCTTGAATGGTTACAATGAACTTTCCATTGTCATCAATCCAAGCTGACCTAATTTCATCAGTTATATCACCATAAAATGGGTCATTTGTTAACTGTGACTTTGCCGTCACAGTTTTTATATCAACAATATCTTCAATATCACTTGAAATAAACAATGACTCAGGTGTAGCCATATGCCCTCATTTCATCATAAATTGCGTCAACTTCTTTTGCATAATCTTTATCAAGTTCAGTCACCATGTCTATATCTTGAGTATAAATCTCAATAGTCATAATATTTCCACGACACTTAATTTCAGCATGATGTTTGCTACGATCTTCATAATCCATCAGCTCATTTATAAAATGACGACATGATTCACGATTAGAAAATTCGAATGTTCTACATAGACGCTCCGGTCTCTCTTTAACAACCCATTTTGATGTTGTTGCAGGAGAGACCGGAAGGCTTCTTGTGTCTATCGAAAAATCACGCATGGCACCAACCTGTGGCTGATGCTCGAAGTATTCACGTAGCAAGCTTGAAACTGTTAGCTTGCCCATATTGTTTATGCTCCCCTCTTACCCATTTTTTTGGCAGGAGGCTCATTTTTTTCTGATGCTTTTTGTGCGTTCTTGTCTTTCTTAAGGATTGACTTAAACTCACCTTCAACGTCGCTTTGATACTTCTTAGCATACTCTGGATCCATTTCAGCAGCGTCCTGATAGATGCCAACAGCAGCGCCTGGAGTTCCTGTCATTACGCGAGTAGCATACTTTTTCAATGACGCAAATGCAGGCTCAGTGTATTTTCCAATAACACCAACGTCGATGTCTTCAGCAGCCATTGAAGCCGCGGCTCCTATTGCAGCAAGCAACTTAGACTTGTTGTAAGCATCAGATATGACCTGGTCAAATACCTTCTTAACAAGACCTTGATCAATCATTTTTTCAATTTGTTCAATCTCTGACTTGTTGATTGGCTTGTTTTCAGGGAAATCAGACTGGAATGACTTACCAACTTCACGACCCAAAGGCTTTTCAATTGAAGACTTCATTTTGACAGTGAATGTCTTAATAAACTTTGCCAAAGTAGCTTCATCTTGACCAACAGCAGTCATCAATCTGTCATTTAGCTTTGTAACTGTTGAATCATCTGCTGATGACAAAAAGTCAATAAAAGCATTTAGTTCATTCATACTAAGGTGCTCAGGAACAAGCTCGAGCATATAGCTGGCGTCTCCTTCGCTAAACTCATCAAATCCATTAGACTCCAAAGCATCAGCAATATCTTCGGCTGACTTAGGAGCTTCACTTACGCCTTCGCCAAATTTCATATCAGAAATTCTTTGGCTTGTGATATAAGAAAGAAGACCTTCAAAGTTTCTATAGATAAGTGATCCAGTCAAAGCCTTTGGATTTTTATCAATTTCATTGATGTATTCATCAAGACCTTCATCATCAAATAGGGTGCGAAGGAACTTTGCGTTGTCCTTGTTGTTCAAAATCTCAAGGAATCTTTTCTTAGAGTTGTTCTGAATGTATACAATATCATCATCTTGCCAATATTGCTGAACCATTCGGACACCCTGGAGGTCTCGAACCATTGTCTGTCTAAGACCTGAGGCTGCACCATAGCCATATTTTGGGGCCTGTGTTTGATATTCAAACTTTTCAGTTCCTACAAGATCATTGATGCTATCCATAATAACAGACAAGTCATCAAACGTGTCATAAATCAAAGCTGACAAATCAAATGAACTGATATCTTTTTTGGCCAGATCGGTAAGATTCTTGTGGAATTCTTCACCAAGCTGCTCAGCAGGAGGAATATACTTCTGTCTAATTTCAGCGTCAGCTGCTTTGTTATCAGAAAGCTTACGATGCTTCATTCCTTCAATGTTTTCAAGCATGCGAAGAATTGAAAGAAACTTTTCACGCTCATCTTCATTTCCACCAATAGCATCTTCAATGTCACTGATTGTATCAGTGTTCATAATAAAGCGCTTAATGAGCTTTTCATCTTCATTTTTGAACATATGAAGATCGTCACTTTCTCTAGACTTAGGGTCATCATCATCTACATCATCTGACCCAAAGTTTGCTCTGACATCACGGTAAAAACCTTTTCCAAATGGATCTTTAGGATCTTCCTCCTCTTCCCAATCGTCATCGTCGGCACCGTCGATTTCATTAAGTGTCTTAATGACCATCTTTTTCAAGGCCATACGTTTTCTTTCATCCAAAGTTGCCATGTTGACATCACTTCCTTCGACATTTTCGTCTGGTTGATTGTTAATTGACTCAATCGCTTTCTTCATAGCGTCATATGCTGCACCTACATTCTCTGCAGGAATCATTTCGGACAATGCTTTCATTGCAAGTCCAAGTTCCTTTGAGTTATCAGGAATGTATTCATCATCTTCGACAGGAGGTCTTTCAGCTCCAGGGTGATCAACAATCAACTTGTTGTCTGGCTTTAATGGCAAATCTGATGGAAGAGCAGAATCATCTGGCTTTATAAGCTTTTCTGATACGCTATCTGATTCAAATAGCGTTTTTTTGATCAAATTCTCGAGAATTGATCTTTTTACTTTCACATATGACATTAATGACCTCGTGTGTATGATTAAGTATTATAGTCATCAGGTGTCAGAAATGAAAAAAGCGCTACAAATGTAGCGCTTTTTTTTCAGAAAAAGGTATTTTTACTTTGAAGGGCTCTCGTTGGCAGGCTCAACAGTGAGGACAGGTTCAACCGTTTCAACAGTGCTTACATCATCAACAAGTGGAGTGGTCTGCGAAACTGTATCAACAGTAGCAGTTGGAGCAACTGTGGTTGGAGCGGGCTCAACAAGACAACCACCAGCAGTCAAAAGTGCAACAAAAGCAATAACATTACGAAACATTTTTTCTCCTTTATTTTTGTTTTTTGTATAGGTTGGTCTATTCATCACCAACAATATGATTATAAATGCTTTCTTCGTCTTTTGCAGATATTTTTTTAATTTTTTTCTCTTGCTTTCTCTTATAAAAAGCTATCATTCGATTATAAAGATAATTGTCTCCATCAACTAAAAGACGACACATTTCTGTGATCATTTCTTGAAGAGACAACTTGTTCTTGATTCCGAATATTCGGAGTTCAGAATGAACTTCAGATGGAAGTTTTAGATGGACGCATTTTCGAGGCTCAACAATGCGAGAAACTTTCTCACGCAGGGCCTCCTGCTCCGCTCTTCGCTCCAACTGCATATTTTTCCGGTGGTTCATTTTGTTTTTCTAAAGATAAGTGGTATTGTGTGCGTAGTAAATCTTTCAATTGCTTTTTAAGGGCAGGAGAATCATTTGGAAATTGTGTTTCAAGATCTTGCTCAGCTTGATCTATTACGCTTTTCTTAATGTCGACAAGAGATGTGTAATTGTCAATTAAGTTGGCAACACCGCCAGCGTACTTGTCCATGTCAATTTTAGGGCCTGACTTCTTTTCAGGCTGTTTTTTGCTTTCATCGCCTGATTCTTCTTCTGAACCTTCAGCTTCTTCATCAGCTTCATAAAGAAAGCGCAAATTTTTATTTTTAAGACTTTCAGAAATGTCTTCACTTGCACTTGAAATTGCATTCATCAATGTGCTATGAAGCTTTGAAGCAACCTGCTGCTTATCTGGGTTAGGTGTTTTAGCTGGCTTTGGCTTATTTTGCTTTTTGACGGGTGCAGCACCTGGAGCGGGGGCTGGTGCTCCCATTGGAGCAGGGGCTCCTAACATTGGAGGAGCTCCTAACATTGAAGGCCCAGGCACCGCGGGGGCTGCAGGCGGGAGCATACTTGGTGCAGGAGCACCTCCAGGAGGAGGACCTACTGGTGGAACAGAGGAAACATTCAGGTCGGCGGGGGGGCCATCTGCTGGGGGAGGTGGAGCATTTGGATCGGCGGGAGCTGCCGCTGGGTCAGCAGCCGGATCAGCGGCAGGTTCATCAGCTTCATAAAGCTTACGCAGACTTGTTCCAAGAATTTCTTTTAAAACGATTTTTTTTATAAGAGATTTATTCATTTTAGAGCCTCGGCCATACGTTCAACTTTTCTAATTCTCTCTTCAATTTTTTCCCAACGCAACTCTTTCATCATTGCAAAAACGTATGATTTGCGATCTTTTAGATAGTCACGATAATAAGAGTGCTCCCAACAATCTAAAACTACAACTGGTATAGATGAAAATGGAATGCCAGTGCTGTGAAGATCTACAACAACATTTATGTAACGTCGCAACATAAAGTTATAAACTGTTACGACCCATCCATTTCTTGCACTCATAGCACATGCAATAAAATCACGCTGCCAGGCCTCAAAAGAACCCCAGTCGCGCTCAAATCTCATATATGAGAGCGAGTCCATTGAAATTTGTGATCTAACGTCTGATATATTTTCAAAAAACATACCATGCAAGAAAACAGCATTTAGATTGTATGCTTCGTCAAGCTTTAAGCTACGAAATGTTGAGCTGTTGGGTCCTATATTATCCCTGTCAACTGTTTCAAGTTTTGCAGAGATTTCATTTAAAGACTTAACATAGCCATCCATGAGATCTTCATGGGCTTGCTTATTCTCTTCGCTCAATTTTTCTGTTGACAAGTCATATTTTCTAGCGGTAACTACGTATGCTTCATTAAGATTTGACTCTTCTAGTTTAGATTTTCGACCTGTAAGAGTTTCTTTTATGATATTTTCAATTTCTTTTTCATTAAATTTCATATTTGATCCTTAAACCTTGAACTTCTTTTCGAATTGTTCTAGATTATAAACGTGTGGCTTTTGACCAGGTGAAACAATTGTATGATTACCTTGATTCGTTATAGGTCCAGAAACGCTTTCAGGGTGTATTAAACTGATCAAAACGTCTCCGTCGGGATGTGTTTGAACTGATTGCACGGTAAATTTTTCACCTGTCTTTATATCAGTGACTTCAAGACCAGCATCAATCAATATCTTCCCACCAGCAGCGGAGACATCAATTTCTAGAAGGCGTGAGTATATATGCTTCTCATATTGCTCACGCATAAGCTTAATGAGCAAATTATCTCTTTTCAAGCTGTATCTCCTTAATATGACTTATACACATTCAGATATAAATATGCTTCACAAGAAGAACGCTACTTGTGATTCTTAATTATATTCCAATGTATTGATCAATATGCATACAGCTGACGAATGCGTTCTTAAAGATTTCATCGGCTTGTGGACCCATTGCGTTGTAATTTGCGCCGTAAATTACTCTTTTAAGTCCTGAATTTACGATTCTCTTTGCACACATTGGACAAGGTTTGTGTGTGCAAAGCATTATTAAATTGTCACGAAGCTCAAATGGCTTTGAAAGATGGAAAAGAGCATTTTCTTCACTATGAAGAAACCCTGAGGCGCCAGTCTCGTCTGAGTCTCTTTCATTTGGCCCACCTTTATAATTTCCATTATAGCCAACAGCGCAAATTTCACGAAAGTCATCAGTGATAATAACAGTTCCTACTTTAAATTTAGGATCATATGAAAGTGAAGCAATCTGCTCACAAATATTCATATATGTTTTTATTTTCAATTGATGGCGATTCATGAATTGGAAACCTCTTTGTCAAAGATAGATTCAACGAAAACGCCTTGTGGAAGACGAAAAGCAGCAGATTTTTTATGACCGCCGCCGCCAAAGCGCTTAGCAACTTCGCTTACATCAACATCATCATGAAAAGAACGTAAGCTAACGTGTGTTTCATTTAGCTTATGATCATAACGCCACATAAGGGCAAAGTCACATTTGACAGCCAGGGCATTTCCAACTTCATCAATCCACTGTGCTGTGTTGACAACAGCAACAGATTTACCACTAAGCTTTCTCATAGCTGGATTTTTAACAAGTCGAGATATTGCAGCCTTTGTATAAGCAACAATGTGGGAGCCACTTTCCTGTGCTGCGTCAATTACGCTATCATCAAGATAGTTGTCATATTCATCAAAGTCAAATGGGACAGTGTAAAAGAACGTGGAGAATTCCTTTGAATAAGGCAATTCCCACTTCCAAATATCACGATCTTCAATGTATTTGATTAAACGAGGAACTTCTTTTCCAGGATGGAAAAACTTCCAAGAAAGATATGCACCACTATGATTCATGTCAAAATGAGTGTTTGACACATCATGAAGATTGATCATAGAGGTTTTGTGATGATCAATGACATAAAAATTGTCAGCCTCACTAATAAGTCGCTTTGTAGTAGCGTTGTCATAGCTAAAATCTAAACATACAACAGTTTTTCCTTTCACATTTGGTGCTGGATGACCATAAGTTGCTGGATAATATGTTGCGCGATCTCCCAAAAGCTTCCAGGCAGCCCATGCAGCTCCAAACCCGTCGGAGCAATTTGCGTGGTAGATGACAAAGTTTACACTTGATGGATCAAACATTTTTATTCCTTTGACAGCTTAATTATACATTAAGCCAGTTCTTTTTACTTACAAGAGGATGGCAGGACCAACATCGAGGTTCATAGACCTCAACTCCGCCAACAGAAATTTCAGAATCAGATTCAAACTTTCGATATGTGAGTTGCGCATCATTTAAACAACATTCACAAATTGAAGCACACTTTATCACTTGCGTAGCATACGGAAGTAATTTATCAATTTCCAAAAACGTTTTTAAGTTTGCAGAAATATCAATTGATGAAACATAGACTGTTATGCCTTTAAAAAACAATTGCAACAATGCTTGATGAGCATTTTCAATCATAAATGCTTCATCAACAGCAACAACATTTGGTGAATACTCCATTTTCAAAATGGCATCTATAATCTCATTACCATTTTTAACTGTAATAGCAGGAATTTTCATGCCAGAGTGTGTGACAATTTCATTGTTAGAATATCTGTCATCAATCTTAGGCTTAAAGCAAACAACTAATTGATGCCGTCGCTGATGACGTTCAATAGCAGCAAAAAGATGAGTTGTTTTTCCAGAAAACATAGGTCCCAGAAAAAGAATCATTTCGCGAGTTTTCATGCTAACCCCCACCACTTAAGTGTAAGATCAAGACCATCAACAAACGAAACTTCTGGCTTCCATCCCAACATTTGGGTTGTTTTTTCAATGTTTGCTAATGTGTGCTTCACATCACCTTGACGCTCTGGAGCATTTGTAATGTCTAGTGAATTAAAACGGGTTTTGAACATTTCAAGAACTTGATTGTTTGAAAAAGACTCACCGCAACCAATATTGAACACTTCACCGTAAAATTCTTTAGTAGACTCAGCTGCAATTCTATTTGCTCGAGCAATGTCTTTCACAAAGACAAGATCTCGTGTTTGTGATCCATCACCGTCTGATCTTAGACTCTTTGACTTATGGATCGCTGTACACCATGCAGAAATTGCTGTTGAGTATGCCGATTCTCCATTTTGTCCAGGTCCATAAACATTGAAATAACGCAAACAAACACTACGTTGATTGTATAAACGTCCAAACATTTGGAGGTATTGTTCAACAATTTGCTTCTGAAGACCATATGGAGATTGAGGATTACAAGGGGCACTGGTTGATGTTGGAAGTTCATCAACTGGACCATAAATTGCAGACGAAGATGAGAATATGAAATTCACATTCATACCTATAATAGATTGCATTAGTCGCAAAGTGCTATTAACATTTACTTCATTAGTAACATATGGTTCTTCAACCGAACGACCAACACGAGGCTCTGCAGCCAAATGGAAAATTGTTTCCCATCTACGTAGTGAAGCAAATTCAATTATTTTTGAAGAAGCAAAATCTCCCTCAAGAACAAGAACCGACCCTGGTTTTCTATTTTCAAATTTATGAATTTTTTCAAACTCACTTATCATACCAACAGGAACTGACCTAAAAACAATTTCCTTGTCACTCAAGGCATCCAATGATCCACTTCCCATATCGTCAACTACGTCAACAATATAACCATTGTCAACAAGCTCACGAACAACGTGAGATCCAATGAACCCACATCCTCCTGTGACCAGAACACGCTTTGAATTCATTTTTACCTCTTAAAAAAATGATAGCCTTGATAGTTTGTTAAAGAAAGATACATTTGCGAAAGATTTTGTTCTTTCAACTTTCTAGCTTTGAAAGAGCAAAGAACATATCCCCAATCATTTATAAGATTGGATGTAGCTTTATTCTTGGTTGTATCACTAAATTTCAAAACACCTGCAACAAGTTCATCATGCGTAATTTTATGAACTTTGTTTTCAACTTCCATCAAGTCATTGATAGGAAATTCTTTAGGGTATACTGGCATTGGAAAGCCAATTGTGTTTTTTTCATTTGCAATTTCATCAAGCATTGCAAAGTCTCGTTCATAACAATGAAGTGAGTTCGATGTATGAACATATTCTCCAAGTTCAACATCAAGCTCATTTGCCATGACCTCCTGCATTGTTGTAAATGCTGGAACATCATATACAAGACCAAGAATAATGTCACTGGAACGCATATTTACGTGAAGATCAAGCTTATTATCTCGAATGAAAAACTGAAGCGCCAAGGTGCAAGGAACGTCTTTCACAGCATGAAGTGAATCATCAGGAGTTCTAATATGAATAACCGCGCGTCGACTGTCTGGATCGTTTTTAAGTTCGGTTTTTACATATTCCCACTGGTTTAGTTGACCTCCGGCAATTCTTGGATGAGACTTAAAGATTCGCGCTCCATATGCAGAATTTGCCGTCTGCCCATCATCCGAAATGTTTTTCCAAAAAGGAGCGTAGTAGGAAATCCACTCAGTAGAATTACTTCCACTCATGTACCACAGAGTTTCAGCAACAAAATATGAAAGAGAAAAATCTCTTGCTTTTACAAATGGCAGCCGTTCACGTGGATTTTTAATCCTAAACTGGACGCCAAGCTTTTCTTTGATTTTCATGCCACGAGGGCTTGAAATATATTCATACTCATCTCTAATAAGCTTACAAAGGTCAACGTATGCTTCTGTAAATCCAGAATAAGATTTCATAAATTCAACCACTCCTTGATTTCTTTGATTTCGCGCTCAAGATTTTCATCATCAACCCACAAAGTATAAACATCACACTCCGTCCATTTAGTGAACTCTTCATAAAGAAGATCAATTTGGGTAAGTGCATTGCTATCAATGTATGAGTATAGATCGTCTTGAATGCCATTATAAGACCGACGCCTACAAATGACAATTTTTGCTCCCATTTGTGAAAGCTTTTTGTCAAGCTTTGACATGATCACGTCATTTGTTTCACGACCAAAAAATCGCGAATAAACCCACTCTGAAGGATAGTGTCTATCAAAAATTACATCACATCCAACCTGCTCAATAAAATCAATGAGCATAGTGTTACCGTATGTGAGTGTATTTGAAAAATAAGAAGTGCTTTGAATATTTTCTAACCACTCACCTGTATTTTTGAATCGAGGAATGCCAAGAATTTTGGAAAGCTCCAAAGAAATTTCAGATTTTCCTGATCGATCAGGACCTTCAAAACTTAAGATGAGCTGCTTTTTCAATTTGTACTTCTCACATTTGGATTGTAATTCTTGACAAGGTGCTCAATAATGTTGAGGTGGTTTTCTGGACTTGGGTCTGCAAGCTTTTTCAATTCAGCAAACTGCTGTTCAACAATCATTGAGCGCTCATTAACACTCATTTGATTAAGTGTCGTGACAGCGTGAACAACATCTTCACGATTTCTCACCACAAATTCACGCAAACCAATAGGCAAAGCATCTGTATATTCAGCAGGAATCAATGATACAACACTTGCTTGATACGACTCAGTGAATCGCATAGTAATGTTGCCATACTCAGCATACTCATCTCTAGTAATATGCGTTACAGCAATCGACTTATTGAGTGCAGTAAAGATATCCTTATATGATAGTCGATGACCAAATGCAATGTTTGGATGTTGCTGAATAAGGTTCACAGGGTCACGACGTTCAGGAGAACGCTCAAGCCAATTGCCCCATACCTTAGTTTGAATGCCGCGACGGCGAAGCTCAAGGCTTGGAGCTGAATAATATTTCATAAACTGTGGGTCACGATCATAGTTGTTGCCGACATATGTGTAATCATATGCATATTCTACGGGCGCAAACATTTTCTTTGATGCGGAGACCCAAGGCATGAATGAGCGAGGACGAGTAAGATGACGAGGTTTCTTACATGCATCAGTCAAAACAGCATTTGGGAAAAGAAGCTCATCACTATGAGTCATTTGAAGGTCACCATCATGGATGATGATAGGTGTTCCCTTTTTGTGATAATGCTCTAAGCACTTCATTTGACGAACATAATCAGGCTCAGTAGCACGAGCACCACCAATAGGCTGGTGATTCTTCCACGTTGGCCACCGCCATTCAAAGAGCGCAAGATCTACATCAGGAAAATAGTCATCAGCCTGATGGATACTCTTTGAAGGATATGGCTCTTCATCACGCTGAACCTGCAATCTATAAACTTCATGGCCGCGGCGGGTCATCTCTTCAACAATGTCAATTCTTCCACCGCGGTAATGATCAGGAGTTGAAGTGACAGTAAGTTTTTCGAAAGGTGTCAAAAAGCCCCAAAAACTATAACCAATTTTCATTTTTGCCTCATGGGTATTATACAAAAACAATGGAAAAATTACAAGTCAAGGCCAACATAAATTGGCCTTGACTTTTAGTTCAAGATTTTCATCTTTTTTAGCTTCGACGAAAAGCCAAAATCAGATCGATCAACTTCTGCCACACAAAGTGTGTAAGGTTCGAAAGTGGTAACACCATCCCAATCCCACATGAAAATCTTGTGCTGCTCACCTGAGGCGCCAATCACATTAAGAAGAAGATAAGGTTTACCATTCTTTGTCTTTTTAGTGACAAACCCCATCACGATGAACCAATAGATGTCGTGACGCTCCCACTCGTCAATGGAAGTAACTGACTGGGCTGCAAACTTGGTCTTCCACTTCTCTGGAATGAGAGATGTTGGATCAAACTTACCCGTCAACTCAACCTGCATCGCTGCATATTCACGACTTGTCCATTCAGGCATTCCTTCAGTCTCAACAAGGAGCTCACGGAACTTACGGCGGCCTTTTTCAGGGTCACGCTTTGACCACTTTTTGATGTCATCAGCACTTTCAATAAGAACATGATGCATCTGCTTCCAGGTTGAAAATTGCTTTCCTTCACCAACAACGTTCATAGATCCAAAAGCGCCTGCCTTGATGAGAGACTCTAGAGCGCGCTTATTGAACTTGGATGGACGCCACTGGCCATCAGCCTCCCAAAGCATTTCTTCAATCGAGGAGTATGGACGACAAGCAGTAATTTCTTCAATTGCCGTGTCGCCAACGCCCTTGATAGTGTTGAATGATGGAATAAGCAGTCGACGATCAGAATCTACGTTCCATTGGTTAGTTGAAAGGTTAATATCAACGTTGCCAACGTCATATCCCATTTTTCTTACGTCAGAAATCGCTGCGGCACGGTCATCAGGATTGCCAATCATAGACTCCATGTATGCGCAAAGCCACTCGGCCTCATAATAGGTAAGCAACCAAGCACAATAATAGGAGTCAATAGCATAAGCTAGAGCGTGAGAAAGATTGAAACCATATCCTGCAAAGAAAAGGATATCATCCCATAGCTTCGAAGCAACAGCTTCTTTCACTCCATTCTTGACCGAGCCAGTAACGAAGTTATCCTTCATTGCCTTTGCTTTCTTCATTGACTCTTCAGGATTTCCGCCCTGGCGCTTCAAGATATTCTTTCGAACCTTGTCACACTCCGACTTTGGAAAGCCTGCAACAACGTTGCAGAGCTGCATTAATTGTTCCTGAAAAATGATGCAATTATGAACAATCATTCCATTGGCAAGAAAATTATGGTTCTTTTTAACTTGGATGTCATAAACATCAGTAGGTTCGCTGCGTTTAATGGACTTGATTTTAAGAGGTACGATCAAAGTGTCTCCATTTGAAAGTCTTTCGACTCTGAGTCCCAGATTCTTTTAATATTGTAGCCTGCTTGTGCAGCTTTTTCATCCCAAATTCGATCAAGACAAAATTGTTTTTTCATTCTGTCGGTAAGCGTATAGATGCTTTTATTTCCATGCCAGTAATCACCGTCAAATTCAATAATCAGATTCTTTGAAGGAAGAAAAAAGTCATATTCGTGTGAGCATCCCATAAACTTAAATTTGTGAACAACATCGTCTTTTCCAAAAAATTTGACAAGTAATTCATAAAATTTGAGCTCTGCATTGGACGTATTTTGTGAACGTCTGTTTTTTGCCTTAGCTTGAAGCTTAGCTTTGCGTGGCTCATTCCATGAATCATAGTGACAATGAGAATGAATTTTTAGTCCACGACTAGAAGAAAAAGTTTTTTGACAAATATCGCATGAAACGCTTTCTTCGTCTTTGTTAGGTGTGCAATAAGATTTGTGAGATCTAAGAGAAAGATTTGTGCTAAAATGTTTTCCACATTTTTGACATAAAAAATCTCCATTTTTAACTATGTTTTCTCGACGCTTGGCTGCGCTTTGATTCAACTTCCATTGATCAGTTAGCTTTCTTCCAGAATAAAGCAAAGAGAGTCTTTTTGAATGACATTCTTTGCTACATGTTATCGCGTTGATTATTTCTTTTTTACAAATTTCGCAATTTGAGACTACAAGTTCATTAATTCTATTTTCAACATTTCTCGATGCTAAAAGAGCAGATCGACACTTTTTGCTGCATGTTTTTGCTTTGTAATTTTTTCCTTTAGGACCAGCATAAACAAAATGGACATTGCACACTTTACATTGTAGCATCTTTCAAGAACCTCTCTCTTGAAAGATAAGTATTCCGTATGTTAAGCTTCGATTCCAAGAATTTCGTCTTCAAGTGATAATTCTCCTGCTGCAATCCAGCCGCGAAGAGTGTAAACTTTGTGATCAGATGTCAAAACAATTGTTCTTCCATCTTCAACTTCAATTTCGAGTGTCTCCTTGAAGCCAGTATGAATTGCTGCAACGATGGTATCTTCTTCAATTTCGTGAGTCTCTTCATTCAAAGAAGGAAGAGAAAGACCAATCATTTGTTTTTCAACAATTTCTTTAATGGTAAAGTCACCACTGTCTGTTGTCACAATCACATCACCTCGCAAACAACCATAAGTAGGCTCCAGCACCTGCTTGATTAGTGGATGCTTATAGTCAACGCTCAAAGGATTAGCCTTCGAGTCAAGGTAAAGCTTATCAACCTTTGCAGCAAGTGGGCCTGGACGGAAGATCGACGTCAGAGTTGCAATGTCCACGATAGAACGAGGCTTTGCATTTTGGAAAAGACGCTGGGCACCCTTACTTGTGAGCTGGAAGACACCTGGAGCACGACTTGTGGCTTCATGATAAACATTTTCGTACACTTTCTGATCATTGAAGTCAATGACAGTTGTTGCCATATGCTTATCAAACCACGCCTTGACATCGGCAAACGTCGGGTTTGTCACACCGTGATGTCGCTGCAGCAAAAGTTCAATCGTTCGCCTAATCATTCGCAGCGTTTCAAGTCCAAGAAGGTCAAACTTAACCCAACCAAGCAACTCAAGGTGCTTGTAGTTCATGCCTTCAACCCATGGAGTCTGGGCTTCACCTTTTGCAGTGATAAGAGGCATGCGCTCAGCAATACGCTCGCTAATGATAACGCCACCAGCGTGTCGACCAAGTGCCTTGTTCTGGCGGAAGAGGACCTTAATAGACTCCGAAACCTTTGGATACTGATCAATAAAGTCGCGGAAGCTTGGAGAGTGCTCATATGCATCATCAAAAGTCAAGACGAACATGTTTTTGTCGTCGCCAACTTTTCGAGTAGCATTCTGAACTTCACGCTCAACAGTCTTCAGCGCCGTATTCACCTCTTCAAGAGGAATATCATACAAACGAGAGATGTCACGAACAAGAGTCTTCAGCTTGAAGGTGTTGTAGTTTGAAATTGGAACAATGTTTTCAGTTCCAAACTTATCCCTAAGGATCTGAAGAAGCAGATCACGATTCTCAATGTCAGTATCGATGTCAGGCAATCCGTCGCGGTCAGGAGACAGGAATCGCTCAAACAGCAATCCGTACTTGATAGGATCAACGTCGGTAATTCCAAGGACGTAACAGACAAGAGAGCCTGCACCCGACCCACGACCGACACCAACGAACATTTGCTCACGAGCTGCAGAGATGATTTCCTTCATAGTTAGGAAGTATGAAGAGAAATTCTTACCCTTAATAACATCGATCTCGTACTTGGCACGATCGATATAGTCACGATGAACATGCAATCCCTTTTCAATCAAGCCAGCTTTCACCGCCGAGATAAGCGCCTGATCAGCCGTTTGGTCCTTAGGGATAACATAGCTTGGAAGCTTTACAGAGCGATCGGGTTGAACGCTGCCAATCTCTTCATGGGCAACATACCAAGTGCGCTCAACCGCTCGCTTGACAATGTCTTCCTGACCCTTATAGAATTCATGTGAATCTCTAGAAAGAAGGAACTCATCCCAAACCTGCCGAGCATTCTTGGGATAAAGCTCACACTTGAGCTGGTCACGAGACTGTGGAATCGAGTCAGCCGAGAGCTCAGCATAGTTGAGCCAACCCAGCTTCTTGTAAATTTCACGCTCCTTCCAGTGTTCGGGACGGGCATAGTGGCTATCACAAGTGACAACAAGCTGGTCAAGCAAACCATTTCGGTTTGCAAACTCAATGATAGCACGATTCACAACGTGCTGGGCAGGAAGCTTGTTGAACTGCAGTTCCAAAAGAACATTCTTTTGGCCAACAGCCCAAGTAAGACCATCATAAGCTCCACCAATACGACGAATCACACGCTCCATCATTGACGGATCATTTAGCAGCTGGCTATTAAGATTGTCGAAACTATGCTCCTGCAGCTCTCGAAACACTTCGAATGCAAGAGGGCCGCCAACACATGCAGTAGAGACAATGAAGTTATCACCTTCAGCAGCCTCTTTCAGCATCTTCAAGTCAATACGAGGAAACTTGTAGTATCCTTCCATGTACCCGCGAGAAACCAGCCCAAACAAACGCTCCAAAGCGTGATCGTTCTTAGGAAGAACCACGAGATGATGACGGCGATTGATAGGATTGTAGTGCTTTGTCGACTTGGTCTCATCCTCATTTTCGATTGTAAGAGCTGAATTCTCAGTATCAATTCCAATTGTTTCGTCACTACTATCAGTAACAGCAACAAGAGGAGTCACAATATTCTCGGGACGCTCCTTTGCCTTTGCATGACTTTTACGATCACGCTTTAGCTGAGACCATTCAGCATGTTCAGCCTTCCAAGCATTCAGGTCTGGATGAAGATACATCTCACATCCGGGAATAAACTTAAAAGACTTTCCGGCGTTCTTCAGCTTGTCAGCGTGAAGCCAGGCGTGACCATAGCCATTCATATGGCCATGATCAGTCATGGACCAACCATCGAGACCATTCTCGACACAAAAATCAATGTGCTCTTGTGGATAACCAAGTCCATCAAACGTGGTTATCAGGAGAATCCGCTGTGCGAGTGGAGCCCAAAAAAGCGGCTCGGCACTTGCACGGGATTCTCATTTCCTCCGGTGCTCATGTTTTTTCCAGGTTGCAGGTTATTATGCTATCTTGACCACTAGATTATAACCTGCACCACCGGAAATTTGCATGAATGCCGCAATCGTAATTTACACACTTTTAAGCGTAATGAAGCCTACGACGACGAGATTTTCTTTCATTCAAAACTTGCAATCTCTTGTTTAACTTTCCAATCTCTTTTTTCATTTCAGCAATGTTAGGGACATTTGTTGGCGCAGGAGCTGGTGTTGTTTGTGAAGCAACTGCAGGAGGCACATCACCAGGACCATCTGAGTTTTTATTATCAACATCAGCGTCATCATCACCAGGTACTGCAATATTCACATCACCACTCGCAAGCGCCTGGAATGTTGCGGTGAGACTTATAAAGGTAGGAATTACAATTTCAACTATTTTTTCAACTACAGAAATAATATTTGCTTGCTCGTTTTTAATATATGAAGCTATGCTTCTTAATACTTTAGGAGCAACAATTTGTGCGCTTTTTTTTGCAACTGCAACCCCTGCAACTGCATAATCTCCTATATTAAGACTTGAATTTTCTGTTTTGTCAGCTACTGCATTAAAAATTTCAATTGTTGCTGGAATAGCCATCTTAATATAAGGCATAATTTTTTCAGACTTAAAAAAGAAATCTGAATAACTTCCAAGTGCAGATCTTATTCCTTTTAGGACAGTGAAACATTTAGAAGTTAAACCAATTCCAACAGTTGTAATTATTTCTCTTACTGTTGCCGCAGTAGTTGCGTCAGGGATAACTGGTGAAACTATTTTTGATACAATCACAGATAGCTTTACCAATGCATCATTGATGGCTTTTTCTAATTTTTCTAATACTGATTGTGCTTTTAATTTCCCAGATTTACCAAACATGTTAAATGCTTTTTGAACCATTTTTGTATTTTCTTTATAAAACTTGTCAAGATCATCTACATAATCTGGTAATTTAGATGCGTGCTTAAATACTGATTCTAGTTGTTTAAAGTTGTTAGTCAAGAATTCAAAAATTGAAATCGCGGAACTAACATATTTCATTGCTATAGCTGAGTCAATTACAGTTTTTGCTGCAGCTCCAGTAGCAACTCCGCCACCGGCTGATGCCCCTGCAGTAGGAACCGCGGCAGCAAATCCCGCTGTTGTAATTCCATATTGTACAACAGCATCAACAACCCATTGAACAGCGTTGTTAAGAGTTGCTTCGGCCATATCGCCAACAACGTTTTCTTTTAAAAGATAATTTCGAACTTCTGATTTAATGATGTGATCAAATGACTCTTTCATAAAGTCATTTTCGGGCATAGCGTTGAACTCTACACTGTATCCGCCGCCAAGCTCCTCTTCATCAAGATCAGATTGAACAATTGGGTTGTCATCTCTTTTTATATTTTCAAATTCTTCGATAACAATTTTTCTTATAATTGATGACCTAATCATTTTAGCTCCGTGATCTTAATTATCATTATTTTTGGATTCTTCTTCTTTTTTATTTTCTTCAATTACATTTTGACCAACCTCTTTCACGGTTGTCAAAGCACGCTTCATTCCATCCTGGGTTGCTTCAAGTCTAATAAGATCATCTTGAGCAGCTCGTAAAGATGTTGAAAGTGAATTTATAATCATTCCTATTGCTCCTGCAGCTTTTTGGACACGTTGCTCAATAGGAGATGATGATTCCATTTCAATCTTTACGTTTGAAAGTGCAGGCAAAAGCTCTTTCACAACATTTTCCAAAGTTGTATTTGAAATGCGCTTCTCAATAATGATATTATCATTTTCATTAAGATTTTGCATTAAGGCGTCAGCTACGTTTATGATAAATTGTCCGTTCATAACATTATGATATCATTTAATTAAATGAAGTAAAATTATCACAAGTTGTTGATCAATCAATCACTTTACATGTAACACGATAAAGAGTTTGATAACCCATTCTACCACCACGCTGTTCTACGTCAGTTATTTCTAACCTTTTGCCCATGACAACTTCTTCTTCTGATCGATAGTTTGTTGCAGTGCCAACCTCACACCCATATTCACATTGTTCAATTTGAAGAATAACCTTGTATTGAGTGTTTGGATCAAGATCATAATTTGCAAATTGATTTGCAATTGCTCCATTCATTGACCAAGAAGAAATTGGCCAATTTTGAAACTGAATGCCTGGTGCAAGAGAATCACATACTTGTTTTGATAATGTAATACCTCTATAAAGTTCATTATAAACTTTTATTTTTGTTGATGCAGCATACGTCAAAATTGTTGAAGCATTTTTATAATCTGCCTGTGATGGAGCAAAATTTACTAAATCAAGAAGATCATTATCACGGATAAAATCAAGTGGAAGATTGCCTGAAGCGGTGGCGTCTTTTCGAAAATTCACTGACTTTGTTGCATCATATTTTGATGTATCTCTTATTGTAGAAACAGATGCCGATGTAAATAGATAAAAAGATCTCCAGATGCTTAAAACGTCTTCATGTTTTGAGACATGAGCAACATGTGTTTCAATAAATTTTTTGAAAGGATCAGTTGTTAAATTGATTTTTTTAATAGTATCTTCTTTAATAGATCTCAACCATGATGGATAAGGCTTACCATTTACATGATTATTTCCAATTGCATCATCAAGAGCTTTTGAAACTTCATCTGGTGACAGTTTGTCTAACTCTACGTCAAGCTCCTTTTCAGGCATCCTGAATTCATTTAGAAGTCTTTTAATGATTTTGATTTCTAAGTTTCTCATAGGTTTCCTCATGTCATCTTATTCTTTTTTCAGGTCTTGTTCCAACTTTTCTTCTTTCAGCGCCCGACTTGATTCTTCTAACATTGCCAAGTCTATCAATAATATCAAAATCTGGCATTGATTCAAGTTCTTTTATTATTTCATTTAAAACATTATCATTTGGAGTTTCAACTCCAATTATCTTACTTATTTGTCTTAAAATCTTAATTCTCGTTTCTCTTTCACCAAAAGATGTTCCCCACACCCAACTAATCGTTTTTTGCATTGAAACAATTTGATTTTTTATTCCTACTATTTTTCTTTCAAATGCTAATTCCATTTCATCAACAGGAATTTCAACTTGTATTTCAAGTTCCGCGGCTATTTCAGCGACTATTTCGTATTGAGCATTATGAAATGCTTCATTTGCTTCACGATAAATTGACACCAATCTGTCACGTTGTGCATCGCTGATGCTTGAATCATTGTTTACTTTGTCAGGATGTGTTAAAAGAGCAATTGCCCTAAATGCTTTTTTTGCCCACGGTGGAACTTTGCCAGACGTTATTTTTTCAATCTCTTCAATAATCTCTTCTTCTTTTTTAGAATTTTCTATATTTTCTGGCTGAGTGGGTTCAATAGTTGGCTGACGCCTATTGTCTGGCAAATTTGCGTTTTTGATTATTTTTGTGAATTTCTCAAGAGTAGCAACCGCACGAGTTGTGTCATGATCATAAGATGACTTTCTTTCCAAAAGTTCATCTCTTTCAAGTTTTAATTCACGCAATCTTTGCGCTAGTGCGGTTGCTCTTGACATTAGTCTTTCTTTTTGCTCATAAAAAATTGCTTGATTTCACGAGCAATTTCAAGAGGCCAAAGCAATGACTGCTTATATCTTGCCTTAATCTTATCTTCAACTGAATTACACTCGCGCTTTGTTTCACGTGAACGTGAAATTTCACCAAGATCTCTTACAAAGTTTGCAACTACAACCTTTGCAACAAGAGATGAAAGTGCAACGAATGTGTATTCAAGAGGAACAATAACCGCAAGAGCGTAGAGGACTGTGTTTAAGTCCTGCTGTGATAACATTTCCATGACTTACTCCTTTTTCTTTTTTAGTTTCTCTGCTTCTCTAAGAACTGCTATTCTTTCAGGATGTTTTTCATCTACGTCACCAGAAGCAACTCTTTCAATTGCTTGCTTTCTTGACTTCATTGATGCAATTTGTTTTTCAAAGTGCTCAATAACAATCAACAATGTGTTTTGCTTTTCATTTAGCTTGATCAAATTGTCAGATGCATTCTTTTGCTCTGCTTTTACAAAATCATGCATCTTAACAACACCATCATTCAAAAATTGAGCCTTTTTGTCTTCTGGCATTTTTGCTGCTGCATCAATAAGTTCTTTGCTAAACTTTTCTATTTGAGACAACTTTTTTGTTCCTAAATTTTCTATAGTTGCTTGCTTTATACCGTCAGCAGTCACACTCAAAAGATTCTTAATTGGTGACATGATTTCTTCAATTTCTTTGATAACTGTGTCTATGTTTTCGTATTCCATGTGAGTAATTATTCAACAAAAATAAAAAAGCGGCAGGATCTTTTGAATCCTGCCGCCACCTTAGAAACTAAGGATTTATATCAATTAGCAGATACGTGCTGTAACGACGTCGTCTGCCTTGAGGCCGAAGGTGAAGGTAACAGTCTTGACACCTGAAAGTGCGTAGTCTGCGGTCTCCTTCATCATCTGACCGTTGAGGTAGATGTCAACGCGTGCCTTGTCGAATGAACCTGCGCTCCAGTCTGGACCAGATGTGAAGGTAAATGCGCCGTTAGCAATATCGGCATTGAGCATCTCTGCCCACTTGCCCTTACCACCACCGGAACCTGCTGCGAGTTCGTTGAGTGCGCCAACAACCGAGGTTGCTGCAAAGCCAACGAGTGCGCCATTGCTTGCATCGGTAAGACCGATTGGGAGGCTCAATGTTGCTGAACCATCGCCATCATTAGTTACAGTGACCTGGTACTGTGTACCAGCAACAAAGTCAACAACAGCAACGTTCTGGAGAACGCCAGCAACTGACTTGACAAGGTAGTTGTTGGTAAGACCACTAAGAGTCATACCAGCAAATGTTGGTGATGCTGTGGCACGGATGTCCTGAGCAAGACCAATTTCTGCCTTGAAGCCGCTCTGAACAAGTTCAAGACCGACGTTGGCTTCGATTGCAACAAACTC
>Ga0114968_10000077_pt1 | contig 78128 bp, 82 predicted proteins | sample M_130807_EF_Meta_FD_87020 | JGI IMG/M metagenome (GOLD analysis project Ga0114968, IMG submission 87020) | Freshwater microbial communities from Lake Montjoie, Canada to study carbon cycling - M_130807_EF_MetaG | ecosystem: Environmental > Aquatic > Freshwater > Lake | place: Lake Montjoie... | reverse complement strand
TTCAGGAGCTAGTGGCTCTTCAGGATCATCTGGTTCCTCTGGATCATCTGGTTCATCTGGTTCCTCAGGAGCTAGTGGAGCATCTGGATCATCTGGTTCCTCAGGATCATCTGGTTCTTCAGGAGCTTCAGGAGCTAGTGGATCTTCAGGATCATCTGGATCATCAGGTTCCTCAGGAGCATCTGGTTCATCTGGTTCATCTGGTTCCTCAGGAGCTAGTGGAGCATCTGGATCATATGGAGCATCTGGATCATCTGGTTCCTCTGGATCATCTGGTTCCTCAGGAGCTTCAGGAGCTAGTGGATCTTCAGGTTCCTCAGGAGCTAGTGGAGCATCTGGATCATCTGGTTCCTCAGGAGCTAGTGGAGCATCTGGATCATCTGGTTCCTCAGGAGCTTCAGGACCTTCAGGAGCTAGTGGATCTTCAGGTTCATCTGGATCATCAGGAGCTAGTGGATCTTCAGGATCATCTGGCTCTTCAGGAGCATCTGGAGCTTCAGGATCATCTGGCTCTTCAGGAGCATCTGGAGCTTCAGGAGCTAGTGGAGCATCTGGAGCTTCAGGAGCTAGTGGAGCATCTGGTTCCTCAGGATCTAGTGGATCCACTGGGTCATCTGGATCTACAGGCCCTTATCCAATATTTGATGTTTGTTTTCTTAAAAACACTCCTATTATGACAGATCAAGGAATCATTAATATTGAAGATATAAATACGAATATTCATACAATTGGTAATAAAAAAATTATAGCCATTACTAAAACTACCACACTAGACAAATATTTAGTATGTTTCAAGAAAAATTCAATTGATGTTGGTGTTCCTTCACAACAAACAATTATAAGCAAAAATCATTTAGTTTTACATAAAGATCAAATGATAAAAGCTAAGGATTTCGTAGATATTTTTGATAATGTAAACAAAATAAAATATAATGGAGAAGTTTTATATAACGTTTTAATGGAAAATCACCATACAATAAATATTAATAATTTAACTTGTGAAACATTAAATCCAAAAAGTGGTATGGCTACATTGCAAAAAATATTAATAACATTACCTCCTGAAAAGCAGATTGAGTTAATTAATAAAGCGAATGACTATGCAATTAAAAACAATATTTTTACATCTAAAAAATTAACAAAATAAATTTTGTATATAAAATATAACTAATATTAGAGTGTTCTGATGAATCTAATATGAAATTATTTATAATGATATTATAAATAATTCCACAATCGTATTATAAATAATATATTTATTTGACAACTTAAAGAAACAACGAAAAAAAATTTCCAAGAGTTTTTTCAGAAATTCATTTTTGGACATTTTTGGCATGTCCAATTTTCAAAAAAGGAGAAAGACTGTCCGAAAAACGTGAATTGTGACGATAAACAAAAATTAAGGTAAGAGTACAAAAAATAAAATTTAAAATTTGTTACGATAAATTTTAAATTACTTAAGATAAAAACAATTTAGGGGATTTTCTGTTATCCATATATAAGGAGAATGGATAACGAAAAAATCCCCAAAAATCCCCAAAAATATGTATGCATTATTTGTGACTATTCGTCGTTTAATAAGAAGGATTACAAAAAACATCTTGACACGATAAAACACAAAAATGCAGAAATGGATAATATGGATAATAAAAAATCCCCTTATCATAATATATGTAATTGCGGAAAAACTTATAAGTATATGAGCGGATTATGCAAACACAGGAAAGTGTGCACTTTTACAGAATATAATATAATTACAGATATTCAAAGCACGTGTGATGATACATCATTTGTAATTAAATTACTAAAACAAAATGATGATTTTAAAGAAATGATTAAAGAACAAAATAAAATATTATTTGAACAAAACAATAAATTAATTAATTTATGTAAAGAAAACAGTTCTTTATCAATAAAAAATCTAACTAATATTAATTCAAATAATAAAACATTTAATTTAAATGTATTTTTAAACGAACAATGTAAAGATGCTATGAATATTATGGATTTTGTAGACTCTCTTAAATTGCAATTGTGTGACCTTGAGAGTGTTGGTAAGTTGGGTTTTGTAGAAGGTATATCAAGTATAATTGTTAAAAATTTAAAAGCTCTGGATATACATAAAAGACCAGTACATTGTAGTGACTCAAAAAGAGAAGTTATGTATATAAAAGATGAAGATAAATGGGAAAAAGAAAATGAAGAAAAAAAACGTTTAAGGAAAGCTATAAAATATATAGCTCACAAAAATACAAAATTGCTTCCAGAATTTAGAGAGAAATATCCGAATTATAGCAAAAGCGAATCAAAAAAATCAGATGATTATAATAAATTAGTAATTGAAGCAATGGGTGGAAGAGGTGATAATGATTCTGAAAAAGAAGATAAGATTATTAAAAATATTTTGAAAGAAGTAATTATTGATAAAAGTCAAGAATAAATTAAGTTATTTATGGTTATAAATAATAATTACTATAAATATAATGTCAAAACAAGTCATAAGTGAGATACCAAATAGAGAAGCATTTTTTCGTTTATTAGATAATAATCCAGGCTTAATTGTAATTAAATTAGGCGCAGAATGGTGTGGCCCTTGTAAACTAATACAAAACAGTGTTCACGGGTTTTTTGCATCATCTCCACCAGAAGTTATATGTGCAGAAATTGATGTAGATCAATGTTTAGACTTTTATTCTTTTTTAAAAAGTAAAAAAATGGTAAATGGTATACCAGTTATATTATGTTATAAAAAAGGAAACCAAACTTTTATTCCAGATGATTCAATTACAGGCGCAGATCCTATTCAATTACACAATTTTTTTATTAGATGTGGTAACCATCTAACTACAACATTAAAAATGAATCCAAAATAATGTAAACAAAATAATCTAAAATGTACAAATAAAATATAATAGTATAATATATGAAGCCATTTTCAATTACAAATTATGTTATTCTTTTTTTAATTCTCATAGGCCTAGGTATTTTGTATAAGAAATTTGAAGATAAACGCATAAATGAAGAAAATAAAGATAATTACGAGGCTATACAAAAATACTTATTAGATGATGTTACTTTAGCTAAGAGTAAAAAACCTATACTTTGGATCCACGTTCCATATGAATATAACTCTAGAAAATGGTTAAGTTTTGGGTCACGTAGTTCATTTGAATTAAACCAACCTTATTTATATTTAACAGTAAAAAGTATAATTCAACAATGTGATAACTCTTTTACTATTTGTATTATAGATGATAATGCTTTTAAAAGGCTGATACCTGGCTGGTCCATTAATATGAATACTATTTCAGATCCTATTTTAAATAATATGAGAAAATTAGGATTAATGAAATTAATTCACATTTATGGTGGATTGTTGTGTCCAATTTCTTTTTTATGTATTAAAGATTTGATTGGTATGTACCAAAAAGGAATAGCAGGAGATAAAATGTTTGGTTGTGAAACAATTGATCGTAATATTACTTCAACTACATTTGATTATTATCCTAGTATTAGTTTTTGTGGGGCTCCAAAGGATTGTCAAATGGTTGGTGAATTAATAGATTTTATGCAAAGAACAATATCGCACGATTATACTAGTGCAAGTATTTTTTTAGGTGAGTTTGACAGATATATTGAAAAACGTGTGCAAAAACAAAAAATAAATATAGTCTCGGGTTCTGAAATAGGAACGAAAACAATTGAAGGTAAACCAATCATATTGGATGATTTAATGGCTGATAATTATATACATTTTTATCCAAATTTATATGGTATTTTAATACCATCTGATGAAATTTTGAAAAGAAGAAAATATGAATGGTTTTCAAGAATGTCTGCTAAACAAGTGTTAGAATCTAATACTATATTAGGTAATTATATGTTACTTGTATCAGCTGAAGGAGGAAATAATATATTAGAGCCTCTTCAACCATCAATAAACAAAGAAGTGAAAAATAAATTTGTTGGATTTTGGAGAGTCCCGTCAGGAGCACCAAATTATGGTGTTAAACCAAATTTTTTAGGAGATAATATAACTAAACAACAATACCCAGGCAGATAAATTATTGCGATATATATTTTTTCATAAATTCATTCTCTCCATTCCTTGCAATATACTGCATACGCCTCATAGTATAACCAAAACTACACCCACTATGACCACAATAACCTAATTCAACAATTTTATTACTGATTAAATCAACAATTTTATCTTCTGAAAATGTAAAAGATTCTATATCTTTTTTTATAAAATCCCAAGATTCCGTCATTTGTATTGCTTTGTATGCAGTAACCAGCATTGTACGTTCGTGTGAATTTTTTATATATCTAAATTCTCCTCCTAAAAATTGCGTATCGCCTATAAAAGGCGGAGAAGGAGGCATACTTATCTCATTATTATTGCTAATAGAAGTCATATTGTAAAATGTTGTATTTATAAGTATAAAATAAAAATATTCAATTTTATTTTGAAGTCTAATAAGGTTAAAATAATATTATAAATCTACTTAAATATATAAATAGATTTATAACTATAAATGAGTACACCAACTGACTGTTTAGTATTAAAAATTGAAGAATATGGAACTGATGACGGTAAATTAGATACTGTATTATTTATTCTATATGATAAGCTACAACGTAGATATATTATCAGAGGAAAGAGAAATCATTCTACAAAATATATATTTTATCCGTTTTCATTTATGTGTAATAACTCAAAGGATTTAACCGATTTTATTAGTTTTGCTATTTGTAGAAAGAACTTGTGTAATTATGTGCTTTATAATTATGATAATTTACCTTTTAGTTCTGATGATATTACGTATGAGTTTTTAAATGAAAATGAATCGTACAGTTATGAATTAGCAGGATATGATAATGTAAAATTTAATAAAAAAAAGTTAACCAAACATCTAAAAATGTTAAATAATGTGTTTAATTACTATTAAATTTTTAACATAATACTTTATAAATATGAATGAAACATTATCATTAGTTTTAGCTACTGCAATTTTAGGGGTTAGTGGATTATGTTTATATATGTACAAAAATGATACTACAGATAAAGATTATAGTTATGATACCAATAAAAATGATAATGAAGAACTTGAAGAGATACCTATAGAATATTTCAATGATGATGATGGATTTAATGAATCAAAAACAAAAAATAATAAAAGCAAAAAAAATAAAAAAACTGCGAAACCATCTAGAAGAAAATATTAATTTAATAAAATTTTATTTGTGAAATATTATTTATAATACTTATTTATAAATAATATAAATTCATATACTATTTACAGTATGGTTATATATATATGTAATATATTATATCATATGTAGATTTATCATACTTAATTTGAGAGGTATATGTAATTTTATTACAGTTGCAGATCTGTCGTATAATAGTTGTAAAGCTGTTATATGTTAATTTTCTCTCTAAATATTTTTGTTTAGAATTGTGATAATATATCTTACAATTTTCAACAAAATATTTAATAGATTCATTAAATATACCTTTCTTAAAAGAGTTTATATTTAAAATATAATGTTTCTCATTTTTCATGCATATTGAATCTAATAAATTAAATAGCATTTCATTTGGTACATATTTTTTAAATATTTGTGTTGACATTATAATAAATAAATATAAAATATAAAATACAAAAATCATTATTTTATACAGAATACAAAGTATTTATCAAATTATTTGTAAACAATGATAATTCTACTTCATCTTCGTGAATATTATGAAAGATAGTTATATATTTACAAATAAAAGGGATGATTTTATATTTTTCATCTTCATTCAATATATTTGTGTTTTTAATAAATATAAAATAATTATCTAGTATATCCATTACCGAATAACCCTTGTCGTATATTTGATAAATTAATTTAATCGCATCTACAAGTTTATTAGTTTTAATTAATTCAGTGTATTCTTCAAAAGTAACAAAACTAATATTTGTACATAATTGAATAGCTAAATTCAATGTAATTTTTTCTCTAAGTAATTTGAATTTTTCCATATAATTAATTAAAATTTTAACAGTATTATTTGAAACATTAATTATAAATTCTTCTGCATCAGGATCTATCTCAATGTTTTCAGTATGTTTTATTTTGTTAATTATTTTTACCAAGTTTTCTCTCGCTAAAGGCTTTATTTTAATAATAGTAAATCGTGATTGAAGACTCTCTATAACTTTTTGCATATTACTACAAGATGCTATAAAATGTACATTATGGCTAAATTTATCAATACAGTTTCTAAATACTTGTTGACTCTGTTCATTTATAAGATCTATATCATCAAGAATAACAAATTTTTTTTTATTCTTAATATTAGAAGAAGTTTGACAAAATGTTTTAACATCAGTTCTATAATAATTTATACCTTGTTCTTTGAGACTATTAATATAGAGAAGATTCTCATTATATATATTTTTTTCATATCCTTTGTAGTATTCTCTTATTACTGAATTTAATAATGATGATTTACCAGATGCTATATCACCGATAAGTAAAATATTTAATTGATTCATTGATATTAATATCTTTAGCATTTTAATTATATCTTCATCTATTCCAAAGTCTTCCAAATAAATAGGTTGAAATTTATTAATAAAAAGGGATTCTTGCAATTCCATTATTAATTATATACGTAAATAATTATTTAAGTATATCTAAAATAATATTATTAAATAAATGTCAGAAAATTTTTACGAAGTTTTAGGTGTAAATGAAAAATCTAGTAAAGATGATATTAAAAAAGCATATAGAAGTCTTTCAATGAAATGGCATCCAGATAAAAACCCTGGGAATTTAGATTGTGTAAAAAAATTCCAACAAATAAATGAAGCATATGAAACTTTAGGAGACGATACCAAAAGGCAAGAATATGATTTTAAACGGTCCAATCCAAATCCATTTATGCGAATGAATTCTCAATCGGGTGGAATGGAAATGCCTATAGATGAAATATTTAAATCATTTTTTGGAGGTGCATTTGGAATGCCTGGAATGCCTGGAATGCCTGGAATGCCCGGAATGCCCGGAATGCCCGGAATGCCTGAAGGTCACAGAATTCATATATTCCACGGTGGCCCTATGGGATTCCAACAAGCAATACAAAAACCAACACCTATTATTAAGAATATACAAATAAATATAGACCAAATCATCACACCAACCTCCATACCAGTTGATATTGAAAGATGGATTATTGATAATAACACTAAAACAATTGAAAAAGAAACAATATATATTAATATACCTGAAGGTTTAGATGATAATGAAATAATAATTATAAGAGATAAAGGTAATATTATAAACGAACAGTGTAAAGGAGATGTAAAACTCATTTTTAAAATTATAAATGAAACACAATTTAAACGATCTGGGCTAGATTTAATTTTAGAAAAAACAATTACTTTAAAAGACGCTTTATGTGGATTTACATTTGAACTTAAACATTTAAATGGTAAAAGTTACACTCTCAACAATAATTCAGGCAGTATTGTTTATCCGGAATATAAAAAAACAATACCTAAACTTGGTTTAACACGTGCAAATAATACAGGTAATTTAATTATACATTTCCACATAAATTTCCCAGATAAGTTAACAGATGAACAAATTAGTAAATTAGGCGAAATTTTATAAATAATATTTTTTCCTGTAAATGATTTAAAGAATTATTATATTGTTAATATGGAGAGAAATATAATTGCATCTGATAGTTATACAAAATAACTATTAGGAGTTTCCCAGATGAGTTCTATTATCAGGTAGAATATTTAACTTACTTCTCAAGTAAGTGAATACAAATATTTATGTCAAAAATTATGTGCGCACTAATTATTTTGATAACTCTCCCAACACACTCTAAGCTTTAGTGGCCCAATGGTTAAGGCATTAGTCTTGTAAACTGAAGATTGGGAGTTCGATTCTCCCCTAAAGCTTTTTTATAATTAAATATTTGAATACTTAATTATAATATATTTTAACACACTTTTTAAAATTTGGATATATATATAATGGCTGGTAGACCTCGTATTGTAAGATGTAAAGATTCATATATAAACAATATTGATAATAATACTTTTTCAGGGCCTATGAAAAGCGGAACTGCACCTAGTATAGGTGTTACAAGATATTACTGGAATAACTATAATACTCAATGTAATACTAATCCTAATGCAATAAAAAAAAGCTATAACAATATGGTTTTTTTAAATATAAACTCTGCACAAACACCTGTATCGGCAGGATTTAGACCAACTACCAATTATAATTACTCGTATAATCCTCCTGGAAAGGTATCATTCTATGATGCTAGAACTAAATTTGATAATCATTTTTACAGACCATATAATAATTACAAATCCAATTAAATTATAAAGATATATTTATATTAACTTATTTTCATTTAGATAAAAAATACCCATTAGGATTTCCAGTATAATTATCATATCTTCCCAAATATTGATAAAAACTACCGCACGATTGTGTAGTATCGCAAATAGTGGCTAATCTATTTTTAGCACGTCTATTAGATATACTAGAAGCTCCTATACCACCACTTCCGGGTTTATATTTATTGTATAAATATGTTTCACTATTGCAAGATATATTTCCTCCAGGGGTCATTTTAGTACTTCTTCTTCCGCCTACTCCAACATTTTTTTTATATAAAAACCCAGGAAAATTTATTGAATTACCATACCAAAAATTTCCATTTGAATTACTTCCTGAACCAAAACCTTTAAAATTCGTCATTTATTATATATTTATAATATATTTTTTATTTATTATAAACAATGGTATCCACACAATATAATACATTGCTAGAATTAATTAAGAAATATCCAGATTATATTGAAATCATTAAAAACAAATATTTATATTTATTATCTAATCTTACTACTGTTGAAGACATAAGTAATGAGATGTTTATAGATAATATAAATAAAATACATAATATTGGTTGTATTATAGTTGCATATATCAAAAACGAGGATGCTTCTAATATAAATATAATTGGTAGTGGTACAGTTATTATTGAACCAAAAATACTCAGAGGATGTAAATCAGTAGGACATATTGAAGATATAGTGGTTGATCTAAATCATAGAGGTAAACACATATGTAGAAATATTTTACACAGATTGAAATTATACGCAAGAGAGAATAACTGCTATAAAGTAATTCTAGATTGTGAAGAATCTGTTAAAAATGTTTATATAAAATCTGATTTTCAAGAAAAAGGCCTTCAAATGGCCGTTTATTTTAATTAAATTCTGTATTTTTTATTATTTAAGTAATTAAATAATAAACAATAATAAATTATACTGTAAATATGGTTTAACTAATTTTTCTAGTAGGAATATCATTAGATACAATGTAAATAGAGTTTTCTGTTATAATAATATATTCAGAACCTGACTTATAAAACTTAGCAATAGATGAAGTATATTCATCTTCACTTTTAACTAATAATTTTTCACCGGTTTCTTTAGCTCCAACTAATGCTTTCTTATCAAGTGAAGCCGTCCAATAATCTAACATTATTGGTTTATCCTCTACAATTCCAAGTTTAGCAGCGTGTTTTAAAGTAACGTCCGAAGGTAATCTATAATTTAAATTAGACTCACTTGTTGTTGGTTTTGGTGCTTCAGTCATTTTATATAAATTAAAATTATTAGTCTTTAAATATTAATTAAATTAATATATTTTTAATTAAATATTGATAATATATTATATAATGAAACCTATTATTAATAAAGATACTAATAATTCTTTACACAATATTGATAATTATAAGAAAGAATTAACATCAAGTATTTTTGAAATAATTGACAAATATTTTAAACTTATAAATGAATATTTTAAATTTATAATAGAAAATATAAAATTTAAAAATACAAGTTACTCTAAATTTATTGTTATTAGAGGATTATCCACAATAACAAATGTGTTTTCCTATCTTTTGTATTATACAAAAAATATTGAATTGACAATTTACCATTGTCAGAAATCATTTTATTTTTATATTGAATTTGTTGAGCAAATAACTGAAGATGAAAAAATGTTTTTACAGTTAACTTCACGCGACGCAACGACTTATGTTTATAAAAAAACAATTTTTGATATTAATAGTGAATATAAAAAAATATTTGCAATTTGTTCTGAAGAATCATTAAATAAATTTAATATGATAAACATATACATAAATATTTATAGAACTGTTATAAATAAAATACTTCAACTTGATAATTTAAAATATAATAAAAGTAACATAGATTATTTTGAGCAAATTCATCATAAATTACATAACTTAAATTTAAATAAGTTACAATTATCAAATATAGAAAACTTTATAGAACAAATATACGATAAAATAGATGATAGTAAATTTTTCTTTGAAACAATTCTTATATTTATAAAAAAAATTAATAAAAATCTAGATTTAATTCAAAAGTGCAAAACTAAAATGTTATACCATTCACAAGAGTGCTTAAACGAAACTCCTGAAAAGCTTATATCGTGGTTAATAAGCTAAATAATATCTGAATTATTTTATAATATTTATAGTAATGTTTCTTCTTCGTGCCTTTTTCTTTTTATCTTTTAATTCTATTACACTGTCTAATTCATCTGGTTTTATATTTGGTTGACAAATATTACTGTATTCATTTGTAAAAATGGTTTTTAAATAATCATAAATAATAAACAATACGTTTTCATCACATTTTCCAACAATAAGAACACTACCTGTTCTAAAAATCATAAATGAAACCTGTGTTATATCCGTATGTAATAATTTATATTCAGATGAAATTTGAGATCCGGTTTGTATATCTATACTTGGGTTATAATAAAATTTACATTGAATCCCTGGGTATGAACACGGATCATATATGGTTTGAATATTATATTTCATTTTTAATATATCATATAGCGCCTCTCTATTTATAAAGAATCCACAATTAAAATTTGAATTGATTAAAACAGTTTCTTCGCTATTTTCTTTATATTCCAATTTTTCTGAAACATACGGTTGAAGCGTGTCAATAAGTAAACTTAAAACCATTTTGAATGAGGTTTCATTTTGAACTCCTGGAATTTCTAGTTTTCCTGTATTAAAAACTTTAACGTGAAACTCTTTAAACAGTTCATTTACCTTCATTCTAAGTATTAAAACAAAACAGTTATAAAATGCGCTTTTCTTTTTAGATCTATAACTTATTAGATCCTTTTTAGATATTCCAATGCTAACTTTACGAATATCTTTAAATTTTATACGTCCGCTCGGGTTATTAATGCTAGTTATAATGTGTTCATCATAACATTTTTCATCCTTCAGTTTATCTTTTATAAAGTCTAGTTCTTCAATTGATAGTGAATTAAATTTCATTTGTTTTTTAACTACTCCATTACAAGGTTTAGCATATTGTATTATAGGAATATTCCAAAATAACTCACTTAAATTAATTACTTGATTTAAATATGCTATTTTTGTTTTTGTTGATATGTAAATATCTGAACATTTAGGAGATTCCGAATTAAACTCATTAAAAACATTAGATGAAATAATTTCTTCAGGTATATGTTTTATAATATGATTTTCTTCTTCGTCAGATGAATCTCCGTCATAATCTGAAGATATAAAATTATCCCATTCATCATTGATATTTACGCTTATAGCCATATAACTAATTTGAATTTACCTTTATATTCTTTATATTAATTTTATTTCAATTATTTTCTTTTATATATAATATAAAGAATGTATTCAAACACGCCCTTCATCCATGAGAAAAGCAATATTATAAATATCACTAAAAATTTATCTACAAATACAAAAAATTCTACTCCAAAAGGAGAATATAGTTTAAAACAAAATTTTTTTGATCCTACAAAAAGTTCTCCACCTAATGAGTTTATGATTAAATTAAGTAAAAGAATGATGGTTTACGCATCTAATAAGAGCTCAGATAATTGTGAAAGTGAATAATAAATATGTATATGGTTATTTAGGTTTTGTGAATGCATTAAATTCTCAACAAAATTAAAAAATTTGCTATTTAATATATTAGATTTATTACGAATAATATAATTTATGAAATCTTTAATTATATTTTTTTTATCTATATTGTAATTTATACTAATATTGTGAATATATAAATTAATTTCTTCTATATTTTTTTTATCTTTAATTTGTATTAATATATTTTCCCATATTTTATTATCAATTATATTAAACTTTACAATATTATATTTATCATTTTTTTGATTTTTTAAAATATCTTGATTTGTCTGTATAAAATTAATCATACTTCTAATATCCGATTTATACAATTTTTGAATAGATGATAATGATTCCATAGTTAAATTTAAATTTTCAGAATTTGATATATGCTGTAAAAATTTAATAATTTCATCATTAGGCAATTGATTAAATCTTAATCTAATAAACTCATTTTGCAATCCCTCGTCAATTTTGCTTATATAATTACATATTAAACAAAATCTAACAGAGTTTGAATAGTTTTGCAATAAATATCTTAGTGCTTGTTGTGCGTTCTTTGTCATATAATCAACTTCATCTAATATAACAAACTTTAATCCACTATTAAATAATGGATTTGAATTTACAAAACAGCTAATTTGGTTTCTAATTATATCTATACCCCTTTCATCTGAAGCATTTAAATGTATTATTAAGTCTTTATTTTTAACACCCACTTTTTCTTGGTAGGAATTAATTAAGTTTATAATTGTTGTAGTTTTTCCAGTTCCTGGAGGCCCATAAAAAAGTAGGTTAGGAAAATATGCAGTTTGTATAATATTTTTTAATATTTTTTTATTTAAATGATCTAATACAATATCATCAAAATGTTTTGGCCGGTGTGCTTCTACAAATGGTATTTTGCTCATTTAAGTATTATAATTATACATTAAATATTATTTAATATATATTTAATATTTATTTAATATTTATTCATATTTTAGATATTAGAAAAATCTAAAATATTAAAGACAAATAATAAATAATTATAAATGTCTCATTCAAATAAAAGCGGATATCTTGAATTAATTGTAGGACCTATGTTTTCTGGTAAAACATCAAAAATATTAGATATTTATAAACAGTGTAAATTTTGCAATATTCCTGTTTGTATTATAAATCATTCAATAGACAAAAGATATCACGATACATTAGTTTCAACTCACGATAAAATTATGGCTCCTTGTTTACAAACTTCTGAAATAAATTATTTCTGGACAATGGATTATGGATTTAATGATCCGGATAGCGATCAGCTACAATCTCATAAATTATTAAGAAATTCTGAAGTAATTCTTATAAACGAAGGCCAATTTTTTCCTGATCTGTATGAAGTTGTTGAAGATATGTTGAAATTTAATAAAAAAATATATATTTGCGGTTTAGATGGAGATTTTGAGAGAAAAAAATTCGGTTGTATATTGGATTTGATACCTCTTTGTGATAAAATAACTAAATTAACATCTTTATGTTCAAAATGTAAAGACGGAACCCCTGGAATTTTTACTATGCGTTTAACAAATGAAATACAGCAAACAGTAGTTGGATCTGATAATTATATACCTGTTTGTAGAAAATGTTATAAAAATAGGATAATTTTGTAGAAACGTTATAAATAGATTACACCGACCGAAAAGAAAAATGAGACAATCCCATAATTATTATTTGTATATTTTATAACTATATTTAAAGTAATTTGTTAAATATTCTTTTGTTATTTTACACATAAATATTTATATTTTTTAGTTATTATAAAAAATAATAATAATAAAAAAAATTGAAATACCTTTTATTATTATTATTTATATCATTATACTATTTCATAACGAGTTATAACTTTCTCTTCAAACTATTTAACAATATGGCTTCTACTATTCCTATGGACATGGACATTGAAAGAAATATTATTGACTACCACAATCACTTCGTATTTCGTGGTAAAGAAATTATTAAAATTAATAAAATAGATAAAAATGATGAGAGATACAATATTCTTAGCGGCATTCCGAAAGTAAGATGTATTTCAGGAATTGATTATTGGTTGGACCTCCCAATAGCAAACACCAAGCGCCAGTACTTTATACAATATTTATGTCATTATAGAAAAGGTTATTTCCATACATCGTTATTGGATTACGATGTAAAGAAAGAAGACTACGACGAAGATTTTGAGGAGGGCGAGCCTTATGAGGATATTCTGTACGGTTACTCTATTTCCAGAAATCATGTATAAATAAAAATCTGTATTTTACTATAATATAAACTTGTATGCTTTTTAACCCTTGTAACTTATTAATTAACCGATAATTGTTTTTTATTGTATACTTTTTCTCATATAAAATGGGCTGAGAAAATGTGTAATATTTTTGTCTCATTTTTCTTTTCGGTCGGTGTAATAGATTAAAGTATATTTTAAAACTATTTAAATTATTATTGTAATTAAAGTATATAAAATATGCCCAAAAGTAAAAATGCTATAAATACTGTAAACGTAACGGCTGATCCTCCTTTAAATGAAAATGTAAAAAAACGAGGAAGAAAATCTAAAAAAGAAATTGAAGAAGCAAAAGAAAAATTAGAAAATACTATTTCTAATAAAAATACAGAACAAGATAATATAATTGTTTCCATAAAAGAAGAATGTACAAATGATATAATTGGAGAGGTAAATGAAAATATTGATTCTAATAATTTATTAGAAATAACAGATACGTCATATCCCTTAAATGATACAAAAAATGTAGGTAAAAAAAGAGGTCGTAAACCTAAAGGAGGCAAAATTATTCAACAAATTTTACCCTTAAATAATAATAAAGATATTAGACCAAATATTATATTACATTTAAAATGCTCATTAAAAGATTTACAAAATAGTAGTTCAATAGAAAATAATATTGAAAGCTATAATTTTTCTTCAAAAAATAATATATCTTATGAGATTATTAGTAATAATGATAGTTTATTTCAAAATAATTTTAATGAAAATAAACCAATTATAGCTGAAAGGTGCGATGATGATGATGATTATTTGGTTGAAGAAGACGATTTTTATAAAAAAAAAGATAACGAAACAAAAGATACTTGGAAAAATATAAAGCTTTTACAGCATAATTTGCATATTAATAATATTAGTGATAAAAAATCTGCTTGTTTTTGGTGTACTTATGACTTTGATAATCCACCAGTTTATATACCAAAACATTATATTAAGGATTCTTACACTGTATATGGGTGTTTCTGTAGTCCGGAATGTGCAACCGCTCATTTGATGGAAGAAAATATTGATAGTTCTTCAAAATTTGAAAGATATCATTTAATAAATCATATTTATTCTAAAATTTATGATTATAAGAAAAATATTAAGCCCGCACCTAATCCATATTATATGCTTGATAAATATTATGGAAATTTATCAATACAAGAATTTAGGTCTTTATTAAAAAATGAAAGATTATTTTTAATTGTAGATAAGCCGTTGACAAGAGTTTTACCAGAATTGCACGAAGATAATGATGACTTTATTATTAATAATAAAATTATACCGTCAAACGCATATCAAATTAAAAAAAGGCTGAATAAAAAACAAACAAAAAATAATATACTAAATGAAAAATTTGGAATGCAATGATTTATTTATATTTGAAAGGTTAATTATAATATACTAAATTTTTTTAGTATATTATTTTTTATTGTAATATTGTATGGATAATATTTTTATTTTTGATATTTTAGATAATATAACTTTTAGTGCAAATTATATTATAGAACACTATGAAAAGTTTTTATTATTACTACTTGCTATTTTAATAATTATTGCAGTTGATTATATATCAAATATTAACGCAGTGATTTATGGTGTAACTAAATTACCTGAATTAGGTAATAAACAATCTATGAAAAATGAAATTATAAGTAAAAAACAAAAAAAACACAAATAATTTTATAATAAGTTCCTAGCAGATCCTTCTTGAACTCTATTCTTATAATCACGCATTGAAGAATCTAAATTGTATCTGAGTTGTTTATATATTTCTTGGTTAATAGAGCTTACTTTATTTGTTTTTGGTTTGTCAGATATTCCAAAATATGTTCTTATAACTAATAAACAATCATAATTGGATTCTTTTAATTTGCACATAGCCTCTTCTTTTGTATAATTGGTTTGTCTTAAAATTACATCAACCATTTTATCAATGGTTTCTGCGTCAATATTTAAAGTAGAAGGTTCCATATATGAATTAGATAAATTATTTTTAAAATCATATTAAACGAATTTTGATATATTAAAATATCATAATGTCCAAATTAAACCATACTAAATATAATACTGAACCAATTTTAAAAGAAATAAATTCTGTTATTATTAAAGGGTTGAATAATATTTTAAGTGAATTTACTGAAAATTATAATATTTATCAAGAAACACATACAGCTATTATGAATTTACCTTATGTTAAAAATGCTATATATGGTAACAAAACACAGAATTGTATATCGCTTGTATCTGATTCAGAATCTGATTCAGAGTCTGATATTACAGGTGGTGAAATTACAATGTTTGATAGTATAAAAAATATGACTAGTGAACTGGTAGAAGAAGCTGTAAATAATAAATTTATTGAAAAAAATAATATAATAAAAGAATTATTGCTGGAAATAGAAAAATTAAAAGTAGAAATAGAAAATTTAAAATATAACCCTTCTGAAGTTTTTATTAAAGAAGAAAAAGAAGAAAAAGAAAATATTAAATTAATTATTCAACAAAAAGAATCGGAACTATGTAGTATGGAATATATTGTAAATGATGATGTCTCCAAACAGGAAGGGGTAGATGGGGATGAACACGGCGAAGATAGCGACGAAGATGAAGAGGAAGAAGAAGAAGAGGAAGAAGATGAAGAGGAAGAAGAGGCAGAGGAAGAGGAAGAGGAAGAACTAGAAGAAGAGGAAGAGGAAGAGGAGGAAGTAGATGAAGAGGAGGAAGAGGAGGAAGAAGAAAAACCCCTTTCTACAAATAATGATGTTAATATTGAAGTTGAAGTTGAGACTGAAAATGAAAAAGAAACTGAGGATGAAGAAGAAGAAGAAGATCACGATAATGATGATGCTGATGACTCTGTTTCAAAAAATAAAGATGAATTTGAGCAAGAAATAGAAGAAGAGTTTTTTGAAATTGAAATAGATGATATTACATATTGCACAAACAATGAAGATAATGGCTTCATATTTGAATTAAACGAAGACGGAGAAATTGGTAAAAAAATAGGTTATTTTAAAGAATCTGAACCATTCTTTTATGAAGATGAAAAATAAATAAATATATATATATTATAAATGATAAAATTATGTTCTCCTGCAATTATTTATCTAATTTTTTCATCAACACAAATAATTATAGATTCATTTAAAGGGATGTATAATACAGCATTTATGAAAACCATAGTAATGATAATGGTAACATTTTTATTAAATATTCTTTGTGAACAAGGATTAGGTGTAGTATCTTGGATAATTGTATTTATCCCGTTTTTTTTAATGACTGTGATAGTTAGTATTTTGTTATATATTTTTGGACTAGATGCTTCAACTGGAAAAATAAATTCTAATAAATACTATAATTCAAATACTAAGTGTGGTAATGGTATAACCATAGATAATTTAGGTAATATAATTATATATGATCCTCAATATAATCCACTCTTACATCCAGTATATTATAATTCTCCAAATATTATTATTCCAAATCCATCAGTAAATAATACTGTAGAATCTTCTATTAAGCCAACAGCTCAAACCCCATATCCTAATTGGGAAACTAGTAGTCCTGAATACCAAAGTTAAATTGATATATAAAAATTATATTGATATATCAATAATAAAATATTGTAAAATAATTTAAAAAATCATTACTAATAATTATATATATATTATGTACATTTATTCATTATTACAAACTTTATTACTGTTATTTCTATTTAATGACTATTTACAAAAAAATTATAATGATAAATATGAAAAAATATTTGTGTATATATCTTTGAAAACAATATATTTTTATAGTATCCTACAAATTTGGTTTAACAATTATTACTCAAAAATGAGTAGGTTTTTGAATATTTTTTTAAAACATTCTAGGTTAAATGAATTAATTGAAAATTATAATATTCGTAATAAAAAAGATGATATAGAATTTATTAAAAATAATACTATAATTTATTCAGTAAATAAAAAGGATTTTTTTGGAAAAAAAATGTTGGAACGTATTAATTCTTTAGAATTTGATTTTTTTATTTACTCAGATTATGTTAAAAAGGAAAATGAAAATACTATAATCAATAAAAAAATATTTTACAAGGTACCGTTAGATATTAATAATTTTGAAATTATTGAATCTAAACTATCATTTATATCTTTTGTAATATATTTTGATGATTTAATGATAAACGTTGCATTTAAAAATAATAAATATAATTATTTTATTACAAATAATGTTTTTGGTTTAAATTTTATAAAATATTTCTTAAAGAATCATTATTGTGATTTTTATGATGAAATAATAAATAAGCAAATTTCTTTTTCAGATTTAAAAATATCTATTATTGATAATAATGCAAATATAGAAAAACTTGACTCAGAGTTTGCAATAAAAATTTGTGAAAATAGTTATGAAAAATAAATTATTATATTAATAAAACAATATAAAAAAAAAATGAAATATTTAATTACAAATGGTACCCCAGCATATTACAATGACAACTGAAACACCTATAATGGACAAACATAGCGCTTTATCTGATAAATGGAAATTGTGGGCACATTTACCTCATAATACCGATTGGAGTATAAAAAGTTATATAGATATTTCTACATTTACAAGTGTTGAAGATACTATTGCAATTACAGAGACGTTACCTGCTATTCTTGTTGAAAATTGTATGTTATTCGTAATGCGCGAAGGAATCAAACCAACTTGGGAAGATCCTAAGAATAGAAATGGCGGTTGTTTTTCATACAGAGTTTCAAACAAGAATGTTTATAAGGTTTGGAAAGATTTGACATATGTAATTGTTGGGGGTACCATTAGTAAACACCCAAATTTTGTTAATAGTGTAACGGGAATTACCATTTCACCTAAAAAGAGTTTCTGTATTATAAAAATTTGGATGTCAAATTGTTTACATCAAAATCCAGGATTAGTGACGCCTGATCTCAAAGGTCTTACGCCACAAGGTTGTTTGTTTAAAAAGCACACTCCTGAATATTAAATGCAAATAATATATGTATAAATTATATATTTTATTTAAAAATAAAATATATTAAAAATCTTGTAATTAAAAATATATAAATGATTGTTGATTTTAATAAAAAAAAATATATAGTCAACAATGATGAATTCACTGTAATTCAACATAAAGAATATACAAACCTTAAAATACTTAAAAAATTTGGTTTATTTGAAAGATTATTTTCATTAATTAATGAAATCCATTTTAAAGGATTAATATCCCAGTGTTTTTTTATTAACACTACACACGGAGGAATTCTTCCTATTGAATGTTCGCATTTTTTTGAAAATATTTATTTATTAAATACTAAACAACAGCATAATGTTAATATTTTAAAAAATATATCAGAAAATATATCAAAAAATATATCAAATATTTTAGAACTTGATGATAATAGTATGTTAAACATTGATACAAATGTTTATACGAAAGGAAGTATATTTTTTTCAGAAAATAATACCGATGTAGATTTTACATTTTTAAATAAATTTAAAAATTATATTTTAATAACTACATATAATGAAGATCTTATAAATAAAAATATATTCAATCATACATTTGAGTTAAAAAACACCGATTTTTGCATTTATTTAAAAAATAATTTTTTGGATATTTTTAAAACAGAATTTAAATATTATATAGAAGAAAATGGTGATAAATTAATTCTAAACTACGACAACCTAATGCATTTATGCATAATGGTAAAAGACGCAGGTCCTCAATTTGAGGAAGTTTTAAAAGATAATCTACATTTAATTGACCGTTGGACAATTTTAGATACAGGTAGTACAGATGAAACAGTAGATATAATAAATAAAGTACTAGTAGGGAAAAAAGAGGGTGAACTATTTAAAGAACCATTTATAAATTTTAGAGATAGTAGAAATAGACTATTAGATTTAGCAGGTACGAAATGTAAGTTTATTATTATGTTAGATGATACATATATAGTAGAAGGTAATTTGAGAGAATTTTTAAATGAAGTGAGAGGAGATAAATATACATCATCTTTTAGCATAATTATACAGAGTAATGATGTTAATTATGGTTCTAATAGAATAATTAAAGCTGATAAAAATTTAAGGTATATTTATAAAATCCACGAAGTAATATCAGATAAAGATAACATAAATGTGATTATTCCTGAAGAAAAATGCTTTATTAAAGATATTACTTCTGATTATATGAAAAAAAGAACAAATGATAGGAAACAACTGGATTTAAAGTTACTATATGAAGAAATAGAAGATGACCCTATGAACTGTAGAACCTATTATTATATAGCACAAACATATAACTTATTAGGTGATTATGAAAAAGCATATGAGTTTTTTTTAAAAAGATCAGAATTTACAAATAGCGGGTTTATACAAGAACGTATAGATGCTGTTTTTGAATCAGCCCGTATTGCAAATTTTCAACTAAATAAACCTTGGGCTGAATGTGAAGAGTTATATAACAAAGCGTATAAAATTGATGAAAGTCGCCCTGATTCTTTGTATTTTATAGGTATTCATTATTATATGGAAAATAATTTTTCAAAAGCATACTTCTATTTTAAAAAAGGGTTTGAACTTGGATTTCCAAAGCATTGTCAATATGGATTAAAACCTACATTAAGTTACTATTTTTTGCCGAAATATCTAGCAAATGTGTGTTATATAATGGAAGATTATAAATTAGGTCTAGAAGTTTGTTCATTTTTTCTATCAAATAACAAATCAAATTCAGATATTTATTCAGAAATGGTATCTTGGTATAAAATATATGAAAAATTAACTATATTCACAAAAAGTGCAAATACTTTTAACGTACCAAATAAACCTATATTATGTTTTATAGCTGATGGTGGATTTACTAAATGGAGCGGTAAAAATATTTTAAATGATGGCGTTGGTGGATCTGAAACATATATTATTGAAATTGCTAGATATATTCAAAGAACCAAGTTTTTTGATGTATATGTATTTTGTAATTGTCAAGAAGAAGAGGTTTTTGAAGGTGTAAAATACAAACCGTTAACAGATTGTTATTCTTTTGTAAATGAAAATTATATACATACATGCATAGTTAGTAGATTTTCTGAATATTTACCCTTAGCATTTAAAGGTTATGTTGAAAATGTATATTTTGTAATTCACGATTTGACACCTACTGGTTTAGTAATACCTATTGACAATAAACTTAAAAATATATTTTGTTTAACAGAATGGCATGTAGAGTATTTTACAAAAATATTTCCTCTATTAAAAGATATAACTGTACCATTTTATTATGGTTGTAATTTTAAAGATAATAATTCTATAAAAGAAAAATATAAATTTATTTATTCGTCTTTTCCTAATAGAGGATTATTAGAATTGCTTATAATGTGGCCAAAGATCCATAAATTTCAGCCACTTTCTACTCTGCATATTTTTTGTGATTTAAACAATAAATGGTCAAATGATGTTGAACCTGAAAAAATGAATAAAATTAAAAGTATATTAAATTTATATTTAATGCAAGAAAATAAATTAGGTATTACTTATCACGGATGGGTTAAAAAATCTATATTAGAAGAAGCGTGGCGAACTGCTGATATATGGTTTTATCCTTGTACTTTTATGGAAACTTTTTCTTTAACTGCATTAGAAGCAGCATCTACAAAAACATTAGTGATTACAAATAATTTGGCTGGATTGCAAAATACTGTAGGCGATAGAGGTGTTATTATATATGGAGATGCGTCAACTGATGAATGGAAAAAAGAAGCTTTTAATAAATTAATTCCATTTTTAAAACCTGAGAATGAAAAAATGAAAAAACCATTTATAGAGAGAAATTATGAATGGTCTTTAAAACTGACTTGGGAAAACCAGGCAAATAAATTACTAAATGAATATATTTTAAAAAATAAATTAGAATACAAAGGAATGTATAATTGGACAAATGATTCGCCTAATGGTACAAAAGAGATTTTTTTTAAAAATATATATTATTTTAATACTAATTATGCAAAAATAGTAAATGGTGAAAAAGTGAATATTCTAGAAGTTGGTACATATACAGGAACATCATTAATTGAATTAGTTAAAAATATCCCAAAATCCAATGGGATAGGCATTGATTTATGGAGTAGTTATGAAGAAAATGAACTATTAAAAAATATGAATAATTTAAAAATAGAAGAATCTTTTTATAAAAATATACGAATTTCTCATTTAGAAAATAGAATTAAAGGAATTAAGAGTGATTCTACAAATATATTAATAAAATTTATACAAGAAAACAAATATTTTGATTTTATTTATATAGATGGAAGCCATAAACTAGCAGATTGTTATTCAGATATTATTCTTTCTTGGAGAATTCTAGAAAAAGGAGGAATCCTTGTAATAGATGATTATTATTATTTAAAAGATGTAAATATTTTACATAGTCCATATGAAGCAATTAATCATTTTTTAGAAAAATATAAAAACGAATATAAATTACTAGACATAGGATATAGAGTTTTTTTACAAAAGCTCTAAATGACCAAACTGTAATATACAATTATAAATGTATAAAAGGAATATGATGAATAAATTGGTAAAAAGAACAATTATTATATAAATATTTGCCATCTTCTAACAAATCTATGCAAGAGTCTAAAAAACCAATAATATTATTTTCAAAAGAATACATTTCTTTCATATTTATTCTATCATCCAATATAAGAATATAAATTACATATTGTATTATATTTCTGCAAATATCTCTATAGATTTGCTTAGACGATACATTTTTTTTACTACAATAATGTACATATTTATATAGTTTTTTGAATAAAGACATTAGACGCATCAATATATCTAATTGAAAATGATTTTCGTATAACATAATTTTACAAAATACATTCTCAAATTCAATAAAATAATTTGTTTTATTTTTTGTAATATATTTGAGAATTTTCTTACTCTCTGCATATAATTTTTTTGGAATAATGTTATATATTTTATCGTTATGTATAGTTAAAAAAATAATAATGTTAATATCTATTTGATTATATAAAATGCTCTGCACTTCGTTATTTGATTTTTTTGTATTTTCATTATAAATATTATCATAATTTAGCATTTGAGGATCTATTATTGTATCATCCATTTGTAACCCTATATGATTAATTGATATTATAAAAAGTACAAAAAATATAACTGAAATGCTCATATTATATTTCGTGTTTGTTTTAGTAATTTTTTGTGCAGTTTTTATTATAAATAAAAATTGCACAAAAATTATTTTTATAAAATTATTTTATAAAAATATTTTATAAAAATTTATTTCGGTACAGGAAAAGGTCTTTGATTTTTTTCTATTACTAAAGGTTCTGGTATATAAACAGTGCCTTTTTCAAATATATTTACTGAATCCAATTTTGTTAATTCTGGAACCAACCTAGGTGCAGGGTTAACTAAATTTGTTGAGTTAATTCCTAATAAAAATGACTCTATATCAGGAGCATTATAAGACATTTTATTCCAAGGAATTTGCCCAGGTAATAACCCATTTCCTGCAAGCCTAGTATTATAAGCTGCACCATATTGTGAGTTAGGATATAACGTATAATTTTCAAATTGTTTGTATTCTTTTTGTTCTAAACAATAATTACCAGGGGTATTTCTATTACGTGTAGAAGCCATATATACATATACTTTTAAAAAAGTATACAAATAAAATACATATCAATTATTTTCATTTATTGTATTTTTAAGATTTAATAAATCTGTTTCCGAAATACTTCCACATTTTAAAAATTGTGATACGCATTTGTGTGTTAAATGTAAATAATCAAATGAATGTAGTATTATTAATCCAAATAATGGATCCTTATTATTATATTTCTCTGTTAATTGTAATATTATCAATAATAAGTCATTACAATTTTTAATTCGGTCATATAATTCTTCTATTAAATTTAATAATATATTCTCATCGTATTCTTCCATTGAAAAAATATATAGTATATCGTTTCTATATAAAGCATTTCTTACAAAGTCCTTGTCTTCATCTGTTAAACAATCTGTTTCTAAAAAAACATCTTGTAAATGATAATTACATATATGTTCTGTATCATACATCATAGTAATAAATTAATAAGCACTATTTAATACTTTTTAATATACTTTAATATTTTTATAATTTGCAATTTATACATATTGATATGTGGAATGTTTGTTAAAATAGTCTTTATCACGAGTTAATTCGCGTGAAGGAACACCACCACGAATCCATCCCTCAGAAGCTACCCCCTCTACACTGTTTGCTGGATTTGTTAATCTATCTTTAACACTAGGTAAAAGAGGAGTTTGGTGATACTTTATATAACTCTTTTCACTTAAATTAGTAACACTACGTTTATTAACTCCAGTTTCTCCTTGTTGTATTTGAGATTCAATAATAGGATTTACAGCTCCTCTTCCTAAATAAGGCACAGTTGCAAAGGGACGATGAAACAAGTCAATTCTACATCTAGGATGTGTTTGTATAGTACCTATTTGTAGTTTTGAAGAATCATTAATATTACATCCTCCTGCACCTACATTATGTCCGCCATTATACATAATACCTGGCTGTGTAGTCGCCAAACTAATAGGATTTTTCATTGAGCAATCAGAAGCAAAATAATTTTGTGTCATATAGTTACAAGATTCTACATTTTGGATATCAGTTTGTGATTTGGAACATTCATCTAAACCAATTCTTGACATATTATCAAAAGTATAACTAGAGAAATTAGCCATTTTATATATTATACACATTATTTTTATTAATTTTTTATTAATTTTGTATTAATTTATATGTTTTTGTAATTCTAAAATTATTATTAATATTATTAATATTATTCACATTATTAATAAAGTGTATATCTATATGAATCCATAACTCTTTGCATAGCCGATTCTGGACCAGATTCTTTAGAACTAGGCATATTTCCATATAAAAACTGTGAATAAGCTCCCTGGTCGTTAGCAACACGAGTATTTGCCGTACTGTAAAAAATACGATTTGATTGGTCTAATTCAAACTTCTCCCAAAGATCTCCATATAGTTGCTTATTTGTGTTATGTATTCCAGGATTAATATTTTGAACTGCACGTTTCACATTTTTTGTAATATCTAATTCTACATCAGGGTTAAATGAAGGAGGAGCTGATTTCCTTTCTGGATTATCCATAATTTCAGTTAATAAAACATTGCTAAAAGGATTCTTTTTATTACCTTCTTTAAATTCGGTCTTTAAAACGGATTCTAATGTAACAGGATTCGTAATAACATTACTAGTTTTTGATTTATCAAATAAACCGGTTACTTGATTACCCTCTACTTGAAACCCCTCATTTATAATATCTTTTGTTAACTTTTGTTTTCTTATTTTATATAATACAAAAATAACAGCCAATGTTAATAAACCTACAATAAGTATTCTTTGAGACATTGTTAAAATATACCCTAAAATTGTAATTAAAATAATAAGCCGGCTTATTGCATTTAATTTTTGTTCATAAGACATATTTGTTGTAGGCCATAACTCAAAGATATATTCTTTATTAAATAAAACGGTTGGATCACTTGACCAAAATTGAATTGTCATTATTATATATATATATTTTTAAAACTTTATTAAATATTTCACAATTTTGATGTTTTACTTATTTATCAAATATTAAAAATAACGATCTATAATTTTACAAGTGCTATCTTTTGAAGCATTTAATTCGTTTAACATATACTGATAAATTTTTATGTATTCATTATCATTTTCGTATTGTCTACAAGTGTAAAGGTCAAAAGATATATATTTTTTTTCGGGAAAAGAATGAATTGAAATATGTGATTCCGATAGTAAAAAAATAATAGTGCAACCAATAGGCGAAAATTCCTTTTCAATCTCATTCAATATTTGGAAACTGTTTTTACTGCATACATTTTTTAATAAAGAATTTAATTTATTTATATCATTTAACAGGGCATTATTTTGGATACCTTTAAAATCACATATCATATGTTTTCCAGAAGATTCATAATCATTAAACATAATAATAGATAATATATTATTATATTTTTAAACCTGTTTATTACATTCATAAATATTTTATTTCTTATTTTTCTTCTTCTTTTTACCATCATTATTTTGGTTATTAGGTTTTGCAGTCCTAGGAGTTCTCTCCACCGTTTCTCCAGTACTAAAAATTTTTATAATTTCTTCTTCGGAAACCAAAGGAGTATTCAACGTTGAAGATGGCTCTTTTTCAGATTGTTTTTCTTTAGCCAATCGGCTAGCTTCTGCTTTTGCTCTCATTCTTTCTTTATTTTGAGCAGATTTCATATTTTTATTTAGTTGTGATTGCATTGCATTAGTATTTAGTTTACCACCTAGACCATTTAAACCCATTTTACTTAAAATAGATTGAATATCTCCCATACCAGGCATATTTTTCATTTTATTCATCATCTCGGTTGCTTCGGAAATTAATTCGCTTTCTTTTATTTCACCTGATTTAATTTTTGAATCTAATTTATTACCAACATTTTTTACTAACCCCATTAATTTTGTTGGATTTTTTATTAAATTATTAAATACACCTTTCATATCAGTAACATTATCCATATCCATATTCAAATCATTTGCAGTTTCCTCGGCAATTTCTTTCGCCAACTGTCCCAATTTACCATCTAACATTGATGTTATATGATTGTGTATATCATCTGCATTCGGCATACCTTCCATATTAAATGTGCCTCCTTCACCACCACCATTGCTAGATTCATTTGTTTCTCCATTATCTCCGGTTGGAAGATTCATATTTTCAAATAAACTTTGCATTTGTGATAATGACTCTTCTAATTTTTGTTTAAATTCATCTTCATTAATAGCTTCGAACAACTTTGCTGAATCTCCAAAAGCCTCTTTATTGTCAAGCGATCCTACAATAGAAAATAGAATTAATTGGAGATATTTCCAAATAGTTTCTCTAGTTTTTTTACTAATATCTAAATTCCATAAGTTTTTGAAATGAATATTAGGTAAAAATTCTGTGTCATATTGAGAATCTTCTTTAAAAATTTCTTCATTTTGATATAAAATATCAAAAAATCTAGGTGGTAGTTTCTTTTGACAAAAAGCAAATATATCTTTACAACTCTTATCTTCTGCATTTTCGTATGCAAATACTCTATCATCTTCTTTTTCAATATGAACGAAACTAGAATTATCTTTCCACCATTTTGATATTAGAGGGTTATATTCTGGAAAAGTTGTTTTAATATCTCCAACAAAATCTCTAATTATTTTTTTAAATTCTTCAGTAATAACTATTTTTTCTGTTTCCGACATATATTTAATTATTATAAATTGTATTTATTTAAGTTTTACTAATTATAATTTATATATTACTTATTAATATTAGTTATTAATATTACTTATTAACTAAAAATTCTAATAATAATTGTTTTTCATTAATTAATCTACACCATAAAGATTCCTTTTCTGATTCAGAATTTAAATTTAATGATATTTGTTCTGGTAAAAATGACCGTTTTATATTCCAACCATAACATATTATTATATAAGAAAGCCATAAATCTTCTATATTATAAATAGTAACATTTTCTGGTAAATTAGTAGGCAAACGCCATAATTCACTATTGTCATTAAAAATTTTTATATCAATTATACATCCACAAGTAGCACCATAGTGTAACCTTTCATTGATATGCGGGTTGTTATTTCTTCTACAATCAGTTATATTTATTATAGAACCATTCCAATAATCTAAGTTATTAGGATCCCATTTTTTAACATACCAACTATAATATACTTGAGGTTCTCTTAATTCATATAATTTTTCAACCCAATCTGTAGAAAAAATCTGATCATCATCTATTATGATTATATAGTCTATTATAAAATTTTTTATTATTATATTTTTTATAGTTAAAAATCTTTGAAATCCAAAGTATGTGTTATCATAATTATAAATATAATACTTTATTTTATTACTATATTTTAGTAATAAATCACAAATTATTGTATTGTTATCTGGGTTGTTATTAACAATATGTAAAATTATTCTATTTGATACAGTTTGTTCATTTAAATTTTCTAATTGTATTTTTAAGTTAAAAACTCTTTTATATACACACATTACGATATGTATATCTTCTATTATCATTTGTTTAGGTTCAATATTAGTAACATATGTTAAATGCCGCTGCTTTGTATTGTTATCAATTGTTTTATATGAATTATTATCATGTTCAATATAATTATATATTATTGAATTTATAAATCTTGTTTTTTTAAATCCCGACCATTCAATTATATTATAAACGAATGGTCTATCTGTGCATTTTATTAACCATTTGTCGTGCATTTTAAAGTCATCTTCCTTAAAATTTAATAATAATCCCAGTTTACAAGTTCTTATATGGTTATAAAGCCACTTTTCTTTTCTAATATTTTTATACGATTTTAAAATATCATAATCAACCTTAAAATTACAAAATTTACCTATCGCATTTCCAAACGTAACCCAACAATTATGATGATTATATGTGTGATTTATTATATGAAAAGCATCATTTTCTAAATAATCATCACCATCTAATATTCCAATTATATCGTTATATTTATAGTTATTTATATTAGTTTGAATATATTCTATAAATTTCCATTTACTAAATGCAGGTCCATTGTTATTTTTATATACCAATAATTTATAATTAGCTTTTTCTTTTACAAAATCTAATAATAAATTATAATCTAATACATAACCATCTACAACAATAATTACTTCATAGTATTTATAATTTTGGTTTTCAATTGAATTTAAGCATTTTATAATATAATTTTTATAAATATCGCAATACGGTACAAATAGAATTATTTTATTAAAAATAACTCTTTTTCCAAATTTATTTTTATAAATATTATCATCCATAAATATTATCTTTATTATTAAATATAACTTTATTTAATTACATTTATTTAATTAAATTTATTCACACATAGAGGACAACTTAGTTAGATTTTGAATATATTTCATAGTTTTTGATTGATTTTCAGGAGTCATTTGCTTAATTGGCTCGCGTAATCGGTCAATCGCTTCAGTAATTTTATCTGAATACTGACTTCCTTCTACATCTTGAGAATAATCCTTATTGATAAAAAATGATAAATCCCCTGAATCTATTTCAGACTTGTATTTACCAACAATAAATGTTTTCCAAATTTTTACAATCATCTTGGGGTTTGCTTTTCTAATAGCTAATAGAGAGTTCTTTGCCGTAAGTAGATCAGCGTCATTTGGAAAAACACTTTGAATATCACTTACAAATTCAATAAAATGATCATTAAAAGCAGTTAGAATGTTAATAGCCATATATTTATTTTGTATCTATTTACTTTTAAATTACTTTATAATAATATAATAATTATAAAGTAATTGTAATTATTTATAAGTAAAGCAATATTATATTACAGGTGGTCTGCCTCCTGTCAATTTTTTCAAATCAGAATCTCTTTGTTGTTGTAATTGTTCTATAGTAAGACCTTCTGGAATTTTGTTTGATTTTTTATAATCAAAATCATCGCTTGGAGTATTCATACTATCCATATAATTCAAATCAACATAATTATGCATTTGTCTCATACCTCCATTTCCAGTAGCTTTTAAATCTTCGTGGCCTTGGTCTAAAAAACTATATTGGTCGGAAATAACATCTCCAAACCCTCCACCAAATGCAAAAGCCATAGGTTCCATATTATTTTTCGTAGCTTGTCTTACTTCTACTTCTTGTTTAGGTTTTAAATGATTTAAAATAGATTCTCCGTATAAAACATTGTATCCTTGATTTAATAAAAGTAGTGCCGGTACACGGTTTACATTTTCAGGCATAATTATTTTTTGATTATTCTCTAAAATAATATATATTTTGTTATTTGCATCCTTAACTCTTTTATCAATACATATAAAATGTATATCTTTTTGTAAATTCGTTTTTGAAAGAGTTTGCAAAAGTTTTTTTGAATGTTCGCAGAAATTACTATAATATAATATAGAACTCATCTTAATCTATATTTTATATTTGAATTAAATATTTAACTCATTTTTAAAAAAATTGATTTTTATTTACAATTTAAATATAAACTATATATTAGATAATATGAATCCACACATTGAATTAAATTCTAACAAATCAGGTTCTGATATTCTTGCATTTACACTTAGCGGTGTAAATGTTAGTGTCGCTAACGCCATAAGAAGAACAGCATTGTCAGATATACCCTTAATAGTGTTTCGTACTGCGCCTTATGAAAATAATAAAGCTAACATTATTACAAATACAACAAGACTAAATAATGAAATATTGAAGCAACGCTTAAGTTGTATTCCTATATACATTAAAGACTTGGATGATTTTCCATATAAAAATTATGTTGTAGAAGTAAATGTTGAAAACATTACTGACACAACTATGTATGTAACAACAGAAAATTTTGTTATTAGAGATGTTGTTACCGGTCAGTTATTAAGTGAATCAAAAACCAGAGAGATTTTCCCACCAGATGATTATACTGGTGATTTTATTGATTTCGTAAGATTAAGACCAAAGGTTTTTGAGGATTTACCCAATTCAAAAATACAAGGTGAAAAAATTCATTTAACGTGTGAACTTGATATAGGAAATGCTAAAGAAGACGGTATGTTTAATGCTGTTTCAACTTGTTCATATGGGTTTACAATAGATGAAACTGCTAGAGATAATGTTTTACAAAAGAAAAAACAAACTTGGAAAGATGAAGGTAAAAGTGAAAAGGAAATTGATTTTGAAGCAAAAAATTGGCTTTTATTGGATGGTATGCGTATTTATAAAAAAGATAGTTTTGACTTTATTATACAAACTTCTAGTGTTTATACAAATTATGAAATAGTAGATAAATCTTGTGATATTCTTATCACAAAACTAGACGAATTAGATAATTTGTTAGAAAAGGATGAACTACAAATCAACACATCACAAAATACAATGGCTAATTGTTTTGACGTTATTCTAGAAAATGAAGATTATACTATTGGTAAAGTTATTGAATATTTCTTGTATTCTAAGTTTTACGAAACAAAAATTCTTACATTTTGTGGGTTTAAAAAGATGCATCCACACGATAACGAAAGCATTATTCGGGTAGCATATTCTGAAGCTGTAGAAAAAACTACTGTAAAGGGGCACCTGAAAGAATGTATTGAAGATGCAAAATTGATTTATAATAAAATTAGAAAAGGATTATTACAGTTAGTTAAAAATTAAAAAAATACATTATAAATTATATTACTATATTATAATATTATATGAATATACTATTTGAAAATACATTATTACCTACAAATATAACACAGGAAACTCAAGAATCTAACTTTTTTTTTATATTTAATAAAAACTTTAATATTGATTTGATAGTAAGTAAACTTTATACTATTTCAAATGAAATAAAATACGATACAAATATAGAAAAATATACGAGACTATTACATAACTTAATTGCTAATAACGAGAGAAGAATTTGTGCAACACTAAATACATTAACGTTATTTAGTAGTTTTACAAGGTCAAATATATTATTATTATCATATACAACTATTAATGATAAAAATTATATTAACGGTATATCATTAATAAATATAATACCTTCTAATTTTACATTTGATATATTATATATTTGTAGCGATTTAAATTATAAATATGTTGGGAAAAATATAATAACATTAATTAAAATACTTGGTACAAAAATATTTGATAATGAAGCACAAATAATAGTAAAATCTATAGAAAATACAAATACCCAGAATTTTTATAGAAGTCAACATTTCACTTTTTTCCCAGAAATGCAGTCGTTATTAAATTCTAGATATAATTATTTTTGGAAATATGATAATGATAATATGGAAGATATATATGATATGCAATATTTTACGATTCCATTCCAAATTGTAAAGAATACAGTGAATAAATATAGACAATCGCAACCAAAATTAATGGATATGCCTCATATTTTTAGACCGTATACAAAATCACAAATAATTTATGAAAAAGGTGGTAAAATAAGAAGAAAAAATAAGAAATATAAAAAAACAAATAAGAAATATAAAAAAACAAACAAGAAATATACTTTCCGAAATAAGAATACTAGAAGATAATTTGTATAACTATATTTTATTGTGTATATGATGGACCATACAATAATTCATATTTGGAAATGGTCGTCTACCACATTTTTTATTTTTTTCTATTAACGGACAAATATACACATAATTATTTCTTCCTATATTTAATTTGTTATTTCTCCATTTTTCACTAGCATAATTAAAATCTATATCTAAAGGAAAAATAACGGATTCTTCACTTCTATATTTAGAATAATCAAAAACTTTATCATTATAATCTGTATTATCGTTATATTCATTTTCTTCTAATCCAATACAATTCATAATATAATTACCCATTTATTAAATTTAAAATAGTATTTATCTTTAAATTTAATATTAGAACTTAAAATATATTTTCCAATATATTATTTATCAATTTTATTATTTATTATTTGTTATTTGTAGGTGTGTGTACTTTTTATAAAAACTGCGTGCTATTGTAAGCATTGTTTCTTCAAAATCTTTATCTAATGTGTAATTGTGCTTTGCATAATATTTGGCTATTTTAGATTCTGGGTGCAATGTATCAACAACTAAATTATTAACTACCATTTTATCATATTTTTTTAATAAAACATTGTAAACAAATTTTGATTTATTTTTTTTTATATAAATTTTATCATTCAATCCTACAAGTTTTACGGCTTCAACCATTTTACCATTGTAAAATACTTTATGTTCATTAGTTAGTAATGTATTTTTACACGGTACATTTTTATAAAATGCATCTTTTTCAATACAAACGATTGTATCTAATTCGTAAATTGATTTAGTAATTGATAAAATTTGTTTACCCTTAATTGTATGATATTTTGGGTTTATTTTATCAATATCAATAATACCTTGGTCACAATGTATAGGGGTTTTCTCTGGAAAACAAGAAGGTGTTATGCTTTCTCCAGAGTTGTTTATATTTCCATAACCCAGAGGTTTCATTACATATAAGATTATTATTCCATTCCCTCCATTCCCTCCAAAACCTTTAATGTTACCGTCACCACCTCCACCGCCACCACCACCTATATTTGCACCATTACCGCCTCTTCTATTGTCATCTAATCCATTAGATCCTTTTAATCTAGATAAGTCTATTGTTACATTTAAAAATGATTTAGGTGCTGAACCTGGATCTCCTAAAAGATCTACACCGATTGGTGTACCATTAACACTCGTGTGGGATGTAGAGCCATTCCCTCCATTTGCACCATTTGCACCGGTGCCGCCAATTCCAGCTTCAGCTCCACCACCACCACCACCTACACCTCCATATCCACCTCCACCACCTCCACCTCCACCACCTCCACCTCCACCATAATATGAGCCATCAATACATGTACCATCCTCACCATCTGTCAAACTACCACCGCCAGAACCACCACCAGGAGTACCACCAGAACCACCACCAGTATAATTTGGTAAATTCTCCCCAGAAGATCCTCCACTACCACCAGTAACAGAAAGGATAATATTCGTATTATTTAAAGTACTATTAGATCCATTTTGACCATTAGATAAACGGTAATCTGTTACTGTTCCATCATTACCTCCAAAACCACCTTTTCCTACTTTAGCAAACAAACTTATATTAGCAGATAAATCAAAAGATCCATTTAATACACCGCCACCACCGCCACCGCCACCTCCACCAGAACTATTAGCAATAGATACGTTTGATAAATCTACTCCAAATCCACCGCCACCGCCGCCTCCTACAATGATATAAGATATCGTTAAATCATTTGTTGAATTAATCTGAAATGAAATATCTGGATATGTACCAATCAAAAAAATAGTTTCCGCCTTACTTGTATCATCATAATTTAAAAACCAATCAGTATCTTCTATACCTCCTATAATATTTAAATATCTACTAGGCATATATATATATTATATAAAATTAAAAATACATTAAATGTCATAAATTTCACTACGTATAGTATCCACATTTCGCTTTCTCATATGATAATTTAAACAATACATTAATAAAGAGGGATGAAGTTGATTTACATAATTAATAACAACAGTATTCGTAACAAATAACTTCTTATCACGAAGATCACTTATAAACTTCTGATGAATAGTAAACATATGTGTTCTGTATTGATCTGAAAACTCTTTTAATGGCTTTTCCTTTTTAATGTAGCACGCAACATAATTTGCATAAAGAGTATTTGTAAACAAATGAAGTTGATCCCTAAATTTAGAAAACTCTTTTTTATTTTCAGGATAAAATTTCAAAAACTCTGATACTTTACCTTCCTTTCTTAAAAACAAATATTGATACTGCAATTTGGGCTGATTTCCTCTCAAACCTCTCACCTCTTCATAAACGGGATTTCTGATCTTGGCTCTTTCTCCAGTAGCGCTATTATAAAGTACTACACCTAAGATATCATATGATGTGTTCATTGATGCATACGTTTGAATTAATTCAGCATAAGTAGTCCATTCATAAATTTTTGGAAACCCAATAGTTGTAGCTCCCCAATCAAATTTTTGCACTTCTTCCATATTCAAGGAATATACATTTATATTGTCGGGTTCATTTACGATACTATACATAGAAATCAAATATAATTTTGGAGTTTTAAAAGGCACTACAATTCTATTATCTGGGTGTTGAAGAACAAAACTATAACAATATGCAGGATTTAATTGTTCTAAATATAAATTATTTACCTTAGAAGCTTCCAAAAACATTTCACGAAATGTCTTAGCGTTTTCTGACTTGTAAAACTTTGATGTAGCACCAACCGTATTTCTTGTAGTAATTTCCCATCCTCCAGTGAGACCAATGTTTGAATCCCAGAATACATTGATCATTGTACCCTCCACAAATTCTTGAGCAATTATATGTGCATTTTTACTTGGATATTTACTAATAAAGGATTCAGATGATATTGATTTAGGAGGAGCAAAACATACTACTTTATTTCTACTATTTACAATAACAGAACGGCATAACCCATATGTAGGAATCATATCATAAGTTAGTATATCCTTATCATAACGAATTACTTTATATGAACCTATAGCTGTAGAAATTCTACAATCAACTTTATTTAGTTTTAGTATACTTGATTCATTCAGATTCTCACCATTAATAAGATTTGTAAACCCAGGAATCAATGATAAATTAGCACAAATTAATGACATAATAATATTAAATATTAATAATAATATGTCTTTAAACTATATTTTAAATTGATTTCTACTTAAGCACAAAAATTTCTACAATAAATATAGAAACAAATGTCATTAAATGAAAATGAAAACGAAAAAGATAATATAAATAAATTGTCGGATGAGACTAATTATAATGAAACCAAAATAGAGTTACAATTAGGTGATATTATTAAAATTATTAGCCCGAATAATGAAATATTAAATGGAAATGAGTTTTACATAAATTATATTGATCAAACAAAAATGTTTTTATTAAATCCTGAATCAGGTGAAATGACAAAACTCAAATTATCACCAGATGGTACAATTGGTGATGGTACAATAACTCAACTTATTATTTTAAGTAGAAGTGAAACCGCTAGTTATGCAAAACAAAATGGATTAACCACGAATAAATGGATTGATATACATTTTGGCGGAGATTTTCCATCAATTATTACTGGAGAAATAACAAATGTAGAAGAAGATATGATAGAAGTAAAAACAATTGATGGAGATATGCTATATATTAATTTTGATTATAAAGGTATACCAGAAGATCTACCTATTGAGTTTATTGAAATTAGAGAGAAACCACAAGAACCCAGTAAAATTATTGAAGAACCAGAACAAGAACAAGGACAAGAAGAATATCAAGAATATGAAATGTTACCCGAATTAGAAAAAGAAAAACGTCTTTTAGAAGGTGAAAAGATACAATTTTCTATTCCAACGAAAAACGTAAAAGACCAATTGAGGGAATTTATAATCAAAGCCGATCAGATACAATTTGGTTATGAAGAATTAGGGCCGATTGTACAATTTGTAGATGTTGCTAGTAACTCTCAAAGATATAGTATTGAAACTCAATTGTCTGACTTATTAGATGAACTTTTATCAAATATACCAAACTCACAAAGAACTCAAAAAGTTCTGAATAATATACATATAATAATTGAAAGATTTAAACAATTGAGAGAAAGGTTTTCTACATTTGATAAATATGGAAATATTGATAGCATTTTAAGGAATGAAGCTTCTTACAAACCCTTATCACAGTATTTTAATCATTTTAAACAAAATTTATATTGGATTCTTCCAGTTGTTAAAAACATTAAAAAAGTATATAATGTTCAAAGTATGAATGACGAAAATAATGATGTAATTAATATTGAATTAGAGAATGATATTATGAATATAAATAATATTGTTAACAATTATAAATCAAATACATTACCATCTGAACAAAATAAGTATTCTTATTTATACAATGAATTAAACCCCCATTTCACACCATTTGATTTAATTAATGATGAAAATAATAATGGTATACTTATAGAAAAAAATGTAGAAGCAAACATTAATGTTGTAATTAACAATCTAGAAGATATGTATTCTTCCATTTTTAATAACAATACAATTCGTTCTAGACGTTTTGTTATTCAAAAATATAATTTAGGTTTAACCAAATTAGATACAGTTGATGCAACATCTAGTCGTATGATAACTGTAAAAGTTAATATGACTAACCCAGAGACTATGTCTATTAAGTCATTTGTTACTTTACCAGAGCCTACGATCAGGTTTTCTAAAATTAATCTTCCAGGAACTACTTTATTGGATAAAGCCAATTTGAATCAAATATTTTTAAATTATTGGGAGTTTTTAAAGAATAAAACCAATGTGAATGAAATAATTATTGATAATTTAGAGGAAGAGTTAGACTATAATGAAAACAATTTTGTAAACACTGTAAAGAATTATGTATTAAATTTATCAGATGAAGAAAAAAGAGGGTTGTCAAATGAAGCAATTTATTCACAATTTATACAAACCATTATTCCAAAAACCAAGATAATTTTTAATTTAATGAAAAAATATATTGTAGGAAAATTATCTATTGTTGATGTAGTTGGTTATTTAGAGCCATTTTTAATTTATACAGACGACTTAACATATATGCAATATGTTGAAATAATTAATTTTATAAACGGTAAAATATCTGAGTACAATAAAAATTTTATTGAAAGAGCGCGTTTATTTAATATTCTTAAAAGAAATAAGTCACAACAATTAATATTTACAAATGCATATTCTATTCTATCATTATTAGATAATCAATTATATACAGAGACGTGTGATGCTTACAATATTATTGTAAATAACAACTTAATATTCACAAACTCGGAACTCTTAAAAAAAATAAATATGAAGGATAATACAAAATTATATACGTCTGCGATTTCTTTAAAAAATGCGCCTTTAATGATGCCTATGGAATTTTCAGAATTATTTGAATCTGAAAAAGAAAAGATAGAAAAGAAGATGAATAATGAATCAAATGATAAATGTAAAACTATGACTATAGCAAAAAAATATAAATCTATAGAAGAATTAGAAGCTGATAATGATAAAACTATATATTTTGATAAAAATTATGATAAAACACCTTATGGGTTATTAAATAATTATGAAAAAGAAATTATTCAAATGCCTCCTGATAGTTTTTTTGATTATTTAAAAAATGATTTACAAAAAAAACAAAAATTAACAGATGAAGATGCAGAATATTTGGCGGATACTCTTGTAACTGGATACAAAAAAGTAATGAACAATCATTATGCAATTCTTTACAAAGGATATAATGAAAATATAAAAGATGAGTTTGATTATTATGTTCGTAAAAATAATAAATGGGAATTAGATACGGAGGTTGGTAAAGAAATATTCACTGACGAATCTAGTATTTTATGTAATTTACAAGAAAAATGTATTAATGTTCCGGATAAAATAGATGATAAATGTGAAAGTATTAAAAAAGATGAATCTACTTTACAAACCAATTTGTTAAAAAATGTAATTAATGAGTTTGATATAAAATATAGGGTTTCAAAAGACGAATATCATAAAAAAATCAAAGAAAAATATGAATACCTAACCTCTATTATTGGAGTATCAACACAAATAGAAAATGCGAATATGTTGAAATATAATAATCAGAAATATAAACTAGGTGCAAATGTTAATGACGAATTAAATGCTAGTATAATTTCACCAAATGCAAAATTACTGAATCTTATTTTAAGTCAAAGTGACTTTGTCAAAAAACAAAATGATATTATTCGGTTTGTAAATAACTATACTAGACCACCGATTAGAGAAGGTTTTGGACCATTGAACAAAAAAGAATCTATTCATTGGTTATATTGTGTTAAAACGAATGTAGAGTTGTTACCTGTATTTAGATATGATATGGCTTCTGCATATATAACGAATCCATCTGGGTATAATGATTTTATTGATCAATTAGTTGCAAAAATAGGAAAAGAAAGTGATGATGGGGATTATTGGACTGCTGAAGGTAGTGGATGGACTATTAGAAAAGGCGATTTTGATATTGAAGAGGGGTATGAAGAAGGATTTAAAGTTTCTACAAGAGCTATACTTGAAGATGATGCAGGAAATAAAATTACATCTGAAATTAAAAAAATAATTAAATATGATACTCCTGATACAAGAATGATATCCAATATTGTAAACGCATTATCTATTGCAATGGGTATAAACATTGAAACCCAAAAGGAATTTATAGTAAATTGTGTATTAGAATCATTACGCGACACTCTAGAATCCGAAAATGATTATAAGTTAAAAATAAAGGATATGGCTGAGAAGGGGAAAAAAATGTCATCCTATAAAGACTTTTATAATACAGCAATAATGTATTATACATTAGGTATGATTTTAATAGCAATACAAACATCTATTCCAAGTGTTAAAACACGAAAGACACACCCTGGATGTGTGAGATCATTTACAGGTTATCCATTTGAAGGTGCAGGTGATTATAGTAGTTTAAAATACTTGTCTTGTGTAGCATACGATATACGCGAGTCGTCTGTTGAGCCTTGGAATATACTAAAGAAGTTAGACATTATTGAAAAAAAAATAAAGGCTTCTATAGATGATGTTTTATTAACATTATCAGATGTTAAAAGAAAGTTTGATGAGAAAACCGAATATTTACTAATGTCATCCAGTTCCGAAAAAATATCAGAAGACCACGATATTAGTAGCTGGATTAACTTTTTGCCTCCATTATTCCCTTATAAAATAAAACGGTTGTTAAACATTTCAGATGATTTTAAAAGAGGTCTAATATCTGATTTAAGATCGGGATCTCCCAATCAAAAAGAAAAGATATTAGTAATTGAATCCAAGATTATTCAATTCTCTCTAGCACTTCAGGAAAAAATAAAAGAAATAGTAAAGAATAAAGCCACATTACTGAATAATTCAAATAGCGAACCATATTTAGAAAATGCGTGTTGTCAAAGTAATAGTAATGAAACAGTTATTGAATATTTTATTTCACACGATAAAAATATAGAAGAATATAATCAAATTGTAAATAAACTTACAAATATATTGCAGGATATTGCTAGTTATTCACAAGCAGGATTATTTTATAGTAACATAAATACAAAAAATAAATATCCTACTATTATACAAAATTTTGATGAGAAAACTATTTATTTATCTTTCATATTTTTCTGCAAATTTAAATCTTTAATACCTATACCAGAATATCTATTACCTTTATGTAACAACAAACCAGAATTTTTATCATCAAATGAAATATACAATACAGATGAAATAATTACTATGCTTAAAAAGGACGATAGACAATATAACAATGAAACATTTTTAAGATTGTTACAAATAATAGGACGCAATAATATTGTAAATGTAGACTTTGAAGAAAAAATATCTTCTAATATTTCAAAATTTACAAATCTATTGGAAGTAATTGATGAGGAAAATGATGAAGTTGTAGATGGGGCTTTAACAAAAAATATATTAAAAACATTAGATACTTTTGATATAGCATCAAATGAAACCACAAAGGAAGTAAAAGATCTAAACAACTATTTAATTAAAAGTATTGAATCTATGAAAGAAGATATTATTGAGTTTATAGAAAAAAATAAAGGCAATGATGTAACAAAACGTTCTGTTAAAAAAGTTGTAGATGCAATACAATCATTGTCTAACTGGAGTACGGATAATTCAAATAGACGTGAAAATATTAGTATATCAAATGATTCAATGTACAATATAATCAATTTTTATAAAACATTCATAAGTTATTTTGTAACATTATTTCCTAATATTATTTTGAATGAGGTAGATTATACAAATACATTTATACCAAATTATCTACATTTGTCGGGTAATCATTCAAAAAAAATAAAGGATTCTATTGAAAAATATTACGAAAGTCTTAAAATATTTTATGGAAAACCTGGACTTTATAATATTTTAACGAAAGTTCAAAAACTATGTAAAAATTTACTAAAACTATCTAGCGAAACTCCTTCTTTTACAACAATAAATTATGATGGAAAAACATTAAAACCAGTTTTTGATGAAAGAACCAGTAGATTTTTATATGAATATTATTTATTAAGAGTATTAATTAGTTATATAGATTTATCGGATGACTCTGATATGATTGTTACTGAATATAACAAAGATAATAATGTAGAAGATATATTTACAGTAGAATACTTGGAAGAACAAGAAACTAGAATTGACATTTCAATTTCATCAAGAACCGATAAAAATAAGGTCCTTTTAAGTGGGAACAAAAAAGAATTGAGACAACTCACGTGTAATTTGTTAATTGCTTTTGTAAATATTATGGAATCACACAAAGGCAAAATTGATATGTCGTATGAAGGTATTACTGATAATATATTTAAACTAAAAGAAAAAGAAAAAAATCTTATTACTGATAAACTAAAAAATTTAACAGATGAACAAAGAGATGTAGATACTATATTGAAAATTACCAAACAGTCACAATATAGTAAGGGTTTGCAAAAGGGTTTAACTATGTATGATAAAGATTATTATGATGCAGAGAGAGAATTTAGAGATGAAATGGATAAAGTAGAACAAAACTTGAGAAAAAATAATAGGAGTGTTACGGATGATAATATTGATATAGAAATAGAAGATTATTTGGATAATAGAGATACAGAAGATAATATTGAAAGAGAAGCATATGATATGAGTTATTTGAACGAAGATTTTTATGACGGTAATTTTGATGGAAATGACGCCCCTGAAGAAGAAGGAGACGATTATACTGATTATAATTAATTATAGATATACTATATTTAGAATGTATATAGTATAAATGCAATAAATCATATTATTAAAAATATAATTATAAAATTTGTTTATAATTATATATAAGATGTATAAAAACTTTATTAGAGAAAATGTTACTTTTGTATCAATAATATTATTTGTTATGATTTTTGGTATAATACAATTGATTAAACCTGGATTTTTATATAATAAAGATGGTAGTATACGTGAGTTTGGTATAGGATATAGAAATAAAACAATTTTACCCGTTTGGCTACTTTCACTAGTTTTAGGAATAGTATCATATTTGGCTGTTTTATATTTTATTGCTTATCCAAAACTTATGATGTAATTTATCCAGAAACAGTATACACTGTACCTGTAGCTTGTTGTTGTTGTTTATCTGCGGTTTCTTGTTGTTGTAAGTAAGACTGATAATTTTTCTGCATTGTATCTGGGTTGGTTGTACATCCTCTTGTTGTTAATTTTAATTGAACTATAGATGTTAATAATAGACCTGTATACATAAACCACATTGCTTCACCAACATTATCACGAGTTACAACTAATTCAAATAGTTCACTTTTTAATTTCTCTGTTTCAGGTCCGGATGTTTGATATTGTGTTTTCATTAAAGGAGTTAAAATATTCCAATATTCCATAAAATTACTTGGAACGATTTGGTTGATCAAGATAGATGTGTTACCACATATCTTAATTATAGCATCTGCTGCTTCTTGCATAGACTTTTTTTGTTCTTCAGTAGAAGTTGTATCGGTATCTATTTTTTTCTGTACATCTTTATCAATTAATAATGTAGTTAATACTTTATTTGCGGATGAAGATACATAAAAATAACCAATTACATCTGAAAATGCACTTTTAAATCCGGGATATATAGTTAATACTAATATTACAACACCAAATATTAATATCCAAGGTATAAAAGTATATATTCCAGCAGCACCCATATTTTCCGTAATATTTCCACCACAATTGCTAGTAATTACCGACGCGTTTACTATAAATTGTATTACCATTACTAATAACAAATATACAGCTAAATACATATAACTGCTACTCATATATTTCTTGTATTGTACAGGATCTATTAGTGAATTTAATGTTAAATTTGGCTTTATAGCCATATAATAAAACAATGTAGTGAACAAAAATGTTACAATATTTAAATAAGAATTAGCCATATAGATATTGTGTATAATTTATTTTATAATTTTACATATAATAAATATGGACTATAATGAATTTTCTAAACCGTCATTAACAGAACCTGGGGTTAAATATTTTTTAAATCAAACTTTAAAGCAATGTCACATTGTTAAAACAAATTTCTATTATATTGTTTTTAATATAGGGTTATTTATAGCATTCTTACTAATTTTAGGATTAATACTTTTGTATAAATATAAAGGACGTCTTACACAAGTAGAAAAAATACAGATAAATAATGAAAAACAAAAATATATTTTATCAAAAATAAAACATTTACAGGAGGCTAAAAGAATTGCACATCAAGAATTAATAACTGGTTTACCAAAATGGGAAAATGATTATGAAACTATAAATAATGGTAAAATTTATTGATTATGTAGAATATTTGATAATATTTGATAATATTTAAAATATTATCAAATAAATAAAAATATAGAATATAAGTATATAATGTCTTTATCAATAGATGATGCTATTAACGAATATTATAAATTAAAATCTAAATATGAAACAGATAGCGCAAAAAATAAATCTAAGATTATTCGCAATACAAAATTAAGCTGGAAAGAGCGCGTTATTGAATATCAAAAATTAAAACCTAAGTGTATTAACTGCAAAAGACCAGGAGGCACTATTTTTTCTACAAATTATCATCCGGAAATATTTAAAGATAACAAATACGAGGGACAATTTAGACAACTTAAAGCTATTTGTGGTATTATTTCTGATCCGTGTAATCTAAATATAACTATAAATATAGGCAGCATAATACAATTACCTAGTCTTTTGAAAAAATTAGAAAAAGAAATATTTGATTTGAAAAATACTATTATTGATGATAAAAACAAATTACTTTTTGGATATATTACAACAGAACAAGCAATTGAAAGATTCAACGATATCAAGGAGCTTGTTGAGCACAATACATCTACATTACAATTATATCTTGATGAATATTATAAAATTGTAGATAATAAAGATACATCAAAGGTTTTAAAGGATGATATAGAACAATCTTATGTATTAATATCTGAGATAAAAGAATGTATGTATAATTTTAATGTTGAGAATAATAATCAATATGTAAATGATGCTGTTAATATATATGTTAACAATCTTAAACCTTTATTACAGAAAATTATGAAATTAAAAAATAAAGAAAATATGGTTTGGTATAATGAAGATAATAATACATATCATTTAATTCAAAATAAATTTTCCGTATCTGATATAGAGTATAATGAAGGTGCCAGATTATCTATTGTAAAATACGACGTTGGATTAAAAGCATCTACCTCTAATAATCTGGGAGAGAAAAGAAAAAAACAACTGATTATTGAATCTAGTGAAGAACCAGAACAAGTAGAAGAACCAGAACAAGTAGAAGAAGAAACCGAATCATTAAACTCTGATGAATTTAACCAAATACCTATATATAATTCAGATGGATCCGTTAGTTGGTCAAATAAATTACATCAAAATATTTGGGATAAAATTAACCCAAAATTAAAACAAATATTATTAAAGAATCACGAATGGTTAGAAACATTTATAAACAGTTGTGCAAGTTTAAGAAATGAGTCAAAACCTTGTAAATTTATAAATCCTCCCAATTTAATTATACCTCCAATGTTGGATATGGATACTAATAAGTATGATTTAGGAAATGATTATTACAATGATATGTTTAATAAATTTGATAAATCATATCAAAATACTTTGTTATTACTTTATTCAAATAAGAATGGTATAAAAGATTATAGCTCTTTGGAAGATACATTAGCAAAAATAGCTGCGAAAGACCTTGGATTTGTTGAATATATTTAATATAATCTGATTCTAAAATAATATATGCATTATTTATATGATATTAAATTACATTTCATTACCTGTTTTTTTAATTAGTTTTGCTATAGGATTATTTTTTGTATATATTTTAGGTCCAGAAATGAAAAAAATATACATATATCCTACTCCTGAAAATGTCAACAAATTTTTATTTAAAGATAACGCAAGCAATTGCTTTTATTTTCAAGAAAAAGAAGTAACTTGTCCTACAGATGAAACCCTTATATCTAGTATACCTATTCAGGCATAGATAATACAATATTTTAAAAATATAAACACGATGTAAAATATTATAACTAATAAAATATTTAAATAATATAAATGGCTATTAACTTTGGAAAATTTTTACATACTGAAAATGGTAAATATATAATGTCTATATTATTGGGATTTGGTTTAGCATCATTGTTTAGAACTGTATGTAAAGATAAAAATTGTCTTCTTTTTTATGCACCGCCTTTAGATAAATTTAAAGATAAAATTTATAAAAACGGAGATAAATGTTACAAATATGATCCAATTGCTACAAAATGTGATAGTAATAAAAAAACCATTTCTTTTGAAGATGGAAACGAAGAATAAAATGAATTTGCGTAATTATTATAATCAATCATTCTTTATAATAATTATGAGTGATACTACAAATATTTTTGATCTACCAACAGATCCTGTTGGAGGTGGAAATACAAGCAATAATATATCGTTAAATGCTTCTGAAAATGTTATTGTTCAACAACCAAATATTCATAACGGAATTTCTCAAACAGGAGGTGGAGTTGGAGGGAACGTTAGTTTAGATCAAAATACGATTAGTCAAATTGTATCTAGTTTACAACAAGCAACAATTACAGGAGCTACTCAGTTACCATCAAGAGATATTCCTATGACTACTGCAACTAGAATGAATGACCCGCAAATTCAACCGAATTATGTACCTCAAATGCAAGATATTGACTATATTTCAAATGAAGAATCTGCTTCAGAAATGATATCAAAATATAATAGACAAATGGAAACCCGCAACTCATTAGATGATATGTATAATGAATTACAGTCTCCTCTGCTAATATCTGTTTTATATTTTTTGTTTCAATTACCTTTTTTCAGAAGATTCTTATTTAATTATTTTCCTATACTTTTTTCAAATGATGGTAATTATAATATAAATGGATTTTTATTTTGTAGTGTATTATTTGGTTTATTATTTTATATAATAAATAAGACAACGAATCATTTTTCTACATTTTAGATAGTTCATAAAACAATAGTCAATAATTATATATAAAAGGTTTAAATATAATTATTAAATTTCTTTATTATGAATATAAATATTTCATCTTTCATTTCTTCTCTACAAAACAATTATACAAATGTTACAAAAATGGCGATTTTTAATTATTTTAAAACAGGAAATACTATTATAGACGCTATATTATCAACCGTTATGATTTCTTTATTTGGAATAATAATAAATAATATATATGACACCAAATTAGATGAACTAATTAATAATTTCTCTATTAACAATATTAAATCTTTATTTTACAAAAAAAATTGTATAATTATCGAAGGTAAAAAATCGTCGTTTATGTGTAAATATAACAGTAACTACACAATATCCGCTGCATATAGTCTAAGGTTTAAGGCTATATGGGAATATATTATTAATAATATTGATAAAAATGACACAATTAATCAAATAAAAGAATCTCATACCAGTTATAAAAAATACAATTCTTGTCTGCATAGGCATAATACAGAAACTGAAGATATTTTTATAGTTTGTCAAAAAACAGATTTTAAAATAGATAATAACATATATGTAAATACTGTAATTGAACAAGAAACCGCAGAGGCTGAAAAAGATAAAAAAACAACTACAACAGATAAAATTATTATTAAAATATATTCTTATTATTACTCTCTTAGCTATTTAAAAAAATATGTGAATGATATAACATTTAATTATTCAACTTCTTTAAAAAACAGTAGAAATAATAAAAAATTTATATATATACTTGATAAAGTTAATTGTGATTCTGAAGAATCTAAATTTTCTTGTTGGGTTGAGGATATATTTGAAAGTTCGCGATCTGTAAATAATATTTTCTTTGATGGTAAAAGAGATTTATTTGCAAAAATAGATTTTTTTATAAATAATCGTGATTGGTATTATGAAAAGGGTATTCCATACTCACTTGGAATAGGACTACACGGGCCACCAGGAACTGGAAAAACTTCTCTAATTAAAGCACTATCTAATTATACACAAAGACATCTTATAGTATTATCATTAAAGTTAATTAAAACAAAACGCCACTTAGAACAATTCTTTTTTGAATCTACTTATAATGATGAAAATGAAAAAGGCAGTATTACATTTGATAAAAAAATCATTGTTTTTGAAGACATTGATTGCATTGGTGATATTATTTTAAATAGAAGTGAAACTTCTAATAAAAATAGAAATGCAATATCTAATAAAAAAAATATAAAAATTGAAAATAATAAGGTAAATATTAATGATGTTATACAAACTATTTGCGATGTTAATGATAGCGGTATGAATATTGTTGGTACTTCAAATATGAAGCAAGTAGTTTCTCCAGAAGATCAACCTATAACACTTGATGATATTTTGAACTTGTGGGATGGTATTCGTGAAACACCTGGACGAATTTTAATCATTTCATCTAATCACTATGAAAAACTAGATCCTGCGTTAATAAGACCTGGTAGAATTGATATTACTCACGAATTAAGTAATGCAAGTCATAATACAATATCGGAAATATATTTTCATTTATTTAATACAAAAATAGATAATAAAATTCTTAAAAAAATAAAAGAATTTTTTTATTCTCCTGCCGAAATAATAAATATATATATTTCTAGTAATAAAAATGAAGAAAAATTTATTCAAAGATTACTATTAAATAAAAAAGTATAAAAATAATTTTATACTACAAATAATTTCTCGTCAAAATGCGCTTCGTGGCAAGATCTGTGAAATGAATTTTGTCCATAATGATGAGAATTATAACTATTGTCTTCTATAGCCAACAATGGAGATATTAGTGCTCTATTACCTTCTTTTGTTATTATCCAGTCAGGACTAAATGGGCAAGTCGCATCGGGTAATATACTTTTTTCTGCAAAACCAGATGACGCGCTATATGTATCAAGCAAATACTTTGCGTGCGATCTTGAAAGCATATACATTTGTGATCCCCATACTTCATTAGGATATGAATGATACTGATAAATATTTCCTTCTGTATCACTACAATCATTATTTGGTATATATTTTAATGGGTATCCTGCGTGGTGTTCTGTAATTTTATATTGAACTAGATATCCCATTAATAAAACATCTAATTTTAATATTACAAAATCAACAATAACTTTAGGTATAATATTTTTTAAATCTTTGTGTATGTAGATATCATCTTCACAGAATATGCCGAATTGTTTATCAGTGTTATAATAGAAATGATTTATCATATCTAAATGACCATACATACACGACCATACTTGGTTCCCTTGAAGAGATAACCCACGATTTGCTAATCTTTCATCATCAAAACTAACTCCTTCATTAAAAATACAATTTATGTTTATTGCATCAAACCGACGTTTCATATTTTGTTTTTTTGTTTCGTTATTAAATGACAGGCAATATACTTGATATTGTTCGTTTACCATTTTATTATAATATTAATAAAAGTATTTAAGTTTTTTCGTAATAAAAGTATTTAGTTAATGCTTTTTTATAATAATTGAATGATTAATGAATATGTAAATAAATTGATTGATAATTTACCTTTAGAATTTAAAAATTTAGAAGAGCCTTTAATTGTAGATCTTGTTTTAGATGGAGGAGTATTTAATGGAAGTTATTTAATCGGAGCTTTGTATTTTTTAAAAGAAATGGAAAAACGAAATTATATTAAAGTTGATAGAATATCTGGTTGCAGTATAGGTTCAGTAGTAGGGTTTCTATATTTTATAGATTCATTAGATCTTATGATAAAATTATATGATACATTTAATAATAGTTTTAGGAAAAACTATAGTTTAGAAATTATAAAAGATCTCAAGGGTCTTTTAAATGATAAAATACCTAAAGACATTTGTAAAACAGTGAATAACCGATTATTTATTTGTTATAATAATATCAAACTAGGTTCTAAAAAAGTTAAATCTATTTATAAAGATACGGATGAAATAATCAATACAATTATTCGCTCTTGTTTTATTCCATATTTAATTGATGGAAATATTTGTTATGAAAATAAACATATAGATGGGATTAATCCATATATTTTCGCATTGGAACCTGGAAAAAAAATTTTATATTTAGATTTATTTGGATATGATAAAATCGGTAATTTATTAAATGTTAAAAATGAAAAAACCAATTTTCATCGCGTTTTATCAGGACTTCTGGATATACATACATTTTTTATAAAACAATCTACCACACAAATGTGCAGTTTTGTTAATGATTGGAACATAAATAATAGAATTTTTAACTATATAAAATTGTTATTTGAAAAAATATGTATGTTTTTAATTTATACATTAATATATGTTAAAAAAATAATACCTGTAGAATTTGAAGATACAGTTATTTACAAAATATTTACAAAAATACTAAAAGAATCTTTTATTATAATTTTAGAATCATATTGTCTTTAATATATATCATATTTATTTCGTCTGGTTTTTCTTCCATAAATATTTAAAAATCCGTTTTTTTTTGTTTTAGATTTAGATTTTTTATTTATACTTCTTGTTTTTTTGTTAGTGTTATCCTTCTTATTATTCTTATCGTCATTTAGTTTCTCCATTTTAGAATCTGGTTTATAGTTTAAAAACCATTCCTCCATTTCTTTTTTGTTTTTACTAGTTTTTAATTCTTTATATTTTGCAGCCTTATGTGCTCTCATTTCTTCTACTGATTCTTGATGGCCATAACAAGTAATACTAAATCTTCTAAGTAGTCCTTTTTGTTCTAATCTATTTTTTTGTTGTACATCAAATAAGAATTTTGACATACATAGTATTCTTTCTGAAAATTCATTATAATAAGGACGATCTGCATACAAAAACGCCAAATAAAAACTCAACATAGTATCAATTGTTGCTATTTTTACCTTTTGTCCTTTAATATTCAAAACATTATAACTATGACAAGCAATTGGTTTATAAATAAAAACAACACTATCATTTCCTATTTTAACTTCGTAATGTTCTGGTACTATCTCTCCAACAGAATCTCTTTTTATTATTTTTACATTGTTTATACCTACATCTTTTAAACGTTCTTTCACTATTTCAGCAGTGGTTTCGGGTTCACGAGATAAAACATCAAAATCTGCTATTTTATTCAAACGTTTTTGTAAATTTCTCGGCATATATTTTGAATAAAGAGTAATAGCATAACCTCCAAAAAATACAACCCCTTGGTTTACCAGAGTATTTTTAACATTTTCATAAATATCGTCTTCTTTTACTTTATTTTCTAGATTATCCATTTCTCTCTGAAAATCTATTTTATCACATTGTATACTTGTCAACGGGTAATTTTTATTCAATAATAGAAGACGTTTAAGCACTTTTTCCCATCTACTTGTATCACCCGCAGGTCTAGATAATTCTAAATACATAGACATTCTTAAAAAATTAGGAGGAGCATACAAAATTCCTGCAACTCTTATTGAATCTTTTTTTAAAGAGGTGTATATGCTTTTATCTAATTGTGTAATATCAGCAACAGGTATGTAATTAACAAATACCTTATATGTTCCGTGGTGTTGTCCTGATTTCGCTTCAACATCTGTGAACCCTGCTTTATAATATATATTTGCTAATTCTTTTGCGTCATCTAATGCGTTAGGTGTAAAAAAATCATAATCTGGTACTTCTGCATCCTTATTATAGAATTGATCTTCTGAAGGTAAAATATTATTTATTGCGGTTCCTCCGTAACAAATTAAATTTTTTTTATTAATAAAATTTTCAACAATTTTTATTATTTTTTGAATCTCTTCTGAATTCACAACACGTTTGGCTATTTTTTCTTCTGCTTTGTCAACAGCCATACGAAGAATTGTTAACTCGCAATCGCTAAAATTTAAATCTTTACAAATATTTTTGGCTTTCATTATCTTATATAATATATAGATTAAAACTATATATTATATTTACATTTTACATGTATTAACTTTACTTTTGAAATATTACTAGTTAGATATTACGTGCTTATAATTTTTCAAATATATTGATACGTTTTCTCTATAAATACGCCAATATATATGTTTATCTTTGTTATAAAAACTATTTTCATATGTAAGCGAGGCATCTTTATTATAAACATATGTGGGGAATTGAACATTTGCGTGACGACCTTGTGATATCTCTAATACCCACCACATTTCAGCAATATCCGTACTACATTTTAACCATTCATTTTCATATTTTAAGTACGATTTGGGTATTGTTTTTAATAGTGATGCTTCACACGTCCTTAAATGTTGTGATATCCATTTGTGTCTATATTTATTTTGTTTTATTTCTTCTTTTGTATATTCTTGAAATCCTGATAAATTTGTAATTTTATTTTCTTGGAAATAGTAAAAATTGCCATAACTTACCAATAAATTTTCACGTTTATATATTTCGTTTAATTTAATCAATACATTCTCATCAAATAACCAATCATCTCCATCCAACATACAACATATTTCGTCATCTTGACACATATTATAACCTATGTATCTAGAATAAGCCTGTTTCATATTTTGTTTATTTTTTATTAGAGTTACCTTATTTTGAAAGTTTTTTTCAATAATATATTTTGAAACTAAGTTATAAGTATCATCTGTAGATGAATCATCTATATATATTATTCTCCAAAATGGATATCTTTGGATAAATACAGACTCTAAATTTTTTTTATAGTATGACGCATTATTGTAAGACGGAATAATAAAAACAAAACTTTTATTTTTATTTTCAATTATTCTAGATATATTCATATTGGATAATTCATTATCTATTTGGGTAATAAGTTTTCTTAATGATACTTTATTAGTTGTAATATTATTATAAATATCTTCAAATGTAGAAGTAATTTTCATATAAGAATAACTAGCCAACATATTATCTGTAGTATCAGTTTCTTCTAATTGTGGAATAACTAAATTTGGAGTGAAAATACAACTATTTAATTTATTATCACTTATAATATTATTTATTAACGTCTCAATATTTAATAAACTTGTCAGACTCGTGTATTTTAATTGTTGGCGAATTTTATTAATGATAATAGGTTTTAATATTGTTCCATATCTTCCAATATGTGAGTTTAAAAATATTATATCATTTTTTTCTATATCTCTTATTTTACTTTGTAATTCTTTTACAAAATCCTTATGAAATACTATACAATCTTCAAATATAATTATATTTTTATTGTTATTTTCGGGAATTGTATTGCATATTTTTTTATATGTTAATAATAATACATTATCTTGATATGAATTTGTATTTTCTAATTGTCTAATATCAGGTATGTCTATTATTTTATATTGTATATTAATTTTACTTAATTTATAATTCATTAATAATAATCGTCCATACCTTTTTGTAATATTTATCAAAAATATATGATATTTGTTGTTAATAATATTTATAAAATCATTATTCATCAATAATATAATATTTATATATTTTTATATATATATTATAACATAATTCAATGAATACTGTTATTCTATTATGTTTATATCGTGTATAACAGATACAATAGTTGCAACATACGATGATTCAGCTCTAACTTTTTGAAATATAGTATTACAACCATTACATTGAATATGATATTCGTCTATTTGAAAGAATCTACCTAATATATTGGGAATATTACCATTCTCTTTACATATATGACAATTATAATTTACGGGTTGTTGATAAGTATCCATTCTTAATAATGATTGGCCCATATTGTATATTGTATATTGTATAATACAATACATCACTCTTATATTTTTAAGTTAATTAAATATATTTTATTTCCACCTTTTATGTGTCTAATGTATATAAATTGAATTTATAGTGTTCTTTAATTATAGAATCTAAATACATATTATCATTTTCGTTTGTAAATACTGAACCATTTGATTCGCTATTTGTATATAATTCTAAAAAATGTACGCTTTCATTTTTTGTTATGTTATAATTATTTGTATTATGCGGAAAATGAAGAATAACTAATATTGTATAGTCATTTGTATATTTTGATAAACGGGTGTTAAAATCAAAAATATCATTTTTTAAATCCTCAGAATAACCGCCATTTTCAGGATTTACAAATGTCATAATAAATAGTTTATGTCCTTGATACTTTAATAATTTTTTAAATCTATTTACACATCTTGTAAAATAATTATAATCATCTTCATTTGTTAATAAATTATGATGGAAAAACATATATTGTTTATCATAAAATGAATGACCACATTTATTGTGAGAAATTGTTATATAATATGATTTATCTAAAAAGATATTAAAATCATCTTCTATACAGTGAATAATCTTTTTATAGTCTGATATAATCCAATCAAATGGGTAAGATGCTAATTTTAAATTATTTCGTTTCATAAATACTGCCGTATGACATACAGAACCAAAAGAACATACATAATTAACTTCCATTATAAATAATTATAAAAATATTTATATAATTATTTATGTAATTATTTATGTAATATATAATTTATGAAATTTATACACTAAAACTATAATAATCGGATGACACGCCTCTGGTAGCATATGAATACTCTGGTTTTTGAGGTGTAGGTGCTGCAATAGTAACAGGAATATATCTCAAACGTGCTGGTTTCAAACAAAATGCGTATCCACACATATCAAAAAACACCGCATTTTCTTCTAGTTGATTATCAACATATTGATAACGCATTGCGACCATTTGACATCCTGCTTCTCTACATAATAACCCACTAGGGTTTGCAGGGTTTACACCTTTATCTGGTAAAGCAATAGTTATTCCTCTTTTATTAAATTCTGTTAATTCATTTATGTCGGGATTATTTTTAACATTATAATAGTCGTATGCTCTCATAAATACAGAATTACTTGTCATATTTACATATTCTAAAAAATCTCTACTTTCTAAAAATGAATTATTTATTTTATCTACAATTAGTATTACTTTTTTTTGAAATGTTAATAAAGGAACTGCTCCTAAATTTTGCCCATAATTTTCAAAGCTATATTCTTTACCAAGCATAATAGAATCATATGATTTAAAAATACTTGCTAATTTTGAATACATATCTAAATTATTACTCTTTATTCTTAAATGAATAATTATAGGGTCAGTAGGATTTGGACTGGTTCCATTAGAAAAAGCATAGTTCTGAATAGTACTCATTACATCTGCAAAATTTACTGAATTGAATGTTTCTTTTACAAAATAATTCTCTGTAGTTGAACTAGATACAACTGGATTATTATCTACTGAATATATTTCAAAGTCTAACCCTCTCACACCTTGTTTTAAGACTGCTTTTAAATTACATAAATCTACAAAATCATTTTTATATGATCCTCCTGAGCAAGCGTTATATGCTGTTTTTATATAATAGTCGTATAAATTACCACTGCAATCTGGGTCACTTGGTACTAAAGACTTTATATTTCCGTCAACACTAGGATATAATCCATTCATAAAGCTACACTCAGAATTATCAAGTCTATATAAATAAATCATATATCCTATCATAATTATTAGAATAATAAATATAAATGCGATTATCATATATGAAACAAAGTCTTCATTCATATTTTTAACAGTGCTTAAATAATCTGTTGGCTGATTTGACATTACTAATATAATATATTATTTTTAATTATTGAGTTTTAGATAATTATTTATAACGAAATAAAGAATTAAAAAATTGTAATAGTATATACTAATTATGGCTGGTGGTTTATTAAATCTAGTTAGCGAAGGCCAACAAAATATTATTTTAAATGGTAACCCTAGCAAAACATTTTGGAAGGCTACGTATGCAAAATATACAAATTGGGGTAAACAAAATTTTCGGTTAGATTATACAGGTACACCAACTCTAAATTTAACATCAGAGTCTACATTTAACTTCACTGTGAAACGATATGCGGATCTTCTTATGGATTGCTATTTATCCATTAATTTACCAAATATATGGTCTCCTATAATACCTCCCCAAACTATTATCAATCAAGATGGTACAATTACCTATACAGACTGGGCTCCATATGAATTCAAATGGATTGATAATATTGGTGCTCAAATGATAAGCAAAATTACGATTACTTGTGGAAATCAGAAATTGCAAGAATATTCTGGTAAATATTTATTATCTGCTGTTCAACGTGACTTTGATTCACAAAAATTACAATTATTTAATCAGATGAGTGGTAACACTGCCGATCTAAATGATCCGGCAAATTATGGATCTCGCGTAAACGCATACCCGAATGCATTTTATACAACTAGCGCTGCAGGAGCACAACCATCTATTATGGGTAAAACACTTTATGTACCTTTAAATTCTTGGTTTTCTATGAAAACACAAATGGCTTTCCCTTTGGTATCTTTACAATACAATGAATTGCAAATTAGTGTTACTATAAGACCTATTTGTGAATTATTTAGAATCCGTGATGTAATGGATGTAACAAATAATTATCCATATGTAGCCCCTAACTTTAATCAATATTATATGCAATTTTATAGATTTTTACAGACTCCTCCGGATGAAATATTAGGGCCAAATTCATACATAGATATGAGAACAAATTGGAATGCAGATATTAACTTAAATTGTACGTATTCATTTTTATCAAATGATGAATCTAGATTATTTGCAAAAAACGAACAAACCTATTTGTTCCGCCAAGTTCACGAAAAAGTATTCTATAACGTAACTGGTCAAAACAAAGTAAACTTGGATTCAATTGGTATGATAGCAAATTGGATGTTTTATTTCCAAAGAAGTGATGTTAATTTACGCAATGAGTGGTCAAATTATACAAATTGGCCATATAATTATATGCCGCAAGATGTTACACCTGCCCCAACAGAAGGAAATTATCCAAATCCAAATCCTGCTCCTCCTCCTCTAATACCGGCAACTATTGGTCCAGGAGTAAACCCTTATGGTAATTTGAGTGGATTAATGACAACTGGTGTATACAATCCTCAAAATTTAAAAGATATTTTAGTAGCAATGGGTATATTATTGGATGGTCAATATAGGGAAAATATGTTACCTGCAGGAGTATATAATTATGTTGAAAAATATTTAAGAACTGCAGGGTATGCTCCAGATGGACTATATTGTTATAATTTTAGTTTGGATACTTCTCCATTTAATATGCAACCATCAGGAGCAATGAATATGAGTCGGTTTACGAATATTCAGTTTGAATTTACAACTATTAGTCCTCCAGTGGATCCATATGCACAGGTATTAACCATTTGCGATCCTACTACAGGAGATTTAATAGGAATTAATAAGCCAACCTGGCGTATTTATGATTACAATTTTGATCTATGGGTTTTTGAAGAACGTATTAATATGGTTGTATTTGTTGGAGGAAATGCAGGATTAATGTATGCTACTTAACAGTGAAATTATCGCATATTACACTACATAATGTAATAAAATTAGCAAAACAACGTGTTGAAAATTTCCCTACATATGTAGTTAGTTGAGTGATTTTTTTTTCCAAGAGTTTTTTCAGAATTTCATTTTTGGACATTTTTGGCATGTCCAAAAATCAAAAAGGGCGATTCACTCCTGAAAAAACGTCGTTTGTGACGATAATTGAAAATTAAGGTAAGGCAGTATAAAAAAAAATTATTATTTTGTTACGATAATTTTTTACAAAATAATATATTTTTATAAAATAAGTATTTAGGCATTTTATTTGTTCAATTATAATAGAACAAATAAAATGCCAAAAATGCCAAAAAATGCCGAAAGTTTTTTATGTGATTTATGTGACTTTAAATGCTGTAAAAATAGCAACTTTATCACACATATAAATACTGCAAAACATAAAAATAGAACAAAATTGAACAATTTTGAACAACAAAATGCCGAGCAGAGTTTTATTTGTAATAATTGTAATAAAGAATATAAAGCTCGCAGCAGTTTATGGTATCATCAAAAAAAATGTAATAATTTATTATTAATTAATAATACAAATAATACAAATAATCAAACTAATGATAAATCTGAAGTACAAATATTAACTAATTTGGTTCTTGATGTGGTAAAACAAAATAAGGAATTAACATATCAAAATCAAGATTTAACTAATAAAATGTTTGAATTATGTAAAAATGGAATAAATAATACATTGATTAATAACTCAAATAATAAAACATTTAATTTAAATGTATTTTTAAATGAACAATGTAAAGATGCTATGAATATTATGGATTTTGTTGATTCACTTAAGCTTCAATTATCCGATCTTGAAAATGTTGGAAAATTGGGATTTGTAGATGGTATTTCAAATATAATTGTTAAAAATCTAAAAGAATTAGATGTGCATAAGAGACCTGTGCATTGTAGTGATTCAAAAAGAGAAGTAATGTATATAAAAGATGAGAACAGATGGGAAAAAGATAATGATGAAAATAAAAAACTTAGAAAAGCAATTAAACATATTGCTCACAAAAATACAAAACTGCTTACAGAATTCAAAGATAAATACCCAGATTGTGGGAAAAGTGAATCAAAACATTCTGAACAGTATAGCAAAATGATTGTTGAAGCAATGGGTGGTAGAGGTGATAATGATTTAGAAAAAGAAGATAGAATTATTAAAAATATTGCAAAAGAAGTTATTATTGATAAACAATTATAGTACAAATTACTACTTATAACTAGTAAAATATGGTTGTTGTATAACTTATAAAATTCCCTACATATGTAGATAGTTGAGTGATTTTTTTTTCCAAGAGTTTTTTCAGAATTTCATTTTTGGACATTTTTGGCATGTCCAAAAATCAAAAATGGTGATTCAGTCCTGGAAAAACGTCGTTTGTGACGATAATTGAAAATTAAGGTAAGACGGTTTTAAAAAAATTTTTAAAATTGTTATGATAAAATTTTTTAAAAATTAATATTTCTAAAAAATAAGCATTTAGGCGTTTTTTGTGTAAACATATATATATTTACAAATGTTTACATCTGTGTGTAAAAAAACGCCGATTTCATATGTATGTGATAATTGTCACTTTAAAAGCAGCAAAAAATCAGAATGGGACAGACATATAATGACACGCAAACATAAAAATGTTTACAAAATGTTGACAAATGTTGACATTTGTGACGCCGAAAACGCCGAAAACGCCGAAAATGTCAAAAAATATACTTGTGATTGTGGTAAAGAATATGCATATAGACAAAGCTTATATGTTCATAAAAAAAAATGTACAATGCAGGATTTATCTGGTTGTGTTGTATCTGATAAAGATGAGTTAATAAAATATTTAATAAATGAAAATTCAGATTTAAAAAATATGGTTCTAGATATTTGCAAACAAATTCAACCATCCAATGTAAATACCAATGTTATTAATAATTCAAATAACAAAACATTTAATTTAAATGTATTTTTAAATGAACAATGTAAAGATGCTATGAATATTATGGATTTTGTTGATTCCCTTAAGTTACAATTGTCAGATCTTGAAATTGTTGGAAAACTAGGATTTGTAGAAGGCATTTCAAATATAATTGTGAAAAACTTAAAAGCAATGGACATACATAAGAGACCTGTTCATTGCAGTGATTCAAAGAGAGAAGTAATGTATGTAAAAGATGAAAATAAATGGGGGAAAGAGAATGAAGAGAATATAAAATTACGAAAGGCAATTAAATATATTGCTCATAAAAATACGAAATTGCTTCCAGAATTTAAAGACAAATATCCAGATTGTGGGAAAAGTGAATCAAAACATTCAGAACAGTATAGTAAATTAGTTGTTGAAGCAATGGGAGGCAGAGGTGATAATGAATCAGAAAAAGAGGATAAAATCATAAAAAATATTGCAAAAGAAGTAACTATTGATAAACAACTAATATAGTTTAACTTAGATATGCATTAGATGCTAATGGTCCATCTTCTATAAATTCACCGGTTGTAGAATTGCGTTTTGGGTAATTAGGCATAAATTGTAAGTTACTAGGTGTGTACCTTTTAGAAAACATATTATTTTCTTCATCAAAACTGTTTTTCCAAACATTTACACCAAAATTTGCTTGAGGAGCAGGGGTAGTTTTATTAGAACCAGATTTTTCAAAAAAAGCAGCTTGAGTTCCTATGTCAGTGGTTAAGGTTGAATATTTAGGGGTTACTCCCAACGTTAACTTACCAGCATCATTTTCACCAGGAATACAATTATCACTTGCTTGTAAAGGAGGTACATAAGGTTGACAACCTGGACAGTCAATATCAGATGTACATTGTTGTCCAGTTATAGAACAGCGTGAGGTAGGTCCACAAAAATTTTTACAACTATAATTTGTAGTTAATGGTAAATTAACGGTATGACTTGTTGTTGGACTTCCAGTATCTGTAATACCTTTATACTGTTGAAAATATTCAACAACATAATCTTTTTTAATTAAGTAATCAAGCCATTTAAATAAAGAAATGTAAAGTATACAGCTAATAAACGCTAAAAATATAATAATATATTGTTTTTTTGAAAGAGTCATATATTATTTCTTGATATTATATTTTATGAAGGAAATGTAACGAAAATAATAAAAATATTTACTTTAGAAAAGTAAAAGAAAGTAATAATAAAATTTTATATCAATTAAATATAAGTAAATGTCAAGTACGAGTGATACTTCAACAATAGATGAAAAAAAAGGGACAAGTGGTGATACAAATAGCAGTATAGCAACTAAGACAACAAATTTTTTTACTACAATATTAATGTTTATATTGCTTATAGTAATACATTTTTCTATAGGAGGAATAGTTCTATATGGTTGTAAATTGGGACAATCAAATATACTTCCAACGAATGAGAAATGTTTTCCATATACAGACACTAAACCAGAAATTCAGAATATTTTGACAAATCTTTTTACAACCTCATCTGACCCTGAAATGTCTTTGAAGTTAAACTTTCCCTATGATAAGGATAACTCAAAAAATATGATTCTAGATATACTACGTAATTATAAAAATGAGCCAGAATCCAATTTTCTAGCTAATTATTTTATTGCTATTATGGAAAGTCTAATTAGTTTTAACTACGCATCTTTAAATTTTATTTTGAATTTTATGAATGAGTTACCAGAAATAATAATTATATTATTTGGACCGCTAGTTCTAGCGTTATTTTCAACTATTATATTTTTATTTGATCATTTATATGTAATGTATTTATGGTTTGCTAATATGGGATGGTTTTTTAAACAAAATATTAACACAAATCACAATCATAAACCCATTTGGGAACCAGTAACTATTTTGCAACCAATTGATTACTGGATTGCTATATGGCTGGTAATATTATTTTGTATATTATTTTTTGTAGTTTTAGCAGCGTTACCAGTATTACCATTTATTACAATGTCTTGGTGCATTATGTCTTCTATTTTTTATAGAGGAACAATGAATAAAAAAGATGTGACAGTATTAACTATAGTACAAGAATTATTTAAAAATTATAAGGTAATCATAATGTCGTTTATAAGTTTTTTTGTAATTTTAAGCGCATTTAGTAATTTAGGTGGAATTCCAGGTATGTTTTCAATATTTGTATTAATTTTGATTATTTTTAATATAATACCAATTGGGGTATTCAAAGAAAGTATTCCTGAAAATTTATCGGTTGTTGTAAGCAATAAACAAGCAGATAAAATCTGCAATATAAAAGATTCTTCTTCTGTAAAACACGGCCTTTTATATAATTTAATTTTTCCACAAAGCGGAGGAAAATCTTTAGTAAAAGAGTTGAAAAATCTTGGTAAAAAATTATCTAATAAATAATAAATTATTACAAATAATAAATTATAATTTAATAATAAAATAAATTATAATATAAAAAATTTTGTTTATTGTAACTTAAATGGGGAAAAAACAAAAAGAAAAAAAACCGTTCGTAAGTATTTGTACACCTACATTTAACAGACGTCCGTTTTTTCCATATATAATTAAATGTTTTGAGAATCAGACATATCCAAAGGATAAGATGGAATGGATTATTGTGGATGATGGAACTGATAAAATAGAAGATTTGGTATCACATATTCCACAAGTAAAATATTTCAAATATGATGACAAATTAACATTGGGTAAAAAAAGAAATATTTCAAATGATAAAAGTAGTGGTAGTATAATTGTTTACATGGATGATGACGATTATTATCCTCCTGAAAGAGTTAGCCACGCAGTGGAGACTTTATTAAATAACCCCAAAGCATTATGTGCTGGTTCTAGCATAATGCATATTCATTTTAAACATATTGATAAAATGTATCAATTTGGTCCATATGGTCCAAATCACGCAACTGCTGCAACCTTTGCTTTTAGAAGAGATTTGCTTAGTAGAACCAGATTTGATGAGTCATCTTGTGTAGCAGAAGAGAAAAAGTTTTTAAAGGATTACACAATTCCTTTTGTTCAATTAGAATCTGAAAAAACTATATTAGTATTTTCTCATAATCAAAATACTTTTGACAAAAAAGAATTATTAAAACAACTGCCTAGTCCTTTTATTAAAGATACTATAAAAACTCCTACAGACTTTGTAAAGGAACCTGATATTTTAAAATTTTTTATGGAAGATGTAGATAAATTATTGGAAAAATATGAACCAGGTAATATAGAAAATAAACAAGATGTTATAAAACAGTTAAAAACTATTAAAGAGAGTCGCGAATCAATGATTAAAGAGCAAATTGAAAAACAACAAAGTTATCAAGAGACTATGTCAAAGATTCAAATGTTAAATCCACAAATAGCTCAAAATAAAATAAATGAGTTATCTGTTGTAATTAATAGTTTACATAATGAAAACACTCAATTAAAAGATAAGGTAAAATATTTAGAAGATAAAATTAAAATGTTACTTACAGAAAAAATAAAAGAGAGAACCGCCAACATAATATAAGAAGTTATATTAGTAATTAACCCTTCAGTATAATTATATTATGAAATGAACTTAAAGCTTATATTATTATATATAATATTATAAACGAAATGGAAATTTACGATAACTATCATCCTACCGGAACAAATGATTATGATAACACACCAGGAGATAAAATTTTGTCTGATTTGAAAAAGTTAGATAGGGGATACAATAAAGTATATAGAAATATTGTTAGAAAAGATAATATTATTAAAAGAACTGGTATAGAAGTATATACTAGTGGCGGATTTGGATCACAAATTAGAGATGCTGAATCTGGTAATTATTATTCAGACACAGTTGGATCTGCACAAGAAGATTTGTATTTTTCAGTAATTTTAGCTACTGGTGAATGCAAGAGTAGTAACGGGTCAAGCACACTCTTTTATTTATCACCAACTCATTATGAAAGACATTTTCACACCACATTAAGTCCTGAAATTATTAATAAGTGGACAGTAAAAAATCAGAAATATCTTTCTGAAAATGCATAAAGACATTATTATATTATAATGTAAATATGTTAATAACTATAATATTATTTTTTTATTCTTATATAGATAAAAAAACAATAATACCAATAAGAGGAATTTATATGTCTAATAAAAATGATGGTTATGATCATAGGTTTAACATAAATGATACATACTACGATACATCATTAAATATAAGAAACACAGAATTATATAATATTATAATTAATTTGAGAAAAAAGGAATTGTTACGTTTATTGGAAAATGACAATGTCTCAATTTATAGAAAGATATATGAATTATCAAAATATAACCCAAATAATGTTAAACAATTTAATATTACAAATGGTAATTTATATAAGGATTTTGATTTTGAAATTTAATATACATTTACACACTTTCAAAATGTGAATTTTTCTAAAAATGAATCTAACGATAATGGATACCACATCATAAAACTTGCATTATTGTATAAATTGTGTGTGCTAGTACATTCTGTATAAATTTGAAATTTTATTTTGTTTTTATTATTTAATCCAGTATAGAATAAATATGCTTCATTCATTTCTTCGGGACTCATTATTTGATCATATTTTTTTTCAAATAATGTATTGCTAAAATCATCCTTAAAATTGTATATTCTTAAACCAAAAATAGTACCATTAGTATAAATGCCCATTTATAATAATAATTATTATTTATATTATTATTATTATACAAAATATTTTAAGGGCTTCAAATGACAAAGAGATATTACATCGTCCGAAAAGAAAAATGAGACAAACTATACAATACTTAATCAATTATATTCGTAAAATCTTGTTCTTCATCAATAATATAAATTATGTGTTGTAGTAATTGATTTATATTTCTGATTATTAAATCGTGTTTTTCATCAATTATTATTATAAAATTTGTCATTATAAATAATATAATTAACTTATATTTATATTATTTATTGTATAGTTTGTCTCATTTTTCTTTTCGGTCAGTGTAATAAAATAAAAAGATTATATATTTATGTATCTTCCAATATTTCATCTTCATCTTCAATATCAATATCTTTATCTTGTGTGCCTGTAGCATTTTCTTTTGTGTATTTTTCCAAATACCTGTATATCCTATTTATATCTAATTTAGTAATTTCATAGTTTTCAAAAAAAAACAATATATCATTATCAGTGTATTTGCTTTTAATATCAATAAAAAATCCAATTAAATCTTTTTTATCCATCCCAAGTTTTTGACATAATTTTTGAATAAATAAAGAATTATTATATTCTGTAGAGTATTTTGTTAAAACTTTTGTAAAACGAACTTCATCAGGATTATATTTTTGTTTTGTTTTAAAATAATCGTGATATGATTTATTATTCTTAAAAGTCTTAATAAGAGAACTCATTTCATTGAACTGCCATATTTGTTTTTGAAAAGTAATTCTATCTATGTAATCAGCAAAACATATATTATCTAATTGGTCAATGTAAAATGGAATTGAATTACTTTTGTCAAATTTATCAATAACATCAATAATATTTTCGTGCCATAATAGTCCTACACTAGTTCTATCAGTTTCGTTCATTATATTTATATGCTCATTCAACTTATAATAATTATTAATAAGTTTATTCGTAATTTTTTTTGTATCATCGTTATAAGATTTAATTTGAAAAATGTTATCAATAATTTCACTGTTGAATAACTTATTATCATATTTGTAAATATTATATATATTGTTCAATTTTCTTAAATCGCCTTGGACAAAATTTACCATTTTTATTTCTACATCCGGCTTTATTTCTGGTATAATTTCTTTTATTATTTTTGAAATTTGTATTGGTGTAGGCGTCTTTAATTCAACTATATTGCAAACTTTCATTAATTCTTTTATTTTTTTATCTACCCGATAATTTCCTATACATATAATTGGTATCATTGTCACTTCTTCTAGTTTTTGTTTTTTAGTTTTTTTTGGTCTAATTAGTTTAATTAATGTGTTTATACCCCCTTTATCTCCATTATTCATACCATCTATTTCATCCATAATAATAGCAATTTTCTTTATTTTTTTATTAAAAAGACTCATAATATTTTTATCTGACATATTATGCTTTGTTATGTCTTCAATGACAGAAGTATTTCTAATATCTCCGGCGTCATATTTAATAATATCATAGTCCAGTTCTTTTAAAATATTTGTAACAAATTGAGTTTTACCTGTTCCAGGATCACCATAAATATAAATACCTTTTTTAAACAAAATATTATTTTTATTTTTTTCAAAATCCAAAAGTATTTCTTTTACACAAGAAGATATATCTTGTCTATTTAATAATTCATTAATATTTAATTTATCCATATTATTTTAACAATATTATTTTTATGTTGATTTTTACATAATCAATCTTTACACTGAAAACCATATAGTAATAATTTTTCATATAAAAAATCAATATAAATAATATTGTTATACGGTTTGACAAGGATTGTTTACTCCGTATGTAATTCCATCCCAAGAAATACCGCAATTATTGGCCCACTGATATTTTGCACATACTCCATTTGATCCAGAAAAAATCGGTGAATTAAAATTCATTACTAAATGCGGTTTACCATTTCGTGCTGGACAACTGCCTAAATCAAGCACATTTGTACATGTTGTATTGTTTCCAGAACCATCAATCTGCCAATAATCCGGGCAAGCAGGAACTATAGGTGGCCATTTTTGATCTTTGGAATAAATTAAAGAAATACCAATAATCACTAAAGCTATAATTAAAATAATAATAGCAGAAAATAAAACTATTTTTTGAAATCCTTCCATTGTTATATAAAATAAATATATATAATTTTTTCTATTAGAGTAATATAAATGAATAAAGTAAATAATGGCCGGGTAGATATAAAATCACCCAATACATCTAATTTATTTGAAATGTATGATAAAATACCAGCTAATCAATGTGTAACATTTAGGAATCCTATTGAAGGATTATGGGATGAAACTCATTTGTCTTTAGCTTTTTTCTCTCGTGAAAATATTCAAATCATCCAAAATGGGATTAGAGCGGGGATATATCATAAATCAAATGGTCAATATATAATAGGCCCTCAAGACTGTGATTCCTTAAAAATAATTATGAGAAGTGTATATTTACAACATTCAGCTAACTTACCAACCAGTATTTCTGAACAAATAACAGAATTGAACAAAATTGTCTTAAATTATTGCATACAACAAGTTTATAGTGAAGCACAAGGATATATGAAATATTTAGACGATGCTAGTACATTAGTCGTGCCTATTGCTCATCCAGTTATGGCTAATAATAGTGATAGAGAATTAGAATTTAAAAAGTGGTTTTAAATATGATATACATTTCGTTAAATTATTATAAATTAAAGAATAATAATTTATAATATGGATAAAATAATATTAATTTGTGCATCTGGAAGATCTGGATCAACCACGATGCAACGAATACTGAATACTATACCAAACAGTAATATTTGTGGAGAAAATTTTGGGGCAATTAATAGCCTTCTAGAATTTTATAGTAGACTTAAACATTCTACTGCAAACAACGTACCTGGACGTTTAAATCCAATTAAATACGAAACTATTATATCAAAAAAGATAAAACCTTCTTGGTATAACTCATATAATTTGATAGAAGTAACAAATCAAATTCGTTCTATGATAACAAATATGTTCAAATTAAATGAAAATAATAATGTATGGGGATTCAAAGAAATTAGATACAGTAATGGTAGTATTAAATATATTAAAGAATTCAAAGAATTGTTTCCACAAACTAAAGTTATAATACAAATTAGAGAGAACATAGCAAACCAATCAAATAGCGGATGGTTTAAAAATAATAAAAATTCAATACAGTTTTTAACACAGATGAATAAAGAATTAATTGAATTTTATAATAATAATACAGATTTTTGTTATTTTACAACTTTTGAAAGGATGTTTGATGTGAATAATTTAAAAAAAATATTTATATTTATAGACTGTGAAGCAGATTATAATGAAGATAAAATACGCGAGATATTAAATAATAATTTAAAAGATTAATAACTAAATAATAATAGTATATTTCACTCTTTTTTTATAAGTATTATACAATTCTATTATAAAACAAATCAAATATAAAATACAACATATGATAGAAATAAATAGAAGAAAATATAATCCCGGTAAATAATTATTTTTAAAATTTATATTATTTATAGTAGTTAAGCTATTATCATTATAATAAAAATTTATTTTTTTAAATTTTGTTAACCATTTATTAATTTTGTTTGAACAAGACGTAGTATTTTTTATAAAATCATAACAATCATAGTATAATTGCCTTGTTTTAACATCTATTAAAAATACAATGGTGTACTCATCATTATTTCTTTTTCGCCATTTTGATATATCAATATTATATTCACGTATTATTTCAATTAATTCGTTATGTTCCCAAACAACAATTGCATCATTAACATTAACATTTTTATTAATGTATTTTATAAGGTTATTTTTGTCTCCAACACAAAAATTCAAATTTATTTTATGATAAATTTTATAATTATTTGTAATTAATTTTTCTTGAATATAATATGCAGTTAAAAACATACGTTGTGATTTCTGACAACTATTATTTGGTTTATACCCAGGAATTACATCTAATGAACAAAAAATTTTTTCATTGTAATTTGAAGAATAAATTTCAATATTATTATCTTTATTTAAATATTGTTTAAAATAAAAAAACCAGTTTATTGATCTATTATATCCATATGTGCTGCAACACGGGTTTGATTCTACCCTAGGTTTATCACAATGCCTAATTAACCATATTCTCTCTATACTAATAGAATAATTAAATAATAAAAATAATATTGTTATAAATAACATTTAATAGATTTATATTTTATTTATAAAATAATTATATACTTTTTAACATTTCAATCACGAATTTTACACAGAATAAATATTACATATAAAAATTTATAAATATATTTATAGTTATCGTAACGTATTAATCAACTCATTTATACCATTGTTAAAATCGGTTTTTATTTCCCATCCAAGTTGTTTTACCTTTTCATTACTTATATAATATCTCTTATCATTAAACGGCCTATCGTCTATATATTTTATCCATTTATCATATTCTTTTGTATTAAGAATTTTATAAATTAACATTTGTGCTATTTGTAAAATAGTATATTCATCTTTATCATCGCTGCCAATATTGTAAATATCACCTATTTTACCATTATCTAAAATTAATTTTAATGCAGAAGATACATCATTTACGTGCAAGAAAGCACGTACATTCGTTCCGTCACCTTGAATAGTTACTGGTTTTTTTTGTAATAATAATTGAATAAACCTTGGAATTAATTTTTCGGGGTATTGATTTTTACCATAAACATTATTACCTCTCGTAATTATTATAGGCATTTTAAAAGAATGATAATATGCTTTTGCAATCAATTCTGCCGATGCTTTTGTTGCAGCATAAGGGTTCGTTGGGCATAAAATAGATTCTTCATTTTTCTTTTCATTTTCTTCTAACATAGATTCTCCATAAACTTCATCCGTTGAAATATGTATGAACTTTGTTATTTTACCATATTTTCTACAGCATTCTAATAAAGTATGTGTACCTAAAATATTATCTCTTGTATATTGTAATGAATCTTCAAAAGAGTTTTGTACGTGTGATTGAGCAGCAAAATGTATAACCTCATCAATTTTATAAGATTCTAATATGTGACTGATTAAATCATAAGAACATAAATTTCCTTTAACTAATGTATATCTATGTGATTCTGTAATTTCTTTATTAATATTTTGTTCATTTGCACAATAATACATTGCATCTAAGTTAATTATCTTGCTATCAGATAATTGGAAAAAATAATTTATAAAATTGGATCCAATAAATCCACATCCACCGGTTATTAATATGTTTTTCATAATATTATAAAATAATATGAAATATAATTTTTAAATTAATTTTTACTAGATGATTTTTCAATATTTTCTTTCATTCTTAATAGACAATTTCTAACTGAAGTATTAATATTAGAGATACTATTATTTATATCATTTATATCATTCTCTAATTTGGATGTGTCTAAGAAATTATTAGACCTTTTAGAAGCTAATATTTCATTTTGTTCTGTAATTGTAAAATTATTCCAAGTAAAAGCCGGATCCACAATTTCTTTATACATTTTTAGAATTTCATTATGAGTAATTAATCCAGGATTTGTAAAATTATACGTTCCTACTTTTTTTTCTAATGCAAAATCTATCAAGATTGGTAACAATTCATCTAGAACAGTCATAGAATTAGGTAGTGAACAAATTTTTGTATAATTTGTAATTTTTGTTATAAAGTTTCTCTCGTTGACTTCATCTGTAATAGGCATTCTTATTCTTAAATTTAAACAAGTATCATTATACAATAGTTGCATTAAACGATCGGTATACCCTTTTACGGTTGAATAAGATGAACCAAAAAAATTAGGTAGGTCTGTGTCTTTAAACCCATTTGAAAGATCACCTAGTGTATGTTCATTATCATAATCAAAAATACATCCTGTGCCTAAATATGTAAAATGTATATTATTTTTTTTACAAATTTCTGCAAGTTGTATTGGAGAGAATAAGTTATCCTTTATATTTTCAACCAGTTTCCCTGGTTTCTCCAAATAATCAATAGTACCTATTTTTTGGTTCTCGTATGTTCCGTGTGTTCTTCCAATAAAACTCATTACGTGTGTTAAATCTTTTATAGAGTATATTTCGTTTTCAATATCTGATAAATTATCTCCTCTTGAATATGCCTTATGTACAGTAATATTTCTTTGTTTTAATAAATTATACACTTTAGAACCAATCCAGCCATTCGCACCAAAAATAAGTATTTCTGATTTTGACATTATACTGTATTTTTATTGTTGGTTCTAAATAATTATTTAATTATTTAATTATTTAATTATTTAATTATAATATTTGTAAAATATGTTTTATTTAATAAATACAATATACAATAAATGACAACTAATAGTACTATTATCAACATACATAAAGGTTTATTTTATGAAATTTGTAGTAAAAATATAGATGTTTACAATGATTTTATTTTAACTATACATACTGATTATAAAGAAGTTATGGCTAATTTATTGAACGCTAACACAATACTAGATATAAGGTTTTCTATACATAAACTAGTTGGTATTATTTGTTGGTTAGAAATTTGCGATGAAATGTTATATTATTGTAAAATGTTATTGATGATAGATAAAAAAGATATGGATATAACAAAATATACCCCTTATTTAGATATAATTATAAAATTAGATAATTTTCCTTTATATATATTGTAGTGAAATTTATAAACCTCAATTAATTTTAATTTTCATCAATAACTATCAATGATTGTTTTAGATTTGATTTCTTAATTGTTGTGCCCTTTACCACTTTCTTTTTAGGTTTTAAATCTTGACCGTTCATTAATCTTTGTCTATCTTCTTTATATTCCATATATTCTTGTGTTAATTTATCTAATTCATTAGACCACATTTTATTAACAGTAATATTTTTGATAGTTTCTAACTCGCAAGATTTATCACCATATTCTTTATTTAATTTTTCAACGTTTTCTTCAGTAACACTATCCATAGGCATTTTAATTAAATATTTGTATTCAGTGTCTTCATCCATAATATTATATCCCTTTTCAGTCAATAGATTCAAAACTTCCTCTTTCTTTTTCTTTCTAAGATCAATTGTACCGTCCAAGTTCTCTTTTATGTACTTTGCCTTATTTGACAACAGCACAAGTTCTTTATCTAATGCCTTTATCATATATTCTTTTCTAATTTTATACATATCCAATCTAGTGTCAAAATAATCATCTATTATTTGTTCAACATTTTCATATTTTTTCAATTTATCCTCAGCATTAAACAAGTGCATATTTGTAGTCGTATTTGTAGTATATAGTTTTAATGTTTTTTGCAATCCATTGCAACCATAATCTCCTTTTAAAGATTCTAATTCTTCAAGTTTACCCTTTGCGAATGTTATTGTAAAATCAACGTCTGTATCTTTGCTCATATCATCATAATCTTTAACAATTGCTGAAACTTTTTTACCATCTTTTCCTGCTTCTGGCTCAATTAATTGTTCTAGTAATTCTTTAAAATCATCTGTCCAATATCCTACAGGAAGTTCTGAAACTCTGATTTTGTCTATACCGATCTTTTCATATAATCCTTTGATTAAGAATTTTCCTTCACTAATTTTTTGAATTGTTCCTTTAAATCCTTCATAATAAGGAATAAATTCTTCTGTATAACTATCATCTTGCAATTTGCAACGTATATAATTAATAATTTCTAATGGATTATAACACATAATATCTGTACTAAACCCCGTACCAATACCCTTTGATCCATTTACAAGAATCATTGGAATAATTGGAGCATAGTAAATGGGCTCAACTGGAAGGCCATCATCATTCAAATATTTTAAAATATTGTCATCATAAGAAGGGAATATGCTTCTAGTAATTTTATTTAATTGAGTAAATATATATCTTTCCGAAGCACTATCTTTACCACCTTGTAATCTTGTACCAAATTGACCATTCGGCATAAATAAATTAATATTGTTAGATCCGACAAAATTTTGCGCCATTCCAACAATTGCACCATTTAGAGAAGCCTCGCCGTGATGATACCCAGAATTCTCAGAAACATACCCACTCAATTGAGAGACCTTAATTTCAGTAGTTAAATTCTTTTTAAAAGCAGAGTATAGTATTTTTCTTAGACTTATTTTAAGACCATCCATCAAATTAGGAATGCTTCTATCACAGTCGTATTTTGAGAAATGTATTAATTCTCTGTCAATAAATTCTTCATAAGAAACGTTCAATTTATTTGTGTCTAGATAAGATTCGCGTTTATAGTTTCCTAGCCATACTTTTCTGTCATCTGCTCGCTTTTTATTAAAAACCATATCAATTGCATCAGTGCTTTTTTTTCCGTTAAATTCAAATCCAACAATTTTCTTTTTTTCAAAATATTCGCGAAATTCTTTACCTGTACTAGTACCTAAACCTTTGTAATACTTAATTTTCCATCCCTTTGTATCATTCCCTTCCCTCCATTCTTCATATTCTCCATCATTATAGAAATTTATTTCAGTAGTTCCTTTTTTTGCTTTCAAGATAGGTGTATTCATAAAACCAATAAACCCAGGAATTTCAACAAGTGACGACCATTCAGATTGGAAAAGATTAATACCCAGTCCTTTAATATGACTACCATCTAGATCTTGATCTGTCATAAATAATACTTTACCATACCTAAGATGTTTATGTACATCTTCCAAAGATTTATATTCTTTACCTGTTTCCAAACCAAGAATTTTCTTTATTTCTGTAATCTCTTTATTTTCAGATATTTTTTTAACAATCTCACCACGGACATTTAGAATCTTTCCTTTCATTGGGTAAACACCGATTGTATTACGATCATCAGATGATAATCCAGAAATAATACCTGCCTTAGCTGAATCACCTTCACAAAAGATAATAATACACTCTTTTGATTTATCAGTTCCTGCCCAATTTGCATCAGTTAACTTAGGAATACCTCTAACACTTTTAGATTTAGTTCCGTCAGTTTTTTTTGCTGCTTTATTTTCTTTGACTTCAGTTAATTGTACTGCAGTGTCCATAACGCCCATTTTAGCTATTTTTTCAATAAACTTATCACTAACATCACATTTAGACCCAAATTTAGAGGAAGGAGTATTCATAAAATCCTTAGTTTGACTGTCAAATGCAGGGTTTTCAATATCACATCTTAAAAACAAAAACAATTGCTCCTTAATGCTATTAGGATTTACCTTCACCTTTTTTTTCTTCTCAATATATTCAACTAGCTTTCTGATAATCTGATTTAAAATATATTCCACGTGTTTTCCACCTTTTGCAGTATGAATTCCATTCACAAATGAAACCTGAATGTATTCATTTGTAGGTGTTAGTGCAACTGAATATTCCCAACGCTCACCATTTTCCTCGTAAACTCTTGGAGAAACAGATTTATCACCAATATAGAGATCAATATATTGTTGAAAATTTTTTACAGGAACAAGAGATGAATTGTACTTCACCTTAAGATTCTTATCTGTAACAGCTGCAACGTCGTATACGCGTTTCTTTAACAGAGCAATAAGGTCTGATGTCAGTCCATTAATACCTAGACGCTTATAATCAGGTTTGAATGTAATTTTTGTGTATGGTTTTGTCTTGCACTTTGTAATAGATGGCTTGCAAATTACGTCTAGATTATTATTAAACTCTTGTTTATATTTTAATCCTCTAATATGATCAACTGTTTCAATAGAGCCTTCAGTAGACCAAATTAAAACTAACTTAAACCCAAAGCCATTTTTACCTCCTACAATTTTTTTCTCGGTTTTATCGTAATTTGTAGATGTTCTAAGATGACCAAATATTAGCTCGGGGATCCATATTTTATATTCTGGATGTTCTGCTACATCAATCCCATTGCCATCATTGATCATAATGATTGTTCCATCTTCTTGAATTGATATATCTATGCTTGTAACTGGTAAAGCATTTTCTTGACCACTTGATACTGCTTGTTGCATTCTTACGACGTGATCACGACAATTAACAATACCCTCATCAAACAATTTGAACAACCCAGGAATATATTTAATATTTTTCTCTATTATTTTGTCACCTGTATCATTTAATATCCACAAATTAGAATCTACTTCTTCAACAGATCCTATATATGTATCCGGATTATCTAATATATGTTGTTTATCGGTCTTCTGCTGATACTTGTGTGATAGGTTATCGTCGTTGGCGCTCATTATAGTATATTATGTATTTGTTTTTATTATGTATTTTTTAATAAGTTTCAATTTTATTTTATAATTTATAATTTATAAAATAATCACAAATGATATTATGTATAGCCAAACTGGTTTTACGCCTGGAAACAAATCTTTTGCAAAAAGAATGATGAATTATAATGCTTTTTATAACCAATTAAATGCAAATTCGTTGAATCAAAATTTACAACCGCCTCATTGTGCTTGTATTGGAGATATCTATAATAAGTCTGTATTAGCTTCAAATTCTACATCTACAAATATTTCTTATAATACGAGAATATCACAAATAATAAAAACTAGGTTGGGCGGAAGCACACAATATGGTAATTTTTATTTAGGACAACCATTACAAGTAAATTGTTTTGGTAGGGTTCAAGGAATGCCTGGAGGAAGTGGTATGCCTCCATTAAATAAATTCTAATGCGTCGCAATTATTTATCATTTTATTTAGAAAAATAATATTTTCTTCTCTAATTTTATAATGACTCGTTTTACTAGAAATGCAAATGGCAAACCTGTTTTCCACGGTCGTGCATATGAAATGACCTTTGGATCACGTGCACAAGTATGGCACGGTACTGCTTATAAAACATCTGGTGGTCTTACAAAATCTCATTTAATTAAAAACAAAGCAGGACATATAGTATCTAAATCAAAGCACACAACTGCCAAAAAAGAGAAACGTTTGGTTAAGGCTGGTTATGGAACCAAAAAAGGGAAGTTTGGTTTTGTTAGATTAGGAAAGTCAATGAAAGGAAATCGTAAACATCGCGGAAGTAAGCATCATCGTGGAGGTATGTCCGCATTGAGTCCATCGTCTTATGATGGTAAAGGTGTAGGAACTAGCGGAGTAGATTTGCAATTTGTTTCCGGAAATTCTGCTTAAACAATAAATTAACTAAATAATTAACTGAATAATATTATAATTTTTTGTAATATTATTTTGTAGTATATTTTAACTATCTAATATCCATTTTGTTTCAATAAATTTTTCATAAACTATATAATCGGGTAATTTGAAATATATATATTTTTCAAAATAACGTTTACTAACAATAAACTTGTGTGAATTAGTGTTACAATATTTATAATAACAGTTATAAATATCTTCAAAAGAAATGAGTGATATATTAGAATAATTTTCTTTTATATATTGTTTAATATATTCAAATGATTTATTAATGTCTAGAGGTTTATCCCATATTGAACAAGAAACATTTAATACGTATTTATCTTCAATGATTTCTATCATAGGAAAAAAATGTTTAATAATTTTAATTACATTTTCTTCACTGATATTTCCATTTGTCATAAGGTTGTCAGAAGACGACTTGCACCAAACTTTAAAAAGACTGCATAATTCATCTATTTCTATTTCTGATTCGTGTATCAATGTGCTTTCAGAATCAATATTATTTATAGTAATTGTATTTTCCCAAAATTTTATAAAATCGCTTTGTATAGGTAAATACATACTTGTAATTCCAATAAAAGAATCTTCGTTTTCGTCATAATTAAATCTTTGTTTTAATAGATTTTTTAAAGAATATGAATATACCATATTTGGTAAAAAATTGTTAGATAGAAATTGTTTCCAAACAAAATGAATGTTTTTCCATTCCATTTTGGATTCAATTGAATTATTAAAGACAATATATTTACTGCAGAATTCATCTATAATTTGTTTTTGATTTTTATTTTTAAGATAATATACATATGACTTTAATTCTTCATCTGACTTTGTTTCTATAAATTTGTCTGAATCGTCATATCGTTTTGAATAATGTATAGCAACACATAATAAATCCAAACCTATTTTTTTTAAAATTTCTCTCCATACAACATTAGAAAAATTTTCATTTATTTTTATTAGCCGACAATTTTCATAGAAATGATTTTCGTGATATTTTGTCATAAAATTATTAGTTGCATTTGTAATTCCAATAGACCCTACTGCAATATTGTCTAATTCATTTAAAAATTTTTTCATTTTTTGATTAACTAACAAAATAAGATGTGAATTTTTTTTTAAAATATTATCTCCAATAATAGTTAAAAAATATTTTGCACTATTTTTAGAAGAAAAAATAGATGGATATAAAACATTTAATACATTTTGAATAGTATCGCTTTCAGGAATAGAAGAGAAAAGACTTCTATCTTTTATTTGTTTTATTATATTAATTTTGGTTTTATGTTTCCATTGTAAAAGTATTCTGTCTTTAGAAATACTAGATAAAAGTTTATGAATTATATCATCTTCTTTAACAATAAAATAGTTTTTACTATTATACTCATAGAATAAATTGTTATTTGGTAAATAGAAATATTGATTTTTACTTAGAAAAACTTGAATAAAAATATGTTGTTCATTAGTCAAATAATTATTGCGATCTATGCGTCTTTCATAATTTTTGTATTCATTTGAAAGGGTATTTGGTAAATAGTTGATAATATGATTTTGAATACGTTGTAACATATAATCATTATTTTCATATATTTTAAATAAATTTAATAATGATGCGATACATTTATCTGTCAGATCAGTCATTCTATTTTGTAGTTTAAATGTTTTTAAATGTTTTTAAATGTTTTTAAATGTTGTATAAATGTGTAAATCTGCAATGGTTTACAAAAATATAAATACTGCGTTAAATATTTCCAAACATAAGTATTTAAAGATTGTAAAATAAAATGTAATATAATGTCTACATTTTCACATAAAAATCATTTATCTCAAACAGATGATAATGTTTTAACTATAAAGACGGTTCAAATTGCACCTTTTAGAACTTTGATGACTGCCTTGAAAGATATTCTTTTAGAAACAAATATAACTTTTGAGCCAGATGGAATTCGTATTATTAATATGGACAAATCACACACTATTTTAGCTCATTTATATCTAGATGCTCAAAATTTTGAATTTTATGAATGTAAAAAAGAAAAGATTATTATTGGAGTGAATATGTTTCATTTATTTAAATTAATAAATTCAATTGATAATGATGATACATTAACTATATATATTGAAAACTCAGACTATGTTGATGGGATAGTTTCTTATCTTGCATTGAAATTTGAGAATGGAGAGATTAAGCAATGTAAGACCCAGAAACTTAAATTAATAGAGCCAGAACCCGAAGAATTGCAGTATCCTGATGTGAAATTTTCTTCTATTATTAATTTACCGTCTGCTGATTTTCAAAAAATTATCCGTGATTTATCTTGTATTTCAGACAAGTTAGAAATTAAATCTGTTGGAAATGAATTGATTTTTAAGTGTTCTGGACAATTTGCTTCTGCTGAAATTCATCGTGCAGAATCAGATGGAAGTATGGGCTTTTTATTGAAACAAGATTCTTCAAAAGTAATTCAAGGTGAGTTTTCATTGAAAAACCTAGGGTATTTTATAAAGTGCACAAATTTATGTTCACAAATTGAAATTTATTTGGAGAACAATTTACCTTTGGTTGTTAAATACGATGTTGCGAGTCTTGGTAGTATAAAATTATGCTTAGCTAGTTTACCATCTACATAAGATTTACATTTACAGCTAGTGTAATTACTATATGTATAATATAATTAATATACAAAGTTTAATACAACCAATATACTTATATTTCTATTTTATATTTATATATTATATTTATATATAAATGTCAAATTATTATAGTAATTATTCTGCCTATTTAGGAGCTAATAGATGTTGTAATTTAAAAGTTCAAGGACCACAAGGACCTGTTGGTCCACAAGGCCCTGCTATAATTGGTCCTGCTGGAGTACAAGGAATGACTGGACCTCAAGGACCGCAAGGACCTCAGGGAAGAGGTTGTAAGGGTGATCAGGGTCCTCCAGGATCTAGTGTTGCAGTTGTTACAAGTGGATTAGATGGTAGTAATATTGTAATAACATCTAATAATGCTCAATTTGTTGGAAATGTGTTAACTGTTAATGTTGCAGCTGGTAAAACAGTGTTATTAATTGCTAATATTCAGTTTTTATTGGCGGCTTCTTCATATGAAGTAGCATTGACTATTGGCTACGGTACAACATCTACACCAAGTTTATCTTATACTAATTTAGCAAATAATGCGATATTTTCAAGTACTGACATCTCAGTTGCAAACTCAAGTGGAGAACAAAACAATTTAACTACTAGTTTAACATGTACAAATGTATCTACCTCTTATGTTGGTTCTGGGTTAAGTACAACGGTTATACATCAGCCTCTTGTATCTGGAACATATTATTATTCAATGAGAATTGTAAGTGATAAATCATCTTTATTATCTTCTTATTATGAAAATGCTAGTTTAACAGCACTTGTTATATAATAAAATGTATATAATAAAATGTATATAATAAAATGTATATAATAAAATGTATATAATAAAATGTATATAATAAAATGTATATAATAAAATGTATATAATAAAATG
>Ga0114968_10000074_pt1 | contig 80503 bp, 73 predicted proteins | sample M_130807_EF_Meta_FD_87020 | JGI IMG/M metagenome (GOLD analysis project Ga0114968, IMG submission 87020) | Freshwater microbial communities from Lake Montjoie, Canada to study carbon cycling - M_130807_EF_MetaG | ecosystem: Environmental > Aquatic > Freshwater > Lake | place: Lake Montjoie... | reverse complement strand
CTTTCATGGATAACACATTTACCATCATTTTCGGCATTGTTGCCATGCTACTCCCCTTGGTAGTTGGCAGACTTGTTTGGAAGCGTTTTGACCAGTATTTTGGTCGCGGCGATGAGGTCTATATGGATAGCCTTGAATATTTTCTCAAGAAAATTGGTCTTACCATCCTAATTGCTTTTGTACTCCTGTGGATCGGGATGAGCTTAGTATTTAATGGCAGCGCCTCTTAAATAAGAAAGCGAGCAATATGAACGATCAACTTAAAGAAATCCTTGTTAAAGCAAAGCTCAACTTTGCGATTCTGGCAGCTATTTTACTCATTGCAGTGTTGGGAAAACTCACTCACCCAGCATTTACCAATACCGTTTTTGTCACAGCCGATCAACTCGTCTCAGATCTTTATATCGTCTTTATTGCGATTACCTTAGGTGCCTTTATTCCAAATTTTAAGCTAGTTGCATTTGGCTCGATTGCTGCGTTCATAGGTGCGGCACTCTTGATTCAGCTTGGCATCTTTACCTATCTCACCATTGATTACGTCTTTGCAATCTTGATCGTCATCTTAGGCTTTGCTTCGATAGCCAATCTGTATAGGCACTATCGCGAATTTAGACTTTAATCCACCCGTCACAAGCGGCCAAACGCAGAGCAAAAGCAAGATGAAATTCCTTATTAAGCAATTTATTCCTTATTTATTTATTACAGTGGTGCTTACTGCACTTTTTTATAGTACAGGATATAGCCTAAACTGGACATATTGGGCAGACCAAGAATTGACACTTGGCTATAACGGCCTATTAATTAATTCTGGACTTAATCAAGAATATATTGATCATCCCGGCTTTTTCTCAATCCAACTGATTGCCCTTCTCCTGAAGGTAGGAGGTTATCTAGGTTTCAGTCACGTTCATAATATTGATCAGATCAATCAAGCACCTTCAATACTTGATGGCATGCGCTATCTTGTGATTGCAGCTAGACATGCAGCGCTAGTGACTACCATTGCACTTCTTTTCGGCATCTACTATGTAAGCAATAAAATATTTAAGAATTCTGCCATTGCATTGTTAGTAACTTTTTTAGCATTCGTAAATAATGGTGTTTTTTATCACTTTACTGCTACGCGCACCGAATCGATAGCCTTCTTATTTTTACTTTTATCGATTTATTACTTTATTGCTAGCTATAAAAATAATTCATACAAGGCTTACTTATTAATTCAACTGTCTCTCGTATTATTTTTTTGCGGAGCACTAAATAAGGCGCAGATCATTGTGCTTGCTCCCTTCTATTTTTGCTGGGCAGCGTTCTTTGTTCCGAATACTTCGATCGCCGAGGAGAAAAGGGCTACTCGAACCATCCCGCTCTTGGTCGGGATCTTTAGTTTTATCGTGTTGCTATATTTTTACTCTACACAGTCGGCTGGGATTGGCCTTTTATTTAATGCACTTTTGGTGAGCTTTTTCAATATCCTCATCATAGGATTAGCCATTAAGACTGGACGCAACACTTGCAAGTCATTACTAATCTTTAATACTTCTTATTTTCTGGCTTACGTTTTTGTGGAATATTTCAGCACTGTGATCAATCAGGCAGTGCCGATTTTTGGTAATATTGCAGACCCAATAAGTATGTCTAGATTTTTAAGGGCGGTACCTTCTCAAATACTTCATCCTGAAAATAATTTTTTAGCTAGTACATCAATTCTGGAGCGAATTAGCAGCGCGCTAAGCTTTGCTGCAAGTCCATTAGTGGAAACCTTTGGAAGAGTTTCATCTTCTACCTTACTGATCTTATTTAGTCTTATTTGGGTAATATATCAACGCAAAATTATTACTAAAAAGGAATGGTGGTTAGGTGGATTTAGTCTCTTTAGTTTTTATATTATCAATTTAGTTAACAAGGTTCGTTACCTAGATGCGCCACAGTATCGACTCTTTTCAGAATTCTTCCTACTGACTTTTGTGCTTGTGCTAATTTATAGAATGCCCAAGATACGTCTACAGAAGAGAATTCTTAGTCTCTTGATTTTTTTAACGATATTAGCAAACTTGGTACCCTATAAGCACTATTACAACTGGCTTATACGCAAAGGATTTAACCCTTTTTGCGGCTACCACATGATGTATGCCCACGAAAAACTAAATACCCAAAAGATTGTGCTGGAATGTGCGCAGCCTTCCGTAAAATTCTAAAAGCCCTAGATAAATTTAATCCGGCGGGCAGCAAATGCCACCATCTTGAGCAATAGCCAGCCATGACGCCAACGGGAGATATTAGTCTCACCATAGCGTCTTGCGCGATACCGAATCGGCACTTCGACAATCTTGAGATTTAAGCGAGCAGCGCCAAAGAGCAAGTCAAAGTCGCCAAAGGGATCAAAGTCACCAAAGTATTTTCGATTATGTGCAATCCGCTCGTAGTCTGATTTCCAAAGCACCTTAGTACCGCATAAGGTATCTCGAATCGGCTGACCAATCAGCCAGCTAAATGCCCAGGAGAAAAATTTATTACCCAATAAATTGAGAAAGCGCATCGCTTCATCTTGCATGGGATAAACCAAGCGCACGCCGTTGACAAACTCACCTAGGCCACTAGTCATAATGCTGTAGCAGCGGTTCAAATCTTCAGGCGGAACGGTAATATCAGCATCCAGAATCATCAAGATATCGCCAGTAGCAGCATCAAATCCATTGCGCACTGCATTACCCTTGCCTTTGCCAGTTTGCTTGAGTAGCTTGCAATTACAGTCTGGGCGCTTGGCGATTTCGCTAGCAATCATGTCATAGGTATCATCGGTAGAGTTCCCCTCTACAAAAATAATCTCAGTGCCAGATCCCATTTGAGGAACCCGCTCAAAGAGTTCAGCAATATGGCCAGACTCATTGCGCGCAGCAATAATGACCGAGACTCTAAGATTTTTCTTTTCTTGTAGTCCTACTGGTCTTGCAATCATGAAATTGGTAATTGCTAATAATTCAAACGGCCAAATCTTAGCTAGGTAGCGATTGCAAAAATTTGAGATGAACGGAATATTGATCGGTGCAATAATTTCGCGCCACTGGCGTAAATTCTCATACTGAGAAATTTCTAGCAGATTATTCATGTCATGGCGAGTAAGCCAGTTCTGCGGCAAATTTGGTGTTACTAAACCTAAGGCACGGGCAGCTCGTAAAGGCAAGCTCCAAGCATGACTAAAAAAATTGAATACGATGCGGGTCTCAGCATGGCAATGGGGACGGATGCTATCTAGCATTGTTTGCACGTCCCATAAGTCATTCACTAAATCAGAGATCACGATGTAGTCAAAGACGTGATCACCTAGATTGAGCTCATGAGCATCGGCATGAATAAACTGCATATGAGGATACTGCTTACGCGCTCTAACTAGCGCCTGTTCACTAAAATCAACACCCATCCCAAAGCAGGGCTTGAGAGCATGTAGCAATGATCCGCCACGACAGCCTAACTCCAAGACCTTACAGTCGCTCGGTACGATGTTTTGGTAAATGTGCACTAACTTCTTTTGGTAGTAAGCTCCCCAGGAGCGGGTTGAGGAGCCATTAATTTGGTCCCAAAATTGCCCCCGCACCTTCTGATAATCAGAAAACTCTAATTCGAAGGGGTTGGTATTGGGGATCATATTCATAATCAGAATATAACCTAGCTCTTGGTCTCTAGCTGCATTTGAGGGTGGGTTTCATTAAGAAGTTTTGTTTTCATCATATCCTTAGTGATAATCCACAATTTCTACGTTATAGGCTCCGCTACCGAATATCACGAGCACCATGGCCAAACAGAATAATTACTTTCATTTTTAATGAATTTCTTTTTAGCCTCAGAATAACGGGATAATCTTTATTCAATAGTACCCACCTTTTTCTATTTTCACATCTATGGCCTACCTTCTAGCTGATCTCATTACCCAAACTTGGTTTGTCGCCCTGATGGGGGTAGCACTGATTGGAGGTGTTCTGTTAGCCGTCCATCATGCTGAAGTGGTAGCCCATAAAACGGGTGAGCCCTATGGCGCTTTAGTGTTAGCCATAAGCGTGACCATTATTGAGGTGTCCTTAATCATCTCCATGATGCTCACCGGCCATGAAGGGTCAGAAGTAATTGCGCGTGATGCAGTATTTGCAACTGTAATGATTGTGATCAACGGCGTCATTGGCCTGTGCATCTTTATTGGCGGATTACACCATCATGAAATGTCTTTTCGAAATGAAGGCACCAATTCAGCACTGGCAGTCTTAACAGCGCTAGCAACCTTCATTTTGGTGATGCCGGTTGTGACTACTAGCACTCCTGGTCCAGACTTTACAAAAAGCCAATTGGCTTTTGCAGGCATTGCTTCTTTTGCCTTGTATATAGCCTTCTTATTCTTTCAGACAGTCAGTCACAGAGACTACTACTTGCCTAAAATAGAAGATAAAAAAACGGACATTAACTTTCATGCACCTAAGCCCAGCAACCTTAAGACCGTAGCTAGCGTAGTTCTACTGGTTGTGTCGCTCATCGTTGTTGTGGGCTTAGCAGAATTACTCAGCCCAGCGATTGAGGAGGGAGTCAAAGCAGCTGGAGTACCAAAAACGATTGTGGGTATTGCGATTGCTATGCTCGTACTCTTGCCTGAAGGCTTTGCTGCAGTCAGGGCGGCTAAAGCCAATCGCTTACAAAGTAGTTTGAACCTTGCCCTAGGATCAGCTTTAGCCAGTATTGGCCTATCCATTCCAGCGATTGCCGCCATTGCGATTTACTTTAATCTACCGCTAAGCCTAGGCATTAGCAGTCTGAATATGACGCTGATGTATTTAACCTTCTTTGTTGGCGCACTCACCTTGGCCATTGGTAGAACTACTCGGCTGCAGGGCGTAGTACATCTCATTATCTTTTTTGAGTATTTATTTTTGAGTTTAGTTCCCTAGTAAAATAGGACGATGTATGGGGCAATTCAAAGTATTTGATTTCACTTGAGCTGTCACACGAGTTCTAATAAACTGATTTACATTGCATTACATTCATAGTGTAGTTATCTAAAATATCCCCTCGTTATTAAGCATCATTCCTTCAAAAAAATACTGAGAACACGGGATACCAACTTTAGAGTTATTGAACAGAAGCTCCGATTTTCTATATGATTTATCTACACAAACTCATTCCCTACATCGTTTACCCCATCACCATTATCCTATTGCTAATGACATGGGCTCTTCTGACGAAAAAACTTCGCCCGCTCCTGTTTGCTTTTCTGTTGTTGTTGGCTACTAGTCTACCCATAACTTCTGACTTCATGCTCGATGCTTTAGAGGCTGGCCAAATCCCCAAGCAAGTGAATGATTTGCAAAAAGTTGATGCCATTGTGGTTCTGAGTGGAATGATTTCGCCCATTCACACTCCAAAGGGTCTTACTTATGAATGGGGAGATCCCGATCGATTTTTTGGTGGTGTTAAGCTTATCAAAGCGGGGGTGGCGCCGTGCATCATTTTTACTGGAGGCATATTGCCCTGGCAAAACGATGTTGAACCCGAAGGCATAATCCTCAAACGTTTTGCCATACAAATGGGGGTAGATAGCTCTAAAATTCTGGTCACAGGCAATGTGCAAAGTACTGCAGATGAAGCCAAGGCTGTTAAAGCACTATTAGACAAAAACCACTTGCATAGTATTATTTTAGTGACCTCTGCTTTTCATATACCTAGAGCTAAAGTATTATTTCAAAATGAAGGAATTAGATTGCAAACCTATCCTGTAGATTTCAAATCTAGATCGGATGGAATAACTCCGATGGATTTTTTACCTTCTGCCCAAGCCTTTGGGACTTTTGAATTTGCTTTTCGTGAATTTTTAGGTAGAACTTATTACAATTTTTTACTACCTTTTTCAGGAAAATAAGTCGCCTACCCAGACCTTCAAATCACTCCTGATTGCCTATTACATTCCAGCACCATACATACCCAATCTATGCAGCCCTCCCTGAATAATCTTAAAAGCTTGCAAATTTTGCGCATGATTGCGGCCACTAGTGTTGTTTATTATCACATTTATGCTCAACCTAATTTTGGCTCATTTGGCGTAGATATTTTTTTTGTCCTGAGCGGTTTTGTGATCGCAATAGTTATTCAAAATCAATCATCGCCAAAACAATTTGCTATCAACCGAATTAGTCGTATCGTGCCAATCTACTGGATTCTAACAACCGTTCTTTTTCTTTTAATTTACATCCATCCTACTATCGTTCGACAATCGACTGCAGAAACAACGACTTTCTTTTTTTACCTCAAATCGCTTTTCTTTATTGCATACTATGATATTGGGCAGCGTAGTCCACCCTTATTGAGAGTAGGCTGGACCTTAAACTATGAGATGTTTTTTTATTGCATAGCCTGGCTCTCTTTACTATTTTTTAGAAAACAGATAGTTAAGACCATTGTAATAATCATGGCTGGCGTCTTTATTGCTTCGCACTTGATGGGGAGTGCCAATCCATTTTATGAAGAATTTTTTGGTCGCCAGTACATCTTAGAGTTTTTGCTAGGGATGCTAGCATTTTACATTTTTAAAAGTAAATGCCTCTCTATTTCTAATGGTTTATATCCATTGATAGCGATTGGAAGTTACTGCTTCATGGCTTACATTGATGCCAATGAAATCCCTGGCAATCGCTTAATATTTTTTGGAATCCCATCTACACTGCTTCTTTTAGCCATGCTAGGTAATGAGGATTATTATGCTAAAAGCTCATCTAAACTGATTGCTGGGCTCACCTTAATGGGGGATGCTAGTTATGCAACCTACTTATCGCATTTTTTCTTAGTCGAAGGCTTTAAACGTATCACTTGTGAAAAGCTGAGCTTATTTGATTGCTTCCACCCACCAGGAGTCATCGGCATTGTTAGCGCTTGTCTCATTGTTGGCCAAATACTTTACTGGTTTGTGGATAAACCTTCGCATCAATATTGCAAGAGATTTTTAAATCATTGGCTTAGCAAAGGTAAATTTTAAGCAATTTTTAATACTCTTTATCCACTTTATCCCTCTAAGACCTGAGCTTAAAATATTTTCATATCAATAGACGAAAAAAACATTCAGCCTATTTATGCATATTTTTATTTCACTAAAGTTTCCCAGACATTACCCGCCTCTTCCAGTTAACTTCCTTTTACTCTTGACTGCTGTAGTTTATTTAAGACTGCTCTTCACCCCTAAATGATCGGCCTACATTAATCGCTCTTCAGAACATTGGCCTGCGGCCACTCAAAAATCCAGTAAGTTGGCTAAGTTACCGCCCCAGCAATTAGAGTTCTAGCCCTTATTGCTATTAAGCTTGAACGTCTCAAGGTGAATATCCAGAAACTAAATCCTTAAGAAGACTTATAGCTAAATCTTTATCATTAAGCTCTGTTGCACTTATTAAGCGTAACAGACTCTTCTCGAGGATCTCCCAAGAAAGAAAATCTTCATGGGCCATAAAAATCTTTGGGTGAGGGGTTGGTATTGCCTTGCCATCGATTAGTAGCTCCTCAAATAGCTTCTCTCCAGGACGCATACCAACCTCTATAATTTCGATATCCCCATTGGGATTATTAGCATCTTTGACTTGAAGACCAGATAACTCGATCATCTTGCGAGCCAATTGAACGATCTTAACTGGACTACTCATATCTAATAAGAAAACATCCCCGCCAACAGATAATGCTCCCGCCTGCATCACTAACTGCGCAGCCTCTGGAATTGTCATAAAAAAACGTGTCATTTCGAAATCTGTCACCGTGACCGGACCACCACACCTAATTTGTTCTTTAAATTTTGGAACAACAGATCCCGATGAATCGAGCACATTGCCAAATCGAACCATTGAAAACCTTGTTTTGCTAGACTTATTGGCCAGAGCCTGCAAGATCATTTCTGAAAGGCGCTTAGTTGCGCCCATTACATTAGTGGGTCTAACAGCCTTGTCTGTACTTATTAATACAAAATTTGGTACGCCAAACTCCTCTGCAAGTTGAGCAATGTTCATTGTTCCAATCGTATTATTGAAAATACTATCCAATATATTATCTTCCACCAATGGAACATGTTTATAGGCTGCAGCATGGTAGATGATGTGGGGAATGTTCTCTGAAATCAAAAAACGCATTCGACTTCTACTGGTTACTGTTGATAATATAGGCGTGATGCTCAGCTCAAAACCATTGACTTCCGAGTAACTTCTAATCAACTCTTGATGAATCTGATAAAGCGCAAACTCACTTTGGTCCACTAAAATCAAATTTTTTGGATGACACCTCAAGATTTGACGACAAAGCTCACTACCAATAGAGCCACCAGCACCAGTTACCAATACCGTCTTCCCCAGAGTATTTTTAGCCAATAAATGCTCATCCGGAAAAACTACATCCCTTCCCAGCAAATCATCAATATCTAATAAACGTAGATCATTAATGGATATTTTTCCTGCAATAATATCTCTTATGGAAGGCAAGGTTCTAATTTTTAATTTTGCATGCTGAACCCTCTCAATAATTTTATTCCGATTGAGCCGATTGGCGGATGGAATAGCAAGCAAAACCTCTGCGACATTAAGATCGGCTGATAATTCCATTAAGCGATTGGTGGGATAAATTTGCTTGCCAGCCATAATCCTCCCCTGCAAGCTAGGATCATCATCTAAAAAACCAACTACCCTAATATCAGGGCTATTAGTTAAGGTGACAGCCAATTGTCTGCCCGCATAACCAGCTCCATAAATAAGGGCCCTAGGTAAGGCAGCTAGCTTCAGCTGACTTCGATATTCGTTGCCGAGCCAGTAGGCAGCAAAAGCTCGACTCGCAATCACAAGCAACATCAAAACTATAGGCTGGATAATTCCAACGGTCCTTGGCACACCGTGAACCCCAATAATTGTAAAAACTAAGGTGATAAATATGAAATATAAAGATCCAACTTTGATAAGCCTACCAAAAGCAATCGATCCAGAGTATCGAAAGATTTCACGATACAGACCACAATAAAAGAAAAGCGGTAAACCAATAAAAATGGCTGCCAAAACTAAAATCCAAGGGCTCCAATGGTCATTTGAAAAATAGAGAGTCCACTCACCGAGTCGTAAATAAAAGGCAACATATACACTCAAAAAGGAAATTGCTATATCAACGATCATAACAATAGATCGCTTAAATAGGCGGGGCCAACTTAAAACATGATTTGAAAATGTATTGAACATAGCCTTAATTAAAAATAATTGCTTGAAGATCTAGTGAATAATATTTTCACTAGTTAAAACCTTAAAAAAGGTTAGCCACAATATTCGAATATCAAACAATAATGATTGGCGCTTTAAATACTCCTCATCCAAATCAACTTTATTAATAGTACTAAGCTCATCCCTACCATTAATTTGCGCCCATCCAGTAAGGCCTGGAACCAGAAGATCAATTCCTCTGTCAACTCGTAAATAAATTAAATCTGTCTGATTGTATAGGGCAGGCCTAGGCCCCACAAAACTCATATCACCTTTTAATATACTCCAAATTTGAGGCAACTCATCTAAGCTAAGTTTACGGATTATTTTTCCAAACCTTGTTAAATATTGATCTGAATTATGAAGTAAATTAGTAGCCAAAATAGGTGTGTCGACTTTCATGCTACGAAATTTTGGCATCATAAATAGTCTACCCTTATATCCAACCCTATTTGACCAGTATATGACAGGACCAGCAGAGTCGGCTTTTACCAGTAGAGCAATAATTATCATCGGAAAGAAACTAAATAAACCAATTACTAACGCGACAATAAAATCAAATACTCTTTTTGAGCTAGTCATGACAGTCAGCCCTGAAATAGATTTTTATAAAAATCAAGCCATGCCTTGGTTACAGCTCCACATGAAAAATGAGTTTGTACACGCGTCCTCGCAGATGATGCAAGGCGAGATCGAAGATTAACATCCGTCAATAGTAACTGCATCTGCCGTGCAAGACCTTCTATATCTCCAACTTCTACAAGCAATCCGGTTTCATCATGCATCACGGCATCCACCACTCCATTAATTCGGTATGCAATTGTAGGTAAGCCGCAAGATGCAGCCTCAATAATCACAGATCCAAAGCCCTCGCGATAACTTGGTAAGAGCAACACATCAGCTGCTACCATCCAATTTTCCGGATAAAAGGAAGGGCCAATCCAATTAACAAGGCCATGAAGCCGTGGAAAATGTAATTTTATATGAGCCTCAATTTGCTCCTCATCTGGCCCTACAATCCATAACTTAATACCTTGGCAATTATCGCTGAGATTAGAAAATGCTTTTAGAAGATCAAAAATTCCTTTTTCCCTAGACAGTCGGCCAACAAATAAAAATATACAATCGCCATCGTATATGGAGAGTTTTTTTCGTAATTGAGCTCTTTTTTTTGGATTTACATTAAATTTCTCTAAATTCACCCCAGAAATAGATCCGGCGCCAAGTAACTTAATTTTTGATGAATTACACACCTTCTCATTTATTAAAAAATTAATTTGTGATGAACTATCAGCAAAAACAAAGGTAGCAAATTTCACCACGAGACAGTCCATCCACTTAAAAAAAGAGCGGTTAAAACCTTTTCGAACAGACCAAATCTGACCTGTAAAAGTATGGAATCGATTGGGGATTCTTGCAAAAAATCCGGCTGACATCGATAACAATCCGGCTTTAGGCGTAATGCTGTGAATGCTCTCAAAATGATTACTACGAAAAATTTGGAAAAGTGCCCACCATGCTTTTAAGTCTTGCGCTACAGAGATTTTTCGCTCTATTGGCACATGTATAAGTTTTATGGAGCATACATCAAAATCTGGTGACAATTGGTACTGATTCAAATTAACACATAAGGTAACCTCGTATAGCTTTGATAACTCCCTTAAATGGTCAATTAGAAATCCATTCACAGTAAATGGGCTACTAACAATAAAGCAAATTGATGGGTGATTGGACATTTTTTAAGTTTCCGCCCTATCTTAATTTAATTCGATCTAACCTGTGAATAAATTGATAGTTGGATATTAATATTACTTATCTTGAGAATTATCTTTTAAGGCCATAATAAATTATTGATCCAACACGTAGTTATATGATTGCTATGTTGCCCATTAAATTAAATCATCTATTGAGTTAGGCATCGGTTTAGTAAATTTAAAATCTAGATATGTCTCAATTTTATTTGTCAAGTATGTTGTCCTGAAGGCAAGCGTAGAAATCTGTGGAATATGAATGAAATTTCCAAAAATTAAATTGAGAATGTATAAAGGAATTCGTATTAGCCCATAGGGAATACGAAACTGCAATAATTTTACATTAAGCAATTTTGCAATTTCTAATAATAAAGCTTCCCAAGTACAGTCATTACTAAGATTAAATATTTCATTTTCACTTTTTTTATTTTTTGCTATAAGTAATAATGCATTTACAACATCATCAACATGGATATATGTTGCGATTGCATCTTTTTTTCCAATAAAAAAGAAGTATCCCGAATTTACCAACCTTAGTAAACTCCGAATAGATTTATTTGTCATCGATGCGCCAATAATATTTGATGGTCTTAAAATAGTGTATGTAAATTTATTAGCTGATGATGCAATTACCAATTCATCAGATTTAGTTTTTGTTTTCTCATACTCGTTAATTGGACTAGTGTTACTGGATTCAGTTATCACCCGCCTAATCTCAGGATTGCCTTGGGGAGGGCCATAAGCACCACAAGAGCTAAGTTGAATCCAGTGCACCATTTTTTTAGACCGAAAAAACTCATTATGTATTGAATTAATTAATTTTTCGGTTCCATTTATATGCAATAAATACATTTGCGCTTCATTATTTATCTCTCCTGCGCAATGAAATAAAACATCACAACCTTCTAGAAAGTTAGTCAACGATATATTAGGATCAATTAAATCACCAATAAAAATTTTCACTCCGTCTGGAAATTTGACATTTTTTTTTCTTGTTAATACTCTTAAATGGCATCCGCTTTTCAACAGCTCTTCGATTAGTTTTTTTCCGACAAAACCATTGCCTCCAGTTACACAAATAACCTTCTCATTTAGATTAAGGAGATCTGGCATATTTTGTATTAATTCTTTCATCATTTTTTCTATTTACTAAAGAAATAATATTCAAATTTTATGTGCTAATTTCTTCAAAAAAAAAGAATCTCTTTCATAAAAATTATTCTTTTTTTTCAAAGCAAATGTAGATCACAAATAAATGACAATGTTGGAAGCCATGTATGTGGTAGCCCATTCAATATACACTGATTCCCAAGTAGTAGCCCATATTCCATGACTAATACTTACAATCAAGTATCACAAGATTTTTCAAGAATATAAATGGTTATACTAAGTCGGAAAATTTTGAATGTAAACTTTATCTTATGCGTCGTGAGGCTAAGTAGATATCATTGCTCTTGTAGTTTAAAAACCGATAAAAAATTATGCTATCTGTTAGGAATAATAGCCTTTAATATTAAATACTTTTTAGCCCAGCATTGACTGGTTAATAGCTAAACATTAATACGTCGCAAATGAGAACTCCATCGATACCATCGAAATAACCTAGAAGATAGAGATATTGGCAATGCACGACACAAGAAAAACCAAAAAAAATATAGCAATAAGGGATATTTCGATGTTTTTGGTCTCCATACCTTCCATAACCTAATTAAGTTCCGAAAATAAAACACATTCTTATGTCTTCCCTGAATCTCCAGCCACAGGAGGCAATGAATTTGATTGGACTTTGACATCAACATACCGCTACTTGCAACGCGATAATGCAGATGCGGATACTGAACGACATGGCCAAAGTAACCAGAAGCTCCAAGCCGTATATTAAACTCCCAGTCTTCATATCCATGACGCATAGACTCGTCATAACCGCCAACTGCTTCCCATACAGACCTAGGCATTAATATGCAGTAGGGTATCTGATTTAAAAAAAGCTGTTCAAAAAAATTATAGGACTTTTTCAAAATCCCTCGAGCCTCACCTTCAAGCTGAATATATGAGTAAGCAAAATGGGTATTGGCATCACTTTTTAGACCAAGCAATAATCTCTCTATGGTATCAGGCTCAATCCAATCATCTGCATCTAATGGCAAGAAGTAAGTGCCGTTAGCGTTTAAAAAGCCAGCATTTCGTGCGGCAGGTAATCCAGAATTTCGCTGACGAATTAGGCGAACTCCCCTTAACGCATTAAGAAGTTTTACTGTGTGTTCGTCTGAAGATCCATCATCAACAACAATTAATTCAATATGCGCCCAAGTTTGTGACTGCACTGAGGCTATTGTCTTGGCTAGAGTTGCACCGCTGTTGTAACAAGGAATTACAACGGAAACGAGCTCTTTTGCAAAACTAGTTGTTTGCATTTTTTTCTAATGGCTCACAATTGACCCAGATCTCACCCCAAAGGGTCTTAGTCTCTAATGGCGCTAGTCCTGCTGCGCCTATTTCAGCTAAAAATTCGCTCAAAGTATGTTCGACCTTGTGATCATCATCCGAGCGATAATCGACACCTATTTCTCGACGTAAAGGCATCTGCCAATCCCTCTCAAATAGAGGCACACGAATCAGGTATCGAGAAGCTGAGGTAGAAGCCTTCAAAGCATTTAAAAAGTCCACACGATCTACAATATGCTCAAGTACATTCGAAAGTAAAACAACGTCCCACTGCCCGCAAGGTAAAGTCTGTGTAGCGTCCCCTTGAATATAACTGAGGTTTGAAGGGCCGCCATCTGTCTTGGTAGATTTTAATCGATTCCAGTCTCGATCAATGCCAAGCACTTTACTCTCTGGAAGGGCATGAGCAATACTTCTTGCTACGGCGCCATAACCACAGCCTACATCCAGCACTGTTTCACCGTTGCTAATGCGCTGAATAAAAAAGTCATGGTAACCAATCAATCGATGCTTTGGATGCACACCTTGGCCATACTTCATAGCACGTTCATTAACAACCCAATCAAGACGATCACGCAACAAAAAAAGCCTTTTCAAGCCATTTTTTGGATTTTGGTAACGAGATTCTAGAATAAACATTCCAGTTATAAATTGAATTCGAATAAAACTGGGGATCAAGCGCCAAAAGAATCCAAGAAAGGTTGCAAGCAACAGACCAAATCGCTTCATTCTCTATTCTCTAGAAGTTTAGTAAAAATAATTTCATGTTTCTTAATCCAGTGCTGGATATCAAAGTATTTTACTGCGCGCGCGCGCGCAGATCTACTCATTCCCTCATATCTATTAACAATTTGCATCATACCAGCCGCAATCTCATCTGCAGAGGGAACTTGAACTCTTTCCCACCTCTCCAAAACTGGAAGGCCAATACCAGCATCATCGCCAACGAGCTCTGGTACACCGCCACTTGCCGAGTATAAAACTGGCAAACCGCAAGCCAATGCCTCAATCACCGCGTTAGGACAGGGGTCAAGGTACTTCATTGTTATGTAAGCATGGGCCGCCTGATAGATAAAGGGAGCCTGCCCCTGAGTATAAGGACCTGTAATCGTGATATTTTTTGTTAAGCCATACTTCTCAATAATAGAAAGGATTTCTGCTCGATCCTCTATCCATCCCGAAATTATTAGTTGAGCATCTAAACCAGCGCGCCTTACCTGAGCAAGGCCAGCAATTGTACTCTCAAGACGATATGATAAATGGCGCCCTATCCTACCTGTAATCAAAAAGCAAAAAGGGTCTTGATGCTGAAACAAATTTCTAGGGATAAAAAAACTAATATCAACAGCATTAAAAAGAGTCTCGCCTGGACCTTCGCGCTCACCCAAGAAAAGATCGGCAGCTCGCTTACAAAAGCTACTTTGCCAAAATACGTAATCTGCAGAATGATAGGCTAATGCCATTCGTGAATTCATCTCTCTCCAACCATCACCATACCAACCAGGATAGAAGACGCCATTTTGATTTAACACTAATGGCACATTTTTTCGCTTTAGATGACTTAGGGCTCCAGCCGATAATTGTGGGACATTTGATAATGCATACACTAAGTTATATTTCCAAAACTTCTGAGGAAAATATAATTGTAGTCTCTTAATCTTAACCAGTGGTCCACCAATATTACCACTTCGCGCACCGCCATAAAATACTTTAATTTTAGATTCTCTAACTTTAAAAGCAGTAATCAATACAAAATACGTCATCAAAAAAATTCTAACTAAATATGCTAGATGCTTGACCTTTGAATTTTTATATACCGACGAACTTTCACGCGATGTGTAATCCATAAATAAATTTCTCATTTATTCCCAATGATCTAAGATCAAAAATATAACTAATAAATTTAGAGCATTTCTATTGCAATACTGTAGCCTTACTAATCTAACTAGCAAATTAACTATTTTACTTAACGCCCAAAAAAACAATCATGCATAACGCGTTGAGTAAAATTAATAGCGAAATCTGGATGAAGATGATCCGAATCAACAAAACCATTGTCGGGGATTGCACTTTCGTAATTAATATAAGGCACCTGTAAATCTCTTCCAGTCTTAGCAAAAAAATTTCGTGCAGATAAAAAGGATGGGGTAATTAATTCAGATCTACGATATTCGCTCGATAATGGAAACCCGACTAAACAGACCTTAATATTTTGCTTTTTTAGTTTAGCAATAGTTTCAACGTAATCGCTAGCTAATTTTAGACTACTAAAATTAGAAACTGGGGAATGCATTTGAACTCGCACAAGCGTAATTGAATGTGCTCGCTCTTTATCCCACTTATCAAATGTAGGGATATAACCATCCTTTTCTGGAGGCAAAGAGTTTTGGGAAAATATATTAGAGATAGCAGCCAACCAAAATTTGGAAAGAAATTGACGGTACTCAGGTCTAAGTATTGCTAAAGGTGAATTTTTTTGTCGTAATAAATTTTCTATCCGACCCTGATCTTCAATTCTTATGCGATATGCCGAAAATATATGAGGGTCTGCCTGTAGTATTACTTGACTAACTCCACCACGAGCAATACGCAAATTCAATTTTTGGATAACAGTAGTAAGGTTATCGGCAGGCTGCCCAAGGTTATCAATACTAGATATACTAGCTAACCCACTAGCTACATGGGAATCTCCAAAAGCAACTGTTTTTGCAGTGCCATTAATAAATAAATTTTTATACCCTACAAAGGGATCATTCGCCAGAACATGCTCTCGAATCCAAACTTCTGTTATCAATAATGATGCGCAAAACACAAAAAAAAAGCATAAAATCAACGTATAGATATATGCTTTAGAATTGGAAATAAATAAATTCACTAGAATTGCCTTGAATTGATAAAATCATTAAGTAAGTTAATAAAATCCCAAAAAATATTCCAAATATAATGGTTGGTCGCCAAGCTAGTAAAGCTGGCCAAGGGAAAATTTTAGAATCTTCTCCCGCTATAACCAATGCCGGATGATAGAAACGCATTAGTTCTTGAGTATTTGGAGAAAACCAAATAATACCGAGATACAGCATAATCCATAACAACTGAAGCCCCCCTGCATAAGATGTCATAGGAGCGAAAATAATTCCATAATCCGATAACTTACCAAAAATTCCAAAAAATATTTCAGCGTAGTGATTTGGCAATGTAATGCCGTTAAATCCTAGCATGCTCTCAAAAAAAATAAAGGATGTAGTTAAACTATCGGCCCGAAAAGGTACCCAGGCAACCACAACCACTAAGAAAGTTAAGGCGACGCCAAGGATTTTTGGGATCATTGATTTCTTACCGAATATGCCGAGAATATTAATCCATCCATGGCATATAACAAGAAATAGGCCATGGATTGCACCCCAAACAACGAACTTCCAACCTGCCCCATGCCACAATCCCACCAACAACATGACAAATATTAAATTTGTCATTTGACAAAAATATCCAAAACGATTACCGCCAAGCGGAATATAAAGGTAATCTCGAAAAAAACGTGATAATGTGATATGCCATCTCCTCCAAAATTCAATAATATTAGTTGCCTTATATGGTGAGGCAAAATTAACTGGCATGTAAATTCCAAATATACGTGATAGGCCAATAGCCATATCCGAATATCCGGAGAAATCAAAATATATTTGAAGTGCGAAACAAAGTGCACCAACCCAAGCCTCAATGAAAGTTGGCATAATGCCAGCTGAAACTCCATCAAATACAGGATTAGCCCAATTAGCCATTTGTTCAGCGGGGATCATTTTTTTAAAAAGGCCAATAGAAAAAATTGTTAGGCCAACAGCAAGGCTATCCCAAATTCGATTATTTTTTTGATTAAATTGAGGAATTAGCTCCCTGTGATGGATAAGTGGCCCAGCTAACAAATGAGGAAAAAAAGTTACAAAGAGCAGATAATGTGAAAACTTATTTCTATCAGCTAAACTGCGGGCACAATCAATAAGGTAAGCAATCTGTAAAAAAGTAAAGAAAGAAATGCCTAAGGGCAGCTCAAGAGTGGTTGGTATTGGAATATTATGAAATAAAATATCAAGCGACTCAGCGAAAAAAGCTAAATATTTAAAAAAACCCAAAAGAGCTAAATTTATAATAATACCGAAAGTAAGTAAAGAATTACAGCTATGCCCATCTTTAGCACGCAATATTAATTTGTAGCCACATAAATAATTAAAAATAATAGAGCCAAGAATTACTGAGATGTATTGTGGATTCCACCAACCATAAAAAATAAGAGAGGAAATCCCCAGCATCACCACTACATTCTCTTGTGACGTAATGCGCAATAATAAATAGTAAAACGCTATAGTAATAGGCAAAAAAACGAACAAAAAAATTGGCTCAAAAAAAAGCATCTTAATAAGACCTGACCAAAATAGTGATTTTTAGAACCATGGTGCTCGTAAACTCTCTATAAAATTTAAGAATTATGCATGGAAAAAATATCCACATTTCTACTTTTCTCATGCTCTACAATTAGAGAATAGAATATTCCTAGTATCCCCAGGGTATTGGAGAATTTAATAACTTCAATGATTCGTTAGTATTTTTAACTACTTCACGATTAATCCCTAGCCATTTTTTATTTGCAGCAAAGGCAGCCCATCGAGAGAAGGTGCTCGAACTTGGCCCAATGACTATATCGCATGCCATTAAACCAACCATATCGTCTATCTCAGTTCCGCAATTTACAAAACCAGTAAATAAATTATGCCAGCGAAAAGATGAACTATATAATTCATTTTGATAAAATGGGTGATCGGAAAAAAATATTACTAGCGCAGTAGAAAGATCAAGATCAGATATTCTTTGCAGAATATCTATATACTCTTTCGGTAAAACATAATTCCTTCCGCCAGCTGCCATTTGAAAATCCGCAAGTCGAATATGTACGCCAATTACACATGAGAATCCTCTCTTCCAAGTCTCAATATTTATGCTCCATTTATCAGTAATTACGCTCGGCGGCAAAAAATGACTACAAATTTCTTCACGATTTTTTATCAGCCATTCGGGACAACGTAATTTAAACCCATTGAGAATGATATGAGGGTATTGGGCATTTTTTCTTTTAAACTGCGGCTGATCTAATCGCATTAATTCTGTATTACCCTGCCCCCAACATTGAGACCAGAGGGGCCCAATAGATCCGGTAAATCTTGGTAATATTTTTTTTAAAACCGAGAGTGACGTTGGTGAAAAAAATTTTGAAGTTTTTACCTGTTGTTCATTAATATTTAAACCCTTTGGTATAAAAATGGGCATCACTTTTTCTTGCATGCTTGGAAAGTAATCTTTAATATCAATCGCACCCCAATCTAGTACAATTTCTCCATACTCTATTGCAGCAGCATAAGTATGTGCGCGCGAAAAAAGTCGATTACCTAATCTGCCATCTCGATTTAAATATATCCACATGAAATATTATTGAAGAATTAATGAAACTTTTTCAAGGACTTGCTTTACATCTATACTATCCATACAAATTCTCCCATTGGGACAACTACCCAACAATCCACAGGGCGCACATGAGACATAATTGCAAATTATCTGATGTGCATTAGGGTATCCCGCGAATTCAGGTAAAGTTACTCCGCCCCACAATATTATTGATTTAGCATTAACCGCTCTTGACGCATGCATCAAACCGCCCTCAGTACCAATGAAAAATAATGCCTCACCAATCAATAAGGTCGCCTGCCGAAAAGTTGTCTTCCCCCTTAAATCAATTACTCCAGGAATCTCATCTGTGCTCGCATCAACTCCAACCCGAACTAGCTTCACTTTAGGATCCATCTGGATAAGATTTTTAACCAAATTTCTCCATTTATGTATCGGCCAAGATCGTAAGCTTCCAAAGTACTCCCTGTTTGAATCCGATTCAATGACAATATAGGGCCCTTGAACCTTCATTTTGGCCAAAATAGCTCGAGCCTCAATTATTTCATCATCAAGAAAAAACATTTCCGGGCCATCCGACACTCCACTTATCTTATACTTAGAAAGTACAGCGTCTGCTACATGTAAATCTTTTTTCCATATAATACGATCTTTCGAAACCCTCTCAGCATAAGAGTGAATCCTCATATCTAGATAAACATACCTCTTGTTAAACTCTTTTGCCCTAGATTCAGCATACCTATGTATCAGGGATTCATATAATTTTCTTGAAAAATTCACGGATAAGAGTAAAGCAAAGGCTATATCAATCCATTTTTCTAATAAATTTTTTCCCTCGCCACCGGCAAAGTTGTATTTTGGATTATGTAAGAACACTGGGTCATCAGCATAGGTTTTTTCGCGACTATATAAATGGCCAGCGAGTATGTCAGATAACATCGGCATTTTTGCAATCACTATCGGAATAGCGCGCTCTCTTTTTAGAGCTGCAAGCGCAGCTGTCCATATTAAGTTGCCGCCATATCCCATTTTATAATCTCTAAAAATTATTAAAAAACTGCAGGTATCTGGGGGATAAGAAAATGTAATAAATTTTTTGACGAACGCCTTTTCAATATATCTTTTTTATTATTACAAACTAGATCATCGAATAATTTTGTATATTGAATGCACATAGATTTTGCTGTATGAGGATAACTTAACATAGCATCATTTAAAAAAAAGTAGTTTGTAATTAACTTTCGCAGAGAATCTTCAAATGTATCATCGGTAAATGATTCGCCATATCCATCACAATACTCAGGCATACATCCGCTATGGCGATAAAGTATTGGTAATCCACAAAGTGCTCCTTCGTTTTGATGGTTTCCGCCGGGCTCGTTTAAGGATGCCGTGAGATAAATATGATGCCTCCGCAATTCGTTAGCAAGCTCACTTCCATCAAGAGGAGGGATATAACTTGCTGTCTTAAACTGAAATCCCTTTGGCAAGTTTCCAATATAAGTAAATTCTAGATTTTTTCTCCAAGAATCTTGCGAAAGCATCTTATCTAGCTTAGCGTAAATATCAAATCCCTTGTTCCAGTTTGCCCCCCAATGATGAGTCACTAATTTTAATGGTCCAGAACCGCCCCAAGGCTGATGACCTATTGAATTAAAAATATCTTCATTAGCACCATTTAAAATTACACAACTTTCTACAGACGTTTTATTTCTCCATACATCTAATTGTTTTAGCCAGCTACCTACAAAAACAGTATAGTCAGCAACATAGTTTGCTCGACCTAATTGCCCATTAATAAATCTTGTTTTCTTTCGCTCATCGCATTCATTGACCCGATGGACAACTATTGCGTCTGGATTTTTGAATTTCAAATATCGTGCTACCTCACCAAATGAATAAGAAATACTACTATTTCGCCACCTAGGATCAATTAATAAGATTAAGTCTATATCATTTTTATTTAAGTTTGAAATTACCTCATCTCCTCGCTCATTTAGAGCAGATGTTAACTCTTGGACAAAACGATTCCCACCACCCCATGGTCCTTTTTTAATCTCATAATTTATTGATATTTTCATATTTCAATGATTTAATTAGGGTTACACAACTAAAAATTGAATTAATTCGCGATGTTTAAAATTAGCGATATTTTTAAATATCAATCCTTAAAATTCATAGCATCGGAAAATCTCCTGGCATACAGCATTTGCCATGATCTTAATATTTGACTTATCCCGCACTGCTTGGCTAGCATTTACTTCTATTTGCGATCTCAGAACAGAATCATTTAAGATTTTGAGAATGACAGTTCGCAACTGATTATGATCTCCAGGTAGTCCACCATATAAACATGTTTTACCATCTATGAGCATATCCCTATCCCATAACCCAGGATAATCAGTGACAATAACCGTTTTTGCACATGCCATGGCCTGTAAGCCTGCACTCTGGCCAGATGGCTGAATGCAATTAGATACAGGAATGACAACAACTAGGGCATTTCTTATGAGCTCTCGTATCTGTTCATCGCTAAAACTATTCTTCTGCCAATCCCCAGCCGATATTTTGATATTTGCCTGAAATGATTTAATCCTACGATTGGTAATGATATGCAAGAGAGGCATATCTACAGTCCATGATTTTAGGAGAGTTTCATAATCTCTCTTGGGATCATTGCCAATGCTAAGAACATAGGGTGTCGATAATAATGGCGGGTCACTCCCAGGGCTCCAAAATTCTGTATCAATACCAAATGTGATGTTTGGTACGATGCGATTAAGCTGTTTCGATGTATGCTCAGCATCTTGCTTAGAAAGACAAACTATATGCGCATTCCTAAAAACCCATTTGTAAAAATAAAGTATGCGTCGAGGTGTTTTGAATTCAATCATTCCCATTGCAATAAAAAACAAATTTGCTCGTAGCAGACCCAATCTTTTTAATAATGCAAATGCGACCCCATAGCTTAGTACGGGTACTATTATCACATCAAATTGATTAAGTCGCCCTAGTAGACCGCTCAAAATAATCTTGAATGGAGTTGAGATCATCAACCCCATTAGGCCCAAAGAAAATCTGTCAATTACTCGAAGCAATATATTTGACCTTTTATCCAGGGCGTAATCTACGTCTTCAAGAATTTGTGCATTGACTCCATACTGACCAACATGTGACTGTCCATATAAGAACTCTAAGGGGCCGCCGTTTACTAGCCTAGCCCTTCTTCCGCTCTTAAAAAAATAAGCAATATTCATAATTAAATTTTAAAAAACCAAGAAGAAAACCTCAATCTACTATGTCAAACACTTTTCCCCTGGTATTAGGCAAAACTACATTTCACACATTAAATGAATACATGTGCTAATAATTGCAATCATATGAATGAATTAGCATAGTAAATTTATTACTTAATTCGCATATTTTTTCAATTAGATTCTGTTATTGCTTATTTATTTCTTATAGCTAGTTTCAATACTTTATGGACCTTGAGACAGCTTATATTTTTTTAAAGCGTCATCAATATCTTGAATTTATATAACGAAAATTATTTATATTTAAAAATCGTTTTTCTGCTTTTTTTTCTTCAAAGTAGATCTGACTACTTCTAAATCATGTTCAGTATCTATACTTAGATGCTCACTGTCAAGAACTAATGCGCCTGTACGAAGACCTTTAATTGTATTTTGCTTCAGTAGGCACTCGCGTTTAATTGCATATGCAACACCATTTCTATGAAATACTGGGGTCAACTGTTGTCTAGCGATAACTTGGGAACCCCGACGATCCCAGTACTCTAAATTTCCATCAGAAGAGACAGTCAACTGCTTCCATGGATGGCTTTTTGAATCTGTTTCAGAGACTGTCCATACAGCATCCCAGTCATCATCAATTAACATTTGAATGCAATCAACAACATGCCTAACCTCTCTTAGTGGAGAAGTTGGTTGCAACATAACAATAACATCATAAGTAATAGAATCCAATTCTTCAACGGCTAAAAGGGCATGGATCAATACATCTTTATCCCCAACAAAATCGCCGGATAACTCCTTTGGCCTCAAAAATGGCGCAGAGAGTCCAGCCTGTTCAGCTACTCTAGCAATCCCAGCATGATCTGTAGAAACTATAGCTCGATCAATATCAGGGATTTGTCTTACAACATCCCCAACCATTGCCACCAAGGAGCGGCCTGCAATCGGCGCTAAATTTTTAAGCTTAATGCCTTTCGAGCCCCCTCGTGCAGGCACTACCACTAAAATGCGTTTCAATTTAATCAGGGTGACTTCTCCTAATTGAATCTACCGATTCTATAAAATGAATTATCCGCTCTGAAAATGGTTCCGAATTGGGCTCAACAAAAAAGTTAGTGCATTCTTTCATGCGACTTTCCCACAGCGGATTGGCGGCACGAAGGATTAACTCGTTAGTGCGACTAATTAACTGATCTAAGCCCCTAGCAATCAAAAATTCTTTCATATTAAACATTTCCTGAAAATGTATGAACTCTACTTCACACTTAAAATGACTTGCATTGTCGCCCAGAGGAAGGAGACAAAGTGCTGGCTTACCATGCATAGCAGCTTCAAGAATAATGGTAGATAGTGGCGAGATTATGGCATCGACATTACTAAGAACATCATGAATATCTGCATAATCTGACATAAACTTACTATTATCACCATTCTCTACGCGCTCAAGATACTCCAACATAGATTGATCAATTACAACATTAACCCATCTCTGTTTTAATAATTGATTGCCGCCCATACCACCACCACCCCAAGGATGGGGTCGATATAAAATCGTAAGATTAGGTAACTCACCTTTCATAATCGCCTGATCAAGCAGTGTAAGGTGTGCAATTTCATTCGTACCCTTACTTGAACCTGCATATAACAAAATTGGGGTCTCTGGATTAAGTTTATTAATTCGACAAAATTCACTACGTGTTAGCCTTGGCAGTGCACGATATGCATCAAATTGAGCTGCGCCAAATTTAACAACTCTATCTGCTGGCATCTCAGCAAATTCTATGGCATGGTTCTTTGTCTGATCACCCCATACAAGAAGCCAATCTGGGATACCGCACATCGCTCTTTTTGTGCTGGGATTATCCCAGGAGTTCATAATCACAACTAAAGGTATATTGCGTGGCTTTGCAACCTCAATCAAATCATTAATAAATAGCCCCTCCAGAACGCATGGATGAATAATGACGTCAGGTCTATCAAGATCTATTAATGACTCTAAAGTGATATTTGGAATTGCTTTAAGGCGTAATTTAATCCAATAATGATAGATTTGACGTATCAACGGTTGACTAAGGGCTCCTAGCATGATGGATGCTTTCCAGCCAAGATTGATTCGCTGCAGCTTTCTCATAGCCTTAGCTGCAGATCCAGGACGCCAACTTAATTGATCTGTAAGATAAAGCCGCTTCCAATAAAATCTTCTAACATGAGAAGTAGAAATATGCTCATAAGGACTCGGGAGACTTAGCTCCACAGGATTAATTCCACTCATTCGCTTATTACCAAGCTCAGGAAAAATAAACTTCACGTCATGTAGCGCGCAAAGTCCTGTAAGGGCGCCACTATGGATAAAATGACGTATCACAACATCTACTTCTATAAAAATTAGAATTCGCAATCTTTAATTACTCCCAATAATATAAGGATTGCATGGGTTAAATAGTCTTAATTGAGTCAATACACTCGGTAGATAAGCTTTTAATTTATCATACTTTAAAATGTTGAAGTATATATTCAATAGACCCCCGCTGTTCAAATAAGAGAGGATACTAAGCTCTTAATCTTGTGAATATATATTATTTTCAAAAATCCTAACCTATCAAAAACATTAAGCACAAATTTATATGCAAGCGCCAATTTAATAATAAATTGAACTGTATTAAAGTATAAATTTTAAGAAAATTTTGCTTTGACTGGCAATTGGAATCTTCCCCAATGATCAACAACAGTCTTTCGTTCATGACGTTGCTTTTTATTTATGTCGGCATCCTTATAAACCGAGTCACTATTAAAATGAGTTGTCGAAACCTCTTCTATGACGCAGCCCGTTTCAGTCCAGAAACTATGCCAGACCCCAGGCAGAACAAGGCACGTTTCTCCAGGCGCTAGCATGCGAACATGGCCATCCACACTAAGAGTTAGCGTCCCATAAAGAACCTGAAAAGTTTCCTCCTTTTGGGGGTGGAAATGCATTGGATGTTTTTGCCCAGGCAACTGTACAAGAATTTTTTTACAGTACTCACGATTAATGCAGTTTATAATTACAGCGCCATAGTCGCGAAACCTAGATATTCCATAATGATGAGAGTATTCAACCTCGAACTCCGAGTTTAAAATAATATTGGCCTCATTAAGCAAAGCCTTTACTTCATGTACCGCTTCTTTGATGACCTGATAGTCAGGATTGTCAGGAAAAAGTAAATTTTGCCTTAATACAGGCTCATTCTCGCCCGAATCACCAATAACAGTAATGCCTGGCCTCCAATTTCCACTGTCTAACTGACCATCTATATAGGGCATCGCAAAATATATATTTTCACGATCAAGTGCTTGGCCTTTTTTAATTGGGGCTCTGGCATATACACCGCGTCTCAAAGAATTTAATGATTCTTGCTCCAAGTTGCTAACTTGTCTTATATTTGACCCACAGAGCTCCAAAGCAGTTTTCCAAGCATTTATCCATTGATTTACCTCTTCGGGTGTTGAGGAATAATCGTTTAACTTATTGTCAGCCGTAGCAATTCCTACGTGTCGCTCAAACATTCGAGCCCCCTTAGCTAGGGCTATTTGAATTGGCAGCATTTCTGCTGGTTTTTCATGCGTTGACCAACCTATCACTCTATTGCGATATCGAGAGCGCAACACATCAATTTGGTTCATGTGACACATATTTAATGGCGTAGGGTAAATAGACACACAATGCATAATCCCAAATTCTGATCCATGATGCCCAAAGAAGCTCACTAAATCATCTATATTATTAAGCTGTAATCCGCCCGTTGAAAATATTAATGGTAAATTTGCCTCAGAAATTTTTTCCAACAAAGGCCAATCTTTTGCAGAACAACTTGCCACCTTAATTAAATCAAATCCCATATCTACAATAACGTCCACAGATTCCTCATCAAATGGCGTACACATGGCCAACATCCCCTCAGCCCTCACTTGATCTAACAAGGTTTGAAAATTGGAGCGCTCTAATTTCGTTGCAAGAAATCGTGGAATATGCTTGTTGTCACTTTTTTGTTTATGCGATCGATGTACAAAGCTTTCTAACTGCCTAAATTGGAACTTGAAGACTCCTCGAACTTGATTATTGCGTACCACTTCGCCAATATTCCTAATTATTTTTAATGCATGATCCACATTACCTTGGTGATTATTCGCAAGATCAAATACAAAAATATCATTAAAATCAAATGGCTTATTCATTTTTTACCCTCAGGCACATCAGTTGATTATCATAAATATTGTAGAGCTGCCTCGACATAACCGGCCGAGTAATCTATAGCTATATTTCTTTTCTCTTTGGCCGACTTATGGGCTGCAGCCAACACTAACATGGTATCCAGTCCGCGCTCGATTGAAAGGACCGAATTTGCAGCATTCGATTCAAGCATTGCCTCGATATGGCGAAGTTCAGCAACAAAATCATCCGGCCGCGTCTTCGGAAAACTATATACCCCTTCGCACTGACTTTTTCCACCCTCCATCACCATATCAAGGCCGGGCTTAAAGCCGCAATGCCATTCAGCATAACCATCCTTACCTTGAATTCTCGCCCATTTTCTTGGGGGATTAGTAACAACATCCTGTACTACACGACCAGTTAAGCCATTTTCAGTGCGAAGATTCAATAGACAACACTTATCATAATTGACCTTACCATCTCTAAAGTAATCCATCATGGACTGGACTTCAATAACGCGACCCCCGCCAACTTCATGCGCAAAATGTTGCCACAAATTAAGTGCATGAGAATGTTCGCCGGAGGCCCCGCCTCCACGTTCCCAATATCCAAGATAAGTATCAGAGGGGCCAACTAACCAAGGATGTGCTGCAAAAATCCCCCCCCAGAATTCACGGAACTCCACATCTAATGTCTCAATCATGCCTAGGCTACCCGACCTAGAAATTTCGCCAAATTTTTTACTTGACTCACCTACTACGTGATCGTAACCAGTGAAGATAGTAATGCCTAATTTACGTGCGGCGAAAAACAACTCCTGAGCCCCATCCAAAGAGGGCGTACAAAAAGGTTTTTCCACTAGGATTGCCCGTGGCCTCTCCTCAAGAGCACCCATTGCTAGAGGAATATGTGAGTCAGGTGGCGTGCCAACACAAATCAAATCATAACCACCAATAGGAGCTAAATCATTTTTATGTAAGCCAATTTGTTGATCCCATTGACCATAACGTTTGGGATAAATTTCTAGCCTAGTTCTATCTAGCGCCGCCTGATCAAGATCGCAGAGATCTACGGACCAATCAAGCAACCTAGCAGCATGGCTCAGATGATTGCCTATTGAACCTGCACCATAAATTTTCACTCTCATAATAATAGACCTAAATTTTAATAAAAAATGGAGCTAAATTAATCTTACAAGTTAAATAGCCAAGGTTAAAATATTAATCGCCTTTAAGTATACCCCTGAGAGGTCTGAGAACATTTTTTAACATCATTAATGGAGTTTTTCTTAAAAGTTGCATTGGCTCAAAATTTAAAAAGCCTTCTGGCTTTGGATTTGCTAAAAACATCTCAGAAAATAAATGCATAACACGCTGAACGGATTCTGAAGAAACATGCCTCTTATCAATCTCCCATGGATTCTCTGATCCAAACATTACCATTTCGTAAGATGGGAAATAAAATGCATCGTCAGGATGGTTTTTAATAAAAATATCCGTAGCAACCCTTAAAATAGATTTTGAAAGATTGCTAGCGCTAACAATATGATCTGTTTGTGAGTATGTTTTATTTAAGGGCACAGGCGAAACACTTAAAATTAATTTTACTTTAGGATTGTATTTTCTATATGTTGCAAAAAGAGATTCGAGCTCATTAACATTTTCGCTTACATCTAAATTTTTGCGTCGCAATAGCGTGGGCTCTATTTTATGTGGAGAAACGCTGGTGTAGGCGCCTGAATGAGCAAAATACCAAGCCTCAGTTAAGCCTAAGGTTAGAATAAATACATCGCACGATAATAGGGCGCTTTTTAACGCTAGTGTGTGCTTATTGTAATCAAAAGCAAATTCCTCATAGTTGCTATAAAGGGGGCTTACAGAGCGGAATGGATCATAGATTTTGTCACCCTCTTTAACAATAATATGCTCAGGCTCCCAAAGACCAAATGCTCTTTCCACCATCTGCCGCATGCTTGGAACATTAAATAACGTCCCAACACGGGCTGAGGATTGGCGGTAATTGGAATTATAGAGATTCTCTATCGGAAACTCTTCAGGCAAATCATCCTCTTTAATAATGTAGTTATACCCCCAGGACTGCAATTGATGGGCAATTCGGGTCGCAAAACATGAGCCCGCACTGCCAATTGGCGTATCTTTTGTAATAAAGCGATGATGATTTCGAAAAAATAAATCCTGATGTATATCGAAATAATGACTTGGATTTCGTACTTTTGTATTTTGATTATTAGGATATTGAGTGACTCGAGTTTTTTCAGGGATATCGCGTATGTAGCAGTTTAAATTATATTTAGCATCATTAAAAAAAGAAGGAAAGTAAACGGAGAGCTCTTTTTGAACTGACTGAGAAGCTAAATTTTTAGACTTTTCAAAACAATCTTGAAATTGATCCAATGAAACTGGCTGGTTTTTTTTAAAAATCTCTCGCAGCCATTCACAAGAATCAAAACTCAGTCCATCGTACTTCATTCCAGCGAATAACATCTCCTCAAACCAATCCTGCCTCCAAATATTTGGGGCACTTAAATCATAAGGAGGTTTCGAATTATATAGATTGCTAGTTTTCATATTATTCACTTTAATCATGCTTCCGAACTGGTACCATAGCTATCTATCCTCGACTTTGTACGGCATTTAGTAAATAAAACCAACCTCAAAATGAGGTTAAATAAATAAATTCATAATGAAATTGCTTTAATCTAGATTATAGTGGTAGCAATAGCGATTTAGAAATCAGGATTATCGGGATACCCACTCTTCTTGGATATTCCAAATTTCTCATATTGCATCCAAGGAGTATTTTGAAGTGCTGGATACAAATGGAAAACACATACATACCTAAGATACCCAGCATCACAATAGCCGCCTTTATGAATTAAATTATTTCTAAATGCGATAACAAGGCCTTCATCTCCAACTAATTGCTCTTTATATGTAAGAAATTTTTCTTTGATGATACCTTCATAATAATCATTTCGAAAATTACGGTCGATCACTTCCAATGTTTGATTTTTTTTCTCAAGAGATCGGCAGGCGCTCCGTTCTCTTGAGAAAATCTTTAATGAAATTTTCCAGGGAATAAATTCCATCGCCCCATTCCTTCCGTGCGTCTGACTTAAGCAAAACATTAGGTTCATACAAGTTCCAGGACCCCCGTCAGAGTGCCATAATTGGGAACCAGTTGGGGTCTGATTCAAGCCAACAGATTTATACATAACCCCATAAAAGACCTTAAAATATGAGCCAAAAATATGCTCCGTTAGCGTACCAATTTGTCCTTGCAGCAGCTGCGCAACCTCAGGAAACTTTTGAAAAATATCTCCGCGTATATATCTTGAATCCTTCCCCCAAACAGAATCCTCACCAAACTCTGTCTCTTCTGCAATCACTTTTGATAACATTGACACGGCAAGAGCATGTGTTTGATCACTTCGGTAAGAGGTAAAACCCTTGACGTTAAAATTCAAGGCTGCATCTTCAATTTCTGGCGGTAGTATTGAATTAACACCTTTATATTTGGCTCGCGCTTTTGCTAAATATAAAGTGTATTTTGGTGCGAGAATTCGTCCCATCCGTGATTTGTGTTTTCGTAGAACCCTCAACCACAAGTAGTTAGCAATAAAATCTCTTAAAAAAATCATGGATAAACCTTTTTTAAAAAACTGCTAATCTAAACTCATAGAGCTTTAATTAATTCCAATAGAGCGATTCTCATCCGGATTTAAAAATAGATCTCGAAACAATTTATTATTTTTCTCAAAAAAACTGTAATTTCCTTGAGCCGCCAACCTACCTTCCGATAGGAGGAAGATACAATCACATGATTGTATCGATGATAATCGATGAGCGATGGTAATTACAGTGACACTGCCACTTAAGTGCAATAAGGATTCTCTAATAGCCCTCTCGCTTATAGCATCTAATGCACTCGAAGCTTCATCAAAAACCAAAATATCTGGATTATGGTACATAGCTCTTGCTATAGCCACACGTTGTCTTTGACCGCCCGAGAGCATTATTCCTCGATTTCCCAATTTGGCTTCCAAACCACCTGGGAGTCCCTCAAGAACATCCCCCAAATTTGCTTGAATTATAGCGCTACATACCCTCTCAACATTAATTTCATCCTTCTTAATTCCAAAAGCAATATTTTCTAGCAAGCTTGCATCGAGGATCATTGGTGATTGTGGAACATAGCCAATATTGGACTGCCAAGAAGGAAGCATCTTACTGTTAATTTTCACTCCATCTACCTCGACAGAGCCCGTGCTTGGCTCAATCAAACCAATAATTACATCCATTAGAGTAGACTTTCCTGCCCCTGAGGCGCCCACAATCGCATAACTGCCTCCCCTCTTAAGGCTCAAATTGATTGGATACAGAGCATTTTTTTGTGAATTTGGATACACGAAAGAGACATCCCTCAAGACAACCTCTTTCCAAGCTAAAGGCTCTAATACCTTTTTGCTAAATTTATTCTCCTGAGGAAATTTTTTTAGAGTGTCATGAATTTTAATTAATGACTCAATCCAAACACTATATTCATTTAAGTGACTAACGAAAGATCCTGCACGGCTAATAGTAGGAAAAACTCTTGCTGCTGCTAAAACAACAATCGCCATAGTTGATGCGAGTTCGCCCCCTTGAATACCCGATAAAAAAAGTCCGACACCAATAACTAAAATTGCTAGCTGGCCTGCAATGTTGGTCATCTGCATTGGAATTAAATTCCAATTATTAGTGGCCGAAATAGCTTGACAATAAATGTGGTATCGATCAACAAAGGATTTCATAAAGTTTTGCTGTTGAGAGGACAACTTCACATCCTTGATGCCTTGTAAAGATTCTGCTAGAAAAACTAGTAGCCATTGCTCTGATTGGCCTCTTTGCATCGCAAGATTCTTAGTGCGACCCCTTACCATTTTGAATACAACCAGTTGAAAAGCCAATGCAGTGAATAATATTAAAACGCCTAGTACAGGAGACCAGCTGATAATAGCGAAAATTGGCAAAAAAATGGTTGCAATTTGACCAAACAGAGAGCACACACCTCGGATAATCTCGCGACCCCAAATGATTATATGGTTTTCAAATAAGTTAGCTAGAAGAATCGGATTGTGCTCTAGATGCCAAATATAAGGGGCCTTAATCATAGCGCCCATCAAATCAAAACCCAGCCTCTCTTGACAAGAAGCAACGAATCTATTTGATTGAACTTGTGCAAGAAAATTTAACCCTGATCCGGTTATGATGGTTAGGATTGCTACCAATGCTAACTCTAAGATAAATAAGGTCGGCGACGCCTCGCCGAATAACTCCCAAACTTTCCGAATTTGCAGGTTCTTATTTATTAAGTCAGGCTGAACCAAAACACTGATCAATGGATAGACAGTAATTACCGAAACCATGTCAGCAGCTCCCCCAACAAAAGAGAGCAATGAAACACTGAAAGCTTTCTTGCGCTCCTTAGGGGAAAGCAATCCATATGAAGCCAATATTACCTGTGGAAAATTTATACGCATATATTATGGTAAACAGAAATTAACTAATCACATTTGACAAAGTGTATAAATTTTCGCGAGCCATCTTAAAGGTGTGATAGCCGCGACTACCACTGGCAAGCCATTCACGAATTAGAGCCACTTCTCGACCAATACTTTCACTATTTAATTCTAAGAAACCATTTTTTAGTAGTGCTATTTGAGTCATTTGATCAGAGTCATCAGGCAGTGTGGCCCCAGCCTGCCAGGCAGGACAACAAAAATACCAACCCGCAAACATTTCAGCGCGCTGTTGAATGAGCTTCCTATCAACTAAGTTAAACCAGTCTTGACTTAACAAGGATAGATAATGCTCCCTTGATTTTGGAAATACCACGAACCCACAGTCGTGATACCAGCCACGGTCAGATACCAGTACAGGCTTACCTTGGGAGGCAAATTCGATTCCAGCAGTGCCGTGATATGTTACTAGAGCATCTGCGTTGTTCATAACCGCTTGACCAGAAAAATCATCAGGTAATAATGTAATATGATCTGGTAAAACCTCTGGCATAAGATCCCGAAGTGTAATTCCGCCGTACCACCGATCACAAGGATGTCCGCGAAATATCCAATGCACCGAAGGATTTGCAATAGCACTTTGCAAGGTGGATTTCATCCAATCAAGGAAATCCTGAAAATAGCTCATGCCAAGCGCGTGTGGAAAATCAAACCAATTGCTGGCATAAACCGCCACAACTACTTTATCTCCTTTCCAGCCAAGCTGGCCAGCTAATTGATTTCTACCAGAAAAAGCCATCCGCCCACCCAAATCATCAGTTTGCCCAGAAAAACGCTTCATCAGATACTGGCAACCTATCTCTCTCAAGGCGCTGGCTTTTGCTTGGTGCAGTGCATCAAGATCGCTACATTCCGGTCGGTCCATTCCATAATAAATATCTTCTGGTTTGTCCATACGCCAAAATCTAGGCAATCCATAATTACCAAAAAGTGTAACGACAGGTATGCCTTCTTTGGCTGCCAACCAAGCAATAGGGGTGCACTGTAGCAAAATAGCATGGCTCATCGCAACTAAATCTGGATTATGTTTTTCCAGCACCTCCTCTGCACCCCGAATAGAGCTGAGAAATTCCCAGATTTGACGCTCAACAAGAGGGTCGGCTACATTAACTGTTGCTAAACGCTGCCTCTTAAGAATGTCATCGTAAAGAAAAGATGCTGGCACTCCAGAAGGAAACTTTAAATTCAAGAGATCCCGACCTGAGCGTACCGTCTGAAGTAATCTTCTCGCATCACCCCGTAAGCGAGGATTGGGAGTTGAAAGAAAGAATTGCGTCCTATTAACCCCAAGAGCTCCGAGAGTCCTTCGACATTCTGCAGTTTTATAACGCCAAACTAAACCGAGTTCATCACCTTCTAGCGAGCCGACAGCCGCCCTAAAAAGCTGTAGCCTGTAAAAATAACCGGGGTTTAGAAAATGTCCATCGATTAACAGCCTTTTTGCTATTGGCGCACCTCCGCTAAATTGCTGTGTAATAGTAGTCATAGCCTCGTAGGCTGGACGTAAACTCATCACCTTCAAATGATTTAAGGGTAGCATCGCCAACCTAGTTAGGGTGGCTGAAAATTTTTTGCCTAATGTCTGATTCACATCCCGCTATCTGATAGGTTAGAGTAATACTCGCCGCTTCTTAGCTTAATTTTGATGGCATCAAGAAGCTTCGTTGAAATGGGAGAAAAATAATGCCCATCTAGCTGCCGCTTAAAATCTGACTCGCTGTATTGACCGGCGACTAATCCAGCCGCAGCTTCTGCAAGAACTGAACAAGCTATTTGGTACATTTTAACACGTATATCCTCATAGCAATCACCACTTTCTAAAATCAAATGGCGTTTTAATAAAATCGGTCCCTCATCGATACTCTCTGACATACGATGAATAGTTACGCCCAAGGGCTTGTTCAAGTAAAGAGCCCACTCAACACAAGAGCAACCACGAAATTCTGGCAGTAAACCTGGATGAGCATTTAATACTCCAAAAGGCGTAGCATGAAGGATGGGGGCTTTCAAGATTCGCGGCACTCCGACGCTAACCGAAAAATCAACTTTTAAATCACGAATTAACTTAACTGTTTCATTATCATTATGGCTATCAACAAAATAATATCTAGTATCAGCATTTTTTGCAGGTGGCTTAGGTGCGATACGATTGGCGGTTCGCTCCTCAAAGATGGCTAAGTTTTTTTCGCTTGTCGTCTTACGGTCAACAATAATAGCAACAGGGTAAATATTATTACTTCGAAAAGCTTCTAGGTAGTAGCCAAAAAGAGGGTCGCCATCTCCTGCCAGTACCACAAAGTTTCTACTCATAATTGAATCATGGAAAGTATGTGGTTTGAAATATTCCTTGCAGCACCAGGTTGGGCCCAGCGCTCTGGTGGCACGCCTGGCATAAATCCCAAAGACAGTTTAGATAAAGCATTGGCAAGGGATTCCCTATCGAAGACGCTCACTACTTGATCGCTCATAAGAGGTCCAAGCCAGGCCTTTTCGGATTGCCTTGGCAAAATAGACAAAACAGGACGTCCAAGAATAGCTGCTTCCAATAGTAGCATTGATGTCATTCCTAGAACGACATCAGCCTCCCAGACGCAAGCAATCGGATCGGTAGAATCATCAAAACCAACTTCTCCAACCCATTGACTAAAGTCATCCCTTGTAGACTTTGGATGCAATCTCACAATAATCTCAGGAATAAGCGACAGGTTTGCAACTCCATCGAGAATTTCCTCAAGAACAATACCCGTTCGCCAATCTGTATCGCCTCTGCCTCTTAGGGTGTATTGGGGTGTGCGCTGACTAGCCGCAGGATTAAGCTGATCAAAACCTTCTGCTACAAAAAGCCAACGGGGACGCTCACGATCCTCGCGAACTCTACTATGTTCAAATTCATGTCGACGACACCAAGCCCTATCATACTGGGGATTTCCAAGAGGAAGAATGTACTCACCTGGAAATCCTAAACTTAAAAAAATATCTCGCGTCACAATGTCTGGAACAATTAATCGATCTGGCGCATGCTCTAATACTTGCCCTCCCCGCCCCCGAAAACGTCTTTCGGCATTACACGCCATATCTACCAAAGCAATACTCGGAATATTACGAATGTGCGCCTGATCAATAAGATCCAACCCAATACTATCTGGATTCTCTGAGGTCCCCAAGACAATAAGTTTTGGGCAGTAACTACTAAGTAATGCAGTTGTATCTATTTCATCAGAAATTGATACAAATACTACTCGACGTGCGCTAAGATAAGAAACAGCATGATTTGCTGCTAAAAGTACTACCTTGCACCCTTGCTTATTAAGAAGATCGGGTAAATCCATGACCATATTAGCGGCTCCGGGATCCTCCACAAAAATAAGTATATCCACCTGCTTCATCATATATTTACCAGCAACCCGTCTTTAGAAAAAGAGTGCTGGATTGACTTTAAAATCTCCATAACCCGTAACGCTGATTGTCCGTCCGACCAAAGAGCCTCCCCTATATGGAGGGCTCGTTCTAGATTGCCGTACAACTCAAACATGGCCTCACCTTGATTGGTCAAGCTAGTTTTCGGATGATCATTTGCAATTTCAAATTCATTGTCCATGAAGCGGTGCTCACACAATGGTGAAGCACTAGCCAAAAGTCCCTCCTGCCAAAAAGATAAACGACCTTTTTCCCCAATAATATCTAAACTGTTTTCCCTAAAGTTCAAAAAATTCAGCGGTTGCGCCATAAGACATGCACCTGACTCTAGCCCCAAACAAAATGGGATGCTTATATCGCCAAGAATCGGACTTTGGTTGATTAGAGGACCTTCCGGAATTGCACGCACCCAAGCCACCTCCCCAAGGAACATTCGCGCCCAGTCAATAATATGAGAGCCATTATTGTTTAATCCATTACCATAAAGTGCAAATGCAGCCTGGACCTTACCAATATCACTCGCCAACCCCCTCGCAAGTCGGCGCATTTCTTTATCAGCACGTCTTGGAAAGTTAACCTGGACTGAGATATTCCTAGCAGCGCAAACTTCAAGAAAAACACTCGCAATACCAAAATCAGGTCCTAGAGGCTTTTCTACTATAACCCCTCTCAGATTTGGTAAATGCTCTAAGAAACCCAAACGACCTTGGGGAGGAGTAGCAAAAACGGCAACCTCAAACTGACCTGGATCGGCAAGTTGCCTCAAATCACTTACCACCTCCCGCACACCCCAATCTCTAAAGGCGCTAATTTGGGAGTGCTGATTCAAATCAATTACAGATGTCCAGTCATATGCCGGGTGTGCCTGGAGTACCTGTGCATGAGTAGCAAAAGGAAACCAACGGGCCATACGAAGGTCTCTAGCATAACCTGCAGCAATGCTACCAAACCCAATCAATACCGTTCGCAACTTGGGTTTAACGAGCACACTTTTCCTCGCAATGTGCATTAATTTGAATCAAATCCGGCCTCTGCCGTAAGAGTGCTACGACTTGTTCGGTGTCAAAATTTAAGCCGTAAATTGGCTCCAGTAAAGCATGAACTCGACGCTGAAACTCTAGATCCTCAGGGTAATCCAATTGAAGTCGCCAATTAGGTTCACGCCAACGATTTGGGGCAATAAGATCTATGATTCGAAAACACTCAGGATGCTCATAGAAAAATAAAGAAACATGCTCATGAACAGCTGCGTCAAAAACTGTTCTATCCACCTGCTCCAAGAGTTTCAGCGGAAAAACTTGAACATACTGGCCCATTGGCCAGGTAAGAGAGTTGCCACAATTTGTAACAACATCTGGCTTATTGACCAGAAAAGTTTCGACACCAAGATCAATAATATTGGGATCTGTCATTGGGCAATCCCCTGTTAGCTCTACAACGAGGTCGGACTTCATGAATCTATGGGCTTGTACCACCCTATTGAGAACGTCCTCTTCACTCCCTCGAAAACAGGGAATGCCTCGCTGTTGACACCATTCCTCCAATATGTCATCTCCTTTAGCGGTAGAGGTAGCTACCACCACATCATCTAACCTCTGACAGTGGCGCAGTCGATCTACCAAAAGGCCGAGGGCTGTTTGACCATGAATAATATCCGCCAATACCTTACCTGGCAGCCTAGATGAGCCCATACGCGCCTCAATACTCGCCACAACCCTAGGGTTTCTATTCAAGCAAACCCCATTTCATATTTAGCCAGTGCGGGTAAACTAGCAAAGACCTTATAGAAGGCCTCAATAACGCTATCTTGCTCTAATTCTGACATAGCATAAGAGCATATACAGAACTCTAGCAAGGATTGCTCGAAAAGATTCTCGGCTACAGGGCACATCCCTTTTTCATAGCGACGCTCAGTAAGAGTAAAAGGCCAACCCTGATTGCCGATAGCGATACGTCGGAGAAAAACTGGAAGCAAATAAAGGGGTTTGATATAGCCCTCCCAAACTGGAACACCCTCAGCATTAAGTGCTTTTGCAATTAGGGATCGAGATACACCAGTTACCTCCTGCTCATAGCGAGCAGCCCATACATAATAAACGTGACGACACTCAGGACTTACTTGAGGCGGAATTAGCCCTGGCAGTTGACGCACAGCCTGGCTAAGGCGAGTTGCAATCATCTCTCGTTCAGCAACCAAAGCATCCATCTTCTTCAACTGCTCTAGACCAATGGCAGCGCTTAGCTCAGTCATGCGAAAGTTGAATCCGATTAAATTAGTTGAGTCAGAAATATCTAGCGCTTCAACAATATTTTCACCATGATTACGAATGGCTCTCAATCTTAAGGCTAGATCATCGTCATCAGTACAACACATGCCGCCCTCACCAGTATGAATATGCTTGTGATAATTGAGACTAAAAACGCCAATATGCCCAATAGTGCCAGCAAAACGATCATTTTCCTGTGCGAGCGGAGATTGAGCTGCATCCTCAATTAGATAAATACCTTTTTCATCAGCAAGCTTGCGTAAGCTTGCAAGGGCTGCTGGGTGCCCAAATAGATTAACAGCCAGAATGGCACGAGTTCGCGGTGTAATCGCAGCAATTACCTTGGCTAGATCCAAACAAAAGTAATGCGGCTCAACATCAACGAACACGGGTATAGCGCCATAAAATAAAGGAGCAATTGCAGTGGCTGACATAGTCATTGGCGGCACAATAACCTCATCACCAGGACTAATCCGAATTGCGCCTAATGCAGCAATAAGACCCGAAGTATTAGAGTTAACACTTACCGCATGCTTGCAGCCGAACCTCCTGCTCCAAGCAGTTTCAAAAGCCTTAATTTCTGGCCCTCCATTAAAATCATCACACCAAGCCCCGATGAAAGCAGAAATCTTGCCAGAGCGCATGACACGGGATACTGCCTCTGCCTCTGCCTCACCGATAGTATTGTATGGAGACAAAGGTTTAGAAAGGACAGGGGAGCCTCCAAAGAGTGCAAGTGTGCTCATAAAATTCCTTTTGGTTTGTGATTTTTAAATGGATAGTCAATCGCTTCTGGAGTCAGTCGTGAAGCACGTTTTATAGAAAACGTAGCCTTACTACCTAGAATATCAGGGAAAAACTTTGGTGCCATACCAAAACCAGGTCGAATTGAGCGGATATTTTGCTCCGTAAACACTTCCCCTTCTGCAATATCTTTAACAGCGTAGAGAGATCGTCTAAATTTGACGCTCCCAAGTTCGCTTAACTTCGGATCATAATCTACAGTACCAAGCGCTGACCATGCTGTTTTAACAGCGCCACAAAGCTCAGAGAGTTCTATAGGTTCCATTGAAAAACTATCATCTGGACCACCACCACTTCGATCAAGCGTAAAATGTTTTTCAATTATGCTTGCGCCTAGCGCTACGCTAGCAATAGCACTGGCATTCCCTAAAGTGTGATCAGACAAACCAGCAATCAAGCCAAAGCGCTGAATCATGTCAGAAATAGTACGTAAGTTATACTCCTCTGCTACAGCCGGGTAAGCGCTTACACAATGGAGAATTGCTATACTCTTACAACCTCCTTCACGGGCCGCCTCAATTGCCTCCCCAATTTCTTCAATATCAGCCATGCCAGTTGAGATGATCATGGGCTTACCCGTACTTGCAACGTATCTAATTAAAGAAAGATCGACCGCCTCAAAAGACGCAATTTTATATGCTGGTACATTTAGATTTTCCAAAAAATCAACCGCGCTGTTGTCAAATGGGGTGCTAAAGATAGTAATCCCAAGCTGGCGGGCATAATCAAACATTGGTTTATGCCAATCCCAAGGAGTTTGCGCCCAATCATAAAGCTTATATAACGACCAACCATCCCATGGACCACCATGAATCTGAAAGTCTTCCGAATCAGAATCCAACGTCATCGAATCGGGTGTATAAGTTTGAATTTTTAAAGCTTCCGCGCCAGCTCTTTTGGCCTCCTCAATAAGGCGAAATGCTGTCTCCAATTTACCATTATGATTTGCTGACATTTCAGCAATAACATATGGCGGATAATCTAATCCGATCTTACGCCCGTCAATAATCATTCGATTCCTTTAGTAACAATTTTTTGGCTCAACATAAATACTTGAGCGACTACACTTTTACTTACTAGCAATGAGGCTAATGCCCTTTATTATCAATAAGTTACATCATTATAATTGCAGCCAGTAAATTTTGTATATGCTAAATAGCAACTTTTATAATTCTGCAACAATCAAAAATTCTTTTAATTTCAATAGCCTACTCGTTTTGTTGTAATTCGTAACTCAGGGCGAATGTAAAAATTTATATTAAGAGTAAAAACCTAGATAACTTATTATGGGAGAAAATTTGCGACAAGTAATAATTAACAAAGGAAGGATTACAAATGCATGATCAAACACTACAAAATCTAAGTCATAGGCTAACCGTTAGGAAAGCTACAGAAAATGATTCTGATGAGGTTTGGAAATGGAGAAATAGTATGCTCACTCGGCAAATGAGCACTTCATCAGATGAAGTGATTTGGCAGGATCACGTTAATTGGTATAGCAACTCCCTTAAAAACGTAAATCGCTACATATACGTCGGAACAATAGATAAAGAAATCAAGATTGGAATGTGCCGCTTTGATATTGATCCCATACAAAATACAGCAAAAGTTTCAATAAATCTAAATCCTGATTTTAGAAATAGAAAAATGTCGCCATTACTTTTAAAAAAAGCAATAGAGACATTTTCTTTAGAAAAAAATATAAATTTGACAGCCGCAATAAAAAAAGAAAATGTGGCAAGTATTCATTGTTTCCGTAGCTGTAACTTTATTTTGGACTTCGAAAATGAAATATATAGCTACTACAAGTTACAAATAACCCAAAGTAATGATATTCAAAAAAAGCTAAAATTAATTGACGAGATAGAAAAAATTAGAACAGCTAATAATGTGAATTGGATGGATTTATTGAGACTTGCATTTACTAAAGCGCCTGAAGAAACAAAACTGTTAATTAGAAAAATAAATACTGATGACAATAAAATATCTGCATTATTTTCCAAACTTGGAGAGTAATTGAGTTTTTATACAATCATGAGTATAGATTTATAGGGCATATAAAAGAAATAATTTATGGTCAAGATACCTGTTTGAGGCTTATTGCCTATAAGACATAACTTAGCGACCTAACAATGAGTTGCCGAATAGACTGCTGTCAATTTAGATTCACGCCTATAGAAACCTTTTATAGTAAATCATCGCAGAAAAATGGTCTGACTTTTTGCTATTTAGATGCTAGTGGTCAGCAACCCAATGTACTTTACGGCCTAACGATGTCATGATGTCTGACCCATACCTTCTCGAGAGTAACGCTACCAAAATATTACTAATACTTTGCGTTATTCTAATTGTGTTGTGTCAGTTTACTTGCTGCTTTTTTCATGTTCTGCAGCTAACTTTAAAAGCTTACACGTTGTGAAGCACATTTTCTATTAACAACACTGCATGCGAAAATACTTTAAAAGTATTACAAGGAAATAGATAGCTAAGCACAAAAAAATAACATCAATAATGACTAAAAACACAAATACACTCATACATATATACACAGTAAAAATACATCAAGCTAAAGATGCTTCCGAAGAATTTTTTAAATGGTATTAAACTAAGGTAATTACAGACGAGCTTCCGCGGTGCTTTGATAATAATTTTCTAGTCTTAGGCACTTGCTATGTGGATGACTTTGGGCCCAAGCGACATTTCATCATCTTAATGCAGTGGCATATAGTGATAAGCTACTCTGGGGATTCCTTCTAATTTATAAGCTAAGCGCTCTGATGTTGACTATTTATATATCAACACCTCAGGAGCTATCTTACGTTTAGCAGGGCGTAGAAGTTTCTCTTGATGACTTCCTTAAGCATTACTTCTAGCAAGAAATAATTGGCACCCAGTTTCTTAAGTCAGATATTTTTCAGTTTCAGGTATTTGTACTGACGAGCCCAACCTACTTTCGTACCAGTCTAGATCTTATGCCAATAACTATAACTTTGCTCCACTATATCTACTTCTATAAAAAGCTTGGGCTACGATTTGTCATTCGTTGCAAGTAGATCGATTGGACCCAATAAGGTGATGATAAGTTCGGCTTTGAGACGGTGGCCTTTTAACCAAATTTAACGCTCTTTTAAGGAAGAAAATTACAATTAATCTCCTTTTGGAATGGAACTTAAATTAGGTCAACTCAGCCCTTGAGCTCTCTATTACTACTCATCATTACGATAAAACTTCTTAGAGTGAGGTAAGACTCTAAAACACTTAGCCCAAATACCAATGCCAGGAGCGATTGTTGCAATAAGCATAGCAAGAAAAGCGCCTGGAGCATATAGCAATTTTGGAGAGTGGCAGATATAGTCCCATTGAAGACTAAGAACATTATCAGTCTAGGTAATTCATGCTTATCATAGCTTCACAAATAGGATATGCTGCATAAATTGACTATTTGTACATAAGTATTTATAACTGAGTTTTTAGAATAGCCTAACTACACTGGATACTAAATAACAAATTAAAATGGCATACATCCAACTTGTAAGCCACATATATAATCTGACAACCAAAATCTGACTCTATGGTGTAACTAGCTTAACTAAAATCCCTTAGAATCAACCAATGAAGTGTGAAACTTTTCACGAACTAGATGTAGCTCTGCAATCTTGATTAATTAAATATCAGGGAATTGCCTCTTGTAAAAGATGCTTCCTAAATAGACAGTGGTCAGATGCTTTGGCCAATTGTAGCTATATATACTAACTAAAGTTGTCAATAGATAACAAGCTGGTGTTGATGTACCAATCATCAAAATGAGATACATCTTCATAAACTCTTGTAAAGCCTTGATTAGACAACAACTGATGTATCTCCTCTCGCATAGGGGTGAAGTTGTGCTCACACGTAATGACTTTAAAAGAGTATTTTGAAAAATTAAAATGGCTTAATATTTCAAACTCACTCCCCTCGGTGTCAATTGAAAGATAATCAATTATCTTTGGAGCATTATATTTTTCAAGAAGATCGTTGAGTGAGATGGTTTTCACTTCATATTTTTTACCATGCTTACGCCCCTGTTTGCGTGAGTCAGAATTACTAAAACTGTCTATGGTTGATAGCTCCGCATATGCAACTTCGTTAAATGTAAGTTGAGAAGTTGAATCTTTCCATACACATAATGTTTCAATACTACATTTCCTATTTTTCTTTAACTCTTTATGCCAGCATTCAGCTGGCTCAGCCAGAATACCGCGCCAGCCAAAACTCCTCTCCAATAGATATGAATTAGATAAATCAATTCCATTAGTTGCTCCAAACTCTACAAAAAATCCATTATTTTTAAAATTTAATACGCTAAGGACAAAGAGGTCTTGACGAAGCTGAGATTTTGATTCTTCAAAATTTTTTAACAGGTTTGATCCGCAAGCGTTAGGCATCTTCAGTAAAAATTCAATATCATTAACTGCGTTTATATTCCTAAATAGCTTTTCAAGTATATTTGCTCTTGTAATTCCAATGTTAAAGCGCCTAAGGATTAATTTGATAGCATTTAATAAAACTTTTCTCATAAATTTAGTTTTTATAAAAATATTAGGTTAAAAAAAATTGAAAAATTTTACGAATCATATTTGACTAAATTGCTCCTACGACAAGAATCCTGAAATTTATTTGCATAGAACTTAATGATACAAACATAATGTAATTATAAATATTTGATATTCCACCGCTTTTAAGTTGCGGAATTAGTCATGATCATTTTTACTTATTGCCCCCAAGAAATTTTTAAGATCTTAAGTTTATTACACAGCAACTACTGCCTATATTTTCTATGGTATTCGAATTAACACTGAAATTGCTACTGAGCAAAATTATGAATAGCATATATAAAACTCTTTGATGATACTTCACAAAATAATATGTTAGAAATAGAGACCTTTAATTTCTTGAAAGAAATAATTTGTTTTAGTGTGAATAGGAGATATCACTTGACTTAAATATATCTTTTTGACACCAAATACCAATGATTAATTTCGCAAGGTGCTGATAATATTTGGCTAAATGACCTTATAGATGCCTAGGCATCGTAAGGTTTTCGAACGCTGATCCCGGATGAGGCTAGAGCAGCTTTAGCGCCCGCAGGGGTCTGCTCAGTAAAATGGAACATACTTGCAGCTGCTACCGCAGAAGCTCCGGCTTGTTTGATTGCTTCAATCATATGCTGATAATTGCCGGCTCCTCCAGATGCAATCACTGGAATATTGACTGCACGCACAACAGCTTCTATTAGTGCTAGATTATAACCTTGAAAAGTGCCATCACGCTCAATCGAGGTAATCAAGATTTCGCCGGCGCCCCTACTTTCAAGTTCAGACGCCCATGCCCTTACCTCCCGAAAAGTAGCCCTCTGTCCGGCATGACTAAAACAAAGCCACTTACGATCCTCTTCACGTACATCAATACTGGCAACCACACACTGACTACCATAAAGTTTGGCGATATCTGTAATTATGTCTGGACGGGAGTATGCAGCAGTATTAATAGTAACTTTATCAGCACCCGCTCGCAAAAGACCATGCACATCTTCGATGCTTTTTATACCACCCCCAACCGTCAGCGGCACAAAACAGTCTTTACTAAAATCATTAATTGACTCAAAGTCAACAGTCTCTTCGCTATTATGAGCTGTAATATCAACCAAAACCAATTCATCAACTTCACGCTGATTGTAGACTTTAATAGCTGGCAGCACTGGACCAATTCGACGCCAACTATTAAACCCCACCCCTTTGACTAAGCCAAAATTCTTCCAGAGCAAAGTGGGAATAATTCGTACTTTTAGCACGAGCACTCTTCAATATAGTTTCGTAACACTCTGAAACCTGCCTTAGAACTTTTTTCAGGATGGAACTGCGTTCCCCAAATGTGATTGCGACGTACTGCAGCCGTAATAGGTACCTCATAGTTGGTGATGGCTACTATATCGATACTCTCTAGAGGCTCAAAAGCATAACTGTGTACAAAGTAGAAATCTGTTCCATTAGGTATTGCATTAAGCAGATGATCATCTGATGTGGTTCGGGCAATACCATTCCATCCAATATGTGGAACACGTAGCGTACAACCGAAACTGCTAAGATGTCTCACTTCTCCGGGTATAAAACCCAAACCCTGAATGCATTGATTATCAATCGCTCCTTCAGTACTACTGTCCGCCAATAATTGCATACCAACACAAATTCCTAATATAGGCTGCTCATACCCCAATACTCTCTCATGTAATGCCGAGGTCCATCCACTTTTATCCAATAATTTTTTACAATCAGAAAAATTTCCAACACCTGGTAAAATCAAACAGTCGGCCGAGTCGATTTCAAAAGCTTTATTAATTAGCAATGGAGAAGCCCCCAACACTTCTAATGTTCTTGCTATAGAGCCAAGATTACCAACACCATAATCGATAATACCTACTTTCATAACTGGCGAACTAAACGTTATCATAATTAATCTTAGTCAAGTTACCGTCAGGATCCCTTATTAGAGCCCCTTTAGCATCACGCCTAAAGATCTTCTTATTCGTAAACTGATCGCAGATACCGATGAATTCATCCACCGTAAGCCCTAGCGGTTGCAATATTTCTTTGAGAGTTTTACCCAAATATTCCCAAGGAAAGTTGCCATCCAGACGTCGGACTGCGTCTAAACCATCCTGACGCGTTAGACGACCGCGCCGTATGTGTAAGCAAGCTAAATCAGTTGCGCGCCCAAAACCAAACTTAAGGAATTTAAAATAGTCATGAATTCCATGTTGGTGGTTATCTAAATTTTCGTAGTTAACCATAGAGCCCTCGACTATCTTGGGATAGCTTTGAAAACCATTTGCCTGTGCAATTAGCGAATTAGCCAAACCATCCCAGGGGATGTAGTGGCCCAGAAAAAGTCCAGTCACACCTACGCGGCGCAACTCATCATCACTAGGATAGGTATAAGACATAAGGTGCTTGGCCTCAATTCCATCCTGACCAATGAGATCACTTACGCGCATACCTAATAATCCACCAAACTCTTCAAGCCAACGCCGGTTGAGGATACTATTATTTGCAGCAGCAGCAGGCCCTCCATACTCGTTCTGCGAGTTCTCGCCCCAAACTATAAGAGGTACATTGAACTGCACTGCCGCGCGCACTGGGATCGTAAAAATCCCTACATGTTCTGGCCATGCAATATCCCCAATCTGCTTCAAACCAATACAGTTCAATCGAGATCGAATAATGGGGTTAGGCGATATCTGCACATGGTCAACACCAAGGTGCTTTAGATTTTCGATATTTTTTCGCCCAAGGGTAGACTCATCACAGGTAGTTGAGGTAACACATAGTGGATTCATACCCAGCTGAAGCATGCGTACAACTTGATAGGTGCTATCTTTGCCCCCACTAACTGGAACTATGCAGTCCCAGTTGCTACCCGCAGGACTCCTATACTTATCTAAAATCCTCAGAAGTTCCTGGTAACGATAATTCCAATCAACCGTACTCCGATTTTCATAGCTACGGCAGGCGTTGCAAACACCATGCTTGTCAATAAACAGGTCCGGCTTTGTATCCGGCATGATGCAGTTTTTACAATAGGTCAGCATATTACGTCTCTCTTAGTTAATGCCTATTTTTTCTCCACCAGAAAGCAAGATAAGTCGTCCTAAGGGTAATTAAGGCAACTATGATAAATAAAACTATTGTTTCAAGACTGTACATCATTTTAACAGCAAATTTGAGTTTAATTGGCGATCAATAGGTACTTTAGCTTAGCCAGCTTAATGCTCAAAGATTCGTATTTATATTTTCGCCAAACTCAATAAAACTCTTGAGACTAGGAATGCCCTAGTAGGGTCTTGGCAAAAAAATTCATATTGGAGGCAAGAGATGTAATACTCCAATTGCATTCAATGTATTCAACACTGGAAATCAGGTAATCAAAAAATCCTTGTTGAGCTTATATTTTATGATCTACTTACCTCGATTGACTTAAGATAATTAAAAATTGCTTCTGCTTTTTCCCAATCCTCAGGGGTGTCAATATCGACTACCCGCCCCTCGGGAATAAGTAGGCCTTTTGCATTACTATGAGGGGATTGACCTGATAACCATGCCTCAGTTTTACCAAAGTAAAACTGTCCAGCGTCAAAGTAAGCAGCCTCTACATCTTGAGTTCTATTTTTTACATATTCAGGATAAAAAGGTTCTACGTATCCATCATTTTTTTGTCTAAGTGCTCGCTGTATAGCCGATGGAAAAGCTGCAATTGGTAATACATAATTAGTATTTTGCTGCTTCAACATTAAATGCGCAGCCACTAAATCCCCAATTTCAATCATTGGTGCAGCTGGGTAAATACAGCAGACCGTTTTGATAATACGATCTTTTTCAATACTGGCCTTGATAGCATGTGCGATAACCGATACCGTGCCGGTATGGTCATCCGCTAATTCTGCTGGTCGCATAAATGGAACTTCAGCACCTCTCTCTTTGGCTATATTAGCAATTTCTAGGTCATCAGTACTTACAATCACACTCGAAAATAATCCGCATTTAATGGCTGCCTCTATAGAATAGGCAATGATTGGCTTACCACAAAAATCTTTTATATTTTTGCGAGGGATCCTTTTGCTACCGCCACGAGCTGGTATGATGGCTATATTCACACTAAAGCTTTTTGTATAATTCTGGTTATTTTCTCTAAGTCAGCGCCAGTAAGACCAGGAAATATCGGCAAACTGATTGCCTCAGCATAGTACTTCTCAGCCTGCGGGTAATCCCCAATCTTAAAACCCATACGCTGGAAATATGGCTGAGTATGAACTGGAATGTAGTGCAAATTTACTCCAATACCTTGATGAAGTAGCTCTTGAAAGACAGCGGTATGGGTCTTGGAAATATGATCTAACTGCAACCGAATTACATATAAGTGGAAACTTGAATAACTTTTTGGGTGCTGCCATGGGGTAGTTATCGGCAGATCAGCAAGTAATTGACCATATCGCTCAGCCAATTCATGACGGCGCTTAACATAAGCGTTTAACCGCTGCATTTGGCTAATGCCAAGAGCGGCTTGTAGCTCAGTTATACGATAATTAAAACCCAATTCGACCTGTTGGTAATACCATGGGCCATCTGAGGAATGCGTCATTTGCGCAGGATCACGCGTTATTCCATGACTACGCAGGAGGGTCATTTTGGCTGCGAGCTCTGGATCGTTGGTAACTGACATGCCACCTTCACCAGTGGTAATAATTTTTACAGGATGAAAACTAAAGACTGTGATATCACTGTAGCGGCAGTTACCAATAAATTCTGCATTGTATTTACCACCTATGGCATGAGAGGCATCTTCGATAATCTTAAATCCATACTTCTTACTTAATGCATGGATCTGCATCAGATCACATGGCTGGCCACATAGATGCACAGCAACTAATATTTTTGGTAATTTGCCTACTTTTTCAGCCAAAGCAAGCTTTGCCTCAAGCGCTTCTGGACATAGATTGTAGGTTAGCGGGTCAATATCGACAAAATCAACCTGTGCACCACAATATAATGCACAGTTTGCAGATGCTACAAAAGTAATGGGTGAGGTCCAAAGCCAATCACCCGTCTTTAGACCAAGCGCAAGACATGCAATATGCAAAGCAGAAGTGGCGTTGCTTACGGCTACTGCATGCCCAACATTTATATGCCTCGAAAGTGCTCGCTCGAAATTCGAGACTACGGGTCCTTGAGTTAAAAAATCAGATTTAAGAACATTGACGACTGCATCAATATCAGCCTGAGTAATATCCTGTCGACTATATGGGATCATACTTAAATTTTGCCGATCTTTTCTCGGTTTGCATTAATCCAGCTTTGCAAACTTTTAACACTCATCCACTCAGAATTATTGTCTGAGGAGTACATAAAGTCAGCATGAACAAGTTGGCCTCCGTTGATACGGGCCGGGTCTTTACTCCACTCATGAATAGCAGGCAAAATCTTATAATAACTATCGTATTCATAGGTATGAGCCGCATCCTCGATACTGATCATTTGCTCATGCAACTTTTCTCCAGGTCTGATACCAACAACTTCATGCTTGGCAGTAGAATCAATAGCCGTGGCAATATCTATTAGCCTCATGGAGGGAATCTTTTTTACGTAGATTTCGCCTCCGACCATATCATTAAAAGCATGCCAGACTAGCTCTACGCCCTGTTCCAATGTGATCATAAAACGCGTCATGCGAGGATCGGTAATCGGCAATCCTCCCTTACCTTTCTGTGTCAGGAAAAACGGAATCACAGAGCCACGAGAGCCCATTACATTACCATAACGAACTACAGCAAACCGTGTATTTCGATTACCTGAATAAGAATTGCCAGAAATGAAAAGTTTATCAGACGCGAGTTTGGTAGCCCCATACAAATTAGCAGGGCTACTAGCTTTATCCGTCGAGAGAGCAACAACGCGCTTAACACCTCTATCAATGCATACATCTATTAAATTCATTGCGCCGAGAATATTGGTTTTGATGCATTCAAATGGATTGTATTCTGCTATCGGAACTATCTTAGTAGCAGCAGCATGTACAACAAAATCAATTCCATCTAAAGCGCGAGATAATCTATCTTTATCACGTATATCTCCAATGAAAAACCTGACACGAGGATCGTCCGCATAAAGCTTTGCCATTTCCCATTGCTTCATTTCATCGCGCGAAAAAATTACAAGTCTCTGCGGATTAAAGCGAGACAAAACCATTGGCACAAAACAGTGTCCAAATGAGCCAGTTCCCCCAGTGATAAGTATTGAAGAGTTGCTCAACATTTTAGATTTCCGTTATTCGTTATGAATTGTTAAAAATTACCGCTTAATTTAAACGGTCAATTGATTTAAGTGCACTAAAAATTCGCAATTATTTGTATCCTAGGTATCGCTTTAAGATTACCTAAGAGCACTATGAAAATAACATTAATCGAATGTCTAGTTAATATTTATAGTAAGTTCTATACCATTCTACAAAATTTATCACACCCTGCTTAACCGGAGTGGAAGGCCTAAACTCAAACCGCTGAACAAAATCCTCAACATCGGCATAAGTATCCGAAATATCGCCGGGTTGCTGTGGCAACAACTGAATATCTGCTTTTTTTCCTAGCCCCTCTTCCAGGGCAAAAATATAGTCCATTAACTGAACTGGTCTACTATTACCGACATTGTAGATTCTCCAAGGAGACTCACTAGAACCGGGATCTGGATTGACCCCACTCCAGCTTAGATTAGATGTAGCAGGATCGTCTAGTGCTCGAATTGTACTTTCAACAATGTCATCGATATAGGTAAAATCTCTTTGATGGAGTCCATAATTAAATACCGAGATTTTCTCGCCCGCAAGGATAGCTCTAGTAAATTGAAATAAAGCCATATCCGGCCTACCCCAAGGACCATAAACAGTAAAAAAACGCAGCCCTGTAGTAGCAAGATTAAAGAGATTGCTATAGCTATGAGCCATCAGTTCATTACTTTTCTTGCTTGCAGCATAGAGAGAAAGTGGATGATCCGTATTCTGGTGAACTGAAAATGGCAACAATGCATTGGCGCCATAAACACTTGAACTGCTGGCATAAACTAGGTGCTCCACTTCATTGTGGCGACAACCTTCAAGTATGTTAGCAAACCCAATGATATTACTATTAATATAGGCCATAGGATTGTCGATCGAATAGCGAACACCAGCCTGCGCGGCTAAATTAACAACCCGTTGCGGATTATATTTTGAGAAAGCCTTTTCTATAGCCTTGCTATCAGCCAAATCGATACGAAGGTGTGTATACCTAGGATGTTCCACGTACCGCGCCAGCCGAGCCTCCTTAATAGCGGGATCATAATAATCATTGTGATTATCAATTCCAATGACGGAATCACCGCGCTCTAATAAACGCAGAGAAAGTTCTGAACCGATGAAGCCAGCCGAGCCCGTAACAAGAATATTCATAATTGATAGTAGTTAAATGCTTACAGTAATAAAAAGGTGATTAACCACCATATTGAAGATAACTTCAATATGGTGGTTAATCATACTAAAAATTCATTAAAAACGTTGTCATTCAAAAACTGTAAGCGCTCAAAAACATCTCCGATTGACCAAAATTTGTGGGCATTGTGAATAATAACAGTTTAAGACAATCGAAATCTTTGCGTCTATTATGCATTCTTAAAATATTTTCTAATTTATGAAATTAAATTCATCATTGGGTAGACGCCGTAATTAGGGATGCTCAGCAGCACTAATCCTGAATCGAAGCAAAAAATCTAGCTTGCTTGCCTCATTACACTTTTATTACTGATATGATTATTACTCAATAGAAAGAGGATTGATGACTCACCTTAGGATAGATGTCGGATCGAAAAGATGCTACAGCTAAGCTGTAGTCTATCCAAATTCCAATTCCTATCTCTTATTTTCATCATCTTCACCAATAAACATGAATAACATGCTGGAAATTTTCCCCAGCGTCAAAAAGCTAGTAACAGATATTTAAATTATATTCAGACAGAAATAGGTAAAACAGCTTAAAAGACTTTAGATGATTCCACTCACCCCCATCCTAATTGCGTGCTTTGTCTGCTTTATTTGCTGCCTATTGATTAAAGCATCATTTAACTATCATATTCATTTTTCTGGGGATCACCCGATACAACTTCCTCAAAAAATACATATTGAGTCCACACCAAGAGTGGGTGGATTTGCTATTTTTTTTGGACTTATTTTTGCTTCAATACCTCAGATAAATACTACATTTAACATCATAACCATTCTTATTATTGGATGCGCTTTGCCAGCATTCTTTATTGGTGCTTATGAAGACATCACAAAAAAAGTTGATCCTATAGTAAGGCTCTTTTTTATTGGAATAAGCGCCGCTTTGGCAATCTATTTTAATGACATATTAATTCATAGTATTGATGTTCCAGTCGTTGATAGATTTCTTCAAATTAAGCCTATTGCTTTCACATTTACCATTTTCTCTTTGATCGGGATCTCAAATGCCTATAACATCTCCGACGGCCTGAACGGCCTAGCAAGCTTTCTGGCTCTCAGTGCTTTAATGCCGATATTGATAATTAGCCACAACTCTGGAGATAGCTCCATGGTTTTCATGTCAGCGCTCATCTCGGCCACTATTATCAGCTTCCTGTTTTTCAATTTTCCATTTGGGAAAATATTTTTAGGGGACGGAGGAGCCTACCTTATTGGGTTAATTGTCGGAATAATTAGCATTCTTTTAGTTTCTAGAAACCCAGGGTTATCGCCATGGATAGCAATCGTCATCAATATTTATCCCATCATAGAAACTCTCTTTAGCATTTACAGAAGAGCGAGAAGGCAGATGACTAACATATTGCATCCAGATAGTGCCCACTTACACTCTCTTATTTTCATTAGATTGCAGAAAGATCAACCGACTCGGGCTGAAATTTACCGAAACCCCGCAGCAGCATTGATCATTGTTATACCCTCAACGATCATATCTTTTGCAGCGATTTATTTTTGTAGCAGTTCATTAGCCTTATTTTTAATAACTTTATCTTATTTTATAGTTTATTTTTTAATCCATAAGAAATTATCTACGTTTAAAAAAATGTAATTTCTCAATCTGTTGGATTTTCAAAATATTTTTAAATCCTAATGTAGTAATTCCGGGTAACCCGTTTTTTATAATTACTCGATAGTCCTCTAACATCTTTATAAAAATATTTTTTAATGGCCGATTACTGATTCCGCCTATTTGCATATTGACCATTAATTTAGACATGTACTTTGTTCTGAAGTCTTTATTTTTAAAAGCTCTTAAGATAAAATCATAGTCAGCAGAAATTTTAAATCTAGAATCAAATCCGCCAACTTTTTCATATACATGCTTTTTTAAAAAAACTGTGGGGTGAGGAGGCATCCAACCAAAATATAGCTTGGGGCATGAAAATGGACCAGAGACCCATCTTCTGAGAATTACCTGCTGATCGCCACTTACCTGAACATAATTAAGATTGCCATAAACACAATCTAATCGATCATCATACTTAAACTCATTGGCGACATCCGCAATGACATCTTGATTTGCATAAATATCATCCGCATTAAGAATCCCTATAATTTCGCCCGTAGCCAATTCAATACCCTTGTTCAAGCCATCATAAAAGCCGCGATCTTTTTCACTTATAACACGACAGCCTATACCCGCATAGAGCTTAGCAATTTCTGCTGACCCATCAGTTGAAGCGCCATCAACAATAATGTATTCAATATTCTGGTAGTGCTGGGCGAGAACGCTCTGAATAGTTTTTTCAAGAGTTTTAGCACTATTTAATACAGCTGTAATGATTGTTACTTTCATTGACTAACGTCAATCTTTAGAATTTTTTTAGCAGCAACATGATAGGAAACTCTTTCCGATTGCATGAAACGCTGAGCCTCTTCTAACTTCATATCAACCAAGTATCGATACCAAAATCCTTGCATAAAATGAAATGTAAAACCTCTCGAGCCGTCTAAAAAGCCAAGGCAAAATAGATATCGATAGAGGAAATAGGCAAAAGCTCTTAACCCGATGGGCATTTTTTGATAAAGATGATTCTTAATGCCTCTTTTGATACTAGAACCCCAATATAAAGCGAATTTTCGTGAAACAGTTGTTACCTCCATTTCGGCAGCTCGATGTCTTAATGCAAGGATTTCAAAAGCTTCTTTATCCGCATAACGGTTATGCTTTTCTACCCAAAATGACAAAGTATTCAGATTATCATCCACCAAGATTCCTGATAGCTCAATGGCTGTGCCATTGATAGCAATATGCTCATCCATCCAACGGGTCTCAGAACTTCCTCGGCCATACTTAAATAATCGCAAGACCCGGATTGAGCCCACTCCCCCAAAGCGAATCCGCTTACCCTGAAACTGAATCACTCGTTTGAAATAGGCTCCTGATAAAGCCTTAACATCCCTGTTTTTAAAGTCGCATAAGGCTAACTTCAAAATAGGATCTAGATATTCATCAGCATCAATCCTGAGTACCCAATCAGTATCGGACTCTAGCTGAGCTAGCGCCCAATTGAACTGATATCCATGATTAGTCCAAGCATTTTGCAAGACTATACATTGATATTTTTTGGCAATTTTAACAGTTGCATCAATGGAATAGGCGTCGACTACAATAATCTTGTCGACAACTTCTTGAATATTTTCAAGGCATCTAGCAAGGTGAATTTCTTCATTTAAAGTCAAAATAATTGCTGTGATCTTCATCTCTTATTATGCATAACAAAGTTGTTGCTAATTTCTTAGTTGGAATATTTCATCGGGCAACACACCAGCTAGGCAGTAATTTAGAAACTAAAAAGTACAGCAGCAATAGTAAAATGGATTGCACAATAACTCCGCCCAACACTAAAGATAAATGACTCTCCGGGAACATTAAGGGCACCATCAAAATAACTCCAAACGCAAGTTTACTAGGATCGTTGCCAGCCTTACAGATTGTTACTTTGAATATATGAAATAACAAGCCAAGAAGAAAATTGACCCCTAAGATTCCTAAAAAGCCAAAATTCATATACATTTCAGCAATCCACGGGAGGTTATAGGAATATGCATAGTCAGTAGGACTTGCAAGACCGTAAGTTCTGGCCCACTCATTACCGAGGGTTTCTCGAGGCTTGTTCTCCCAAAGAATACGCGGAATCCACTTTGTAAGCAATGGAGTGTAGGTCGAACCATAGCGATATGGCTGAGGATCTGGAGTTCGATAGACAACCTCAACAAATGTGATTAAACGATTAATGCGCTTATAGGGAGCCTTAGATAACTCCTTTAGCTCAAAATTGCGAGATCCTTCCCCAGGTAAATATGTATCTCCGATGAGAGTAGATAACTCTCTAAAACTATCCACTACTGTAGTACCTGCCTTTAATTGTAAGCTTGTGCCCTTTTCATTCAACTCCCAGATCCGATTACGTAACTCTCCCTTAATTGGCTGAATCAAAAGTATGGTGAGGATAATTAAGATCATCCACCCCCAAGGTATCCTTTGTCGAATAACAAAAGATAAAATACAAATAGCCCCTAGATTGATAATCAGCGGGCCCATAGATCCTTCCAAGAATACCGATCCAATAAAAAACTGATATGGGAATATGAGAATTAGCAATACGACTTTCGTAGTTGTACTCAGCAACCCCCTGAAATAGGCTGCCATCAACACATAGAAAATGAACTGATATCCAATGATAAAAGAAGGCTTCAGGTAAGCCGCCCACCCCTCCTGAGAGAGCCAACAGAGCAAACACGAAAGTGGAAACCCAATCCATGCCAACAGACTGTAGACCTTTTTATCTTTGATGTAAAAAGGAAAAAGTGTTACCTTTTCTATTGCCCTTAGCAGTCTTGGCGCTACTAGATAGTAGGCAAAGTAAAGAGATAAAAGACCTGCAATCACATACACTAAAGCATAGACAAAAGTATCGTCTTGAATCTGAAAATGCCAATCCCAAGTATCAAAAGAACTTTTTTCAAACCGATGAAAACCAGCAATACCAAACGTTATCGCATAAAAAAACCCATGCATTGGCAGAAGCGGAATTGCTTCGCGCTGCTCATTCTTTAACCAGAAGAAAAGAGGTGCAGCACCTAATAGCACTAACACGCTCGAAAGAGCCAGCATGAAATAAGAAATACTCTGGAAATTTGAAAAATTTGCCCAGGCCAATGCCGAGGTAATGCAAAAAGCATATAAATACTTTAAGCGTGGATCTGAGCTAGAGAAGATCATTTATAGTACGAATCGATATCAACTAAGGCACCAAGCATTTTACAAGCCAAGTAATATCATAAGTTTTTATTTTGAATAAGATACACAATAAGTCAATAGCTTTCGATAAAGCGAACTTTCCAATCTAAATGATCGCGGATGAAAACAATATTCTCTCCATTCACATATGTGTTCACTTTTAAGCTATTTCTCTCAAACAAACGATATATAAGCTGAGTTGTTCCTGGGGCATCACTATCTGGCGCCTCAACAATAAAACAATTAACCTTTGAGATCCAAACATCTGCAGTACTGTCAAATAGCTGACGTTCAGCACCCTCAATGTCTACCTTTAAAATATCGATACTATCTATTACATAGTTGCTGAGAATTTTACTAAGCGGCATTCCCTTCATATCGAATTCCGCCTCACTTGTTTCCTCAACCCGCCACGCTTGACTATCATTGCAAGATGTTGAAATAAGCTTTAACTTACATTCTGAAGACCAAATTGCAGAAAAAATTGTGGTCACGTTGAAACGCTTCACCGAATTCTTACTTAGTTTTTCGTAATTCTCTTTATTAGCCTCAACTGAATAAATTCTTGCATCAGGATATAGCAACCCAAAACGAATGGTTTCGGCTCCAATATTTGCCCCCAAGTCAACTATAGAGCGAATATTGATTTGCCCTTTTGGGCTATATACCTCAATCTGCGGTGTATAGAAATGATTAATAACCCAGTCTTTTTTTGCATTCCAAAAAAAACTTCCAAATTTTTGAGATACAGAGTGAACCTCAATATTTGGGCATCCTCTAAAGACTCTATACCAAATCAATTGCAGTGTTGTGTGTGGCCCCAAGTTTCTTGCGGCTATTGAGTAGCGATTTAATGCTTTAAATATACGAGAGATCACTTTTTATGCCACAGGTTTGAGTCAGCACTAATTCTTTTCAGTATTAGTAACCAGAAATATTTCATTGTTAGACAACATCATATATCGGATTTATCAATGCGTTTTAATTTTCTAACAATGCTTTCGGCAACCAAATCAAATCTCTGTCTAATGATAAACCCAGCAGGTACGTCATTAACGAGCGATGTTCTTGCTGCAACTACACATCCCTGCCCAATAATAACTCCCGGGCCAATATAAACATCGGCTGCTACCCAAGCTTTTGCACCCAAAGTAATTGGGGCAGTCAACAGGGGTAAGGAAGGATCCCGATAATCTCTACTGGCAGTACATAGATAGCAATATTGACTAACAGTAGCACCTTCACCAAGGGTAACGGTAGCGACGTTATAGCAATCAACATTACTGGCTAAACAACTGCCCGATCCCATCACTAGGTTCCAGGGGGCCCATATTTTTGCGCTGGGATAAACATGCACTCCAGACCCAAGACTTGCACCAAACACCCTCAAAAGAAAGGTGCGCCAAGAATGCAAAAAGATTGGAGTAGGTCGAAAAGCAAGGAGATAAAAAACCTGCCATACCAAGCGACCCAATTTATTTGTAAAACTTAAATGGCTTCTTTTAAGATCAATCATGGACTTTGTCGATAACGTTCATATACAGATACCAACTCCTGGGCTCGCGCACCCCAAGAGTACCTTTCTTGCACTAGATTAAAGCCATTCTGACCCATACGATCCAAATACTCAGGATTAGCACTCAATCGATTAATGAGCTCAGCGAAAGAATTTGGGTCATCAGGGATGAGAACGCCAGCATCAGCTGACAGCATATGCTCAGCCAAGCCAATATTGGGACTTAGGATGACTGGCCTGGTATTAGCCCAAGATTCTAGTATGACCATTCCAAAGTTTTCATGGAGAGAAGGCAGAACCAAGGCCATCGCGTTTGAGAGCAACTCTTGTTTATGCCTCCCTTTAGCTGGGCCATAAAAATGTACCCTACCAGAAAGCCCGAGGTCATCTGCCATTTTTTTTAAACTTACAGTCAAATTCTCATCATCATAGCCGGCTATTACCAAGTGTATATTCTTTCGAATATACGGCAGCGCTGTAATGATCCGATCAATCTGCTTTTTCCAGCTGATGCGACCCAAGAATAATAAATAAGGAGTTGATATCTCCAAGATAGGATCATTACTGTCAGCATCATCTTTAGTAATACAGGCATCAACACCCAACTCGACAACCTCAATCTTGGCAAAAGGGACTTGAGCTGACTTTATGTTGACCTCCTCTAATTTTGAGGTAGCGTGAATAAAATTAGCATCTAAGATATTTTTTTTCTCGAACAACTGCAGAGCAATTTTTTTTATATAAGGACTTCTACTCGCCAATAACTCAGGAACTAAAGCCCCGTGGGGAGAAATACAATAAGGAATGCCACTTTTTTTTGCAATACGGGCTGCTTGAAAAGTTGGCCAAAGAAATAATGAATGTATATGCACAAAATCCATCCAAGGAATAATTTCTTTCATTTTTTTTCTCAAACCCCAAGAGAAAAACCATCGACGCAAAAAAGATACTGGGAAATAAAAAACTTTTACGCCATCGATATCAACCGCTCGATTCAGAGGAACATCTAAATTCTCGTGCATATTCACGCTAGTTGTCAGTACAGTCACGTCATGGCCAAGATTTGCCAAGGATTTACACATATGATGAACTGCCCAAATGGGTCCGCCATACCTAATAGCAGGATAATAGGAAGGTACAATGTGGCATATTCTCATGGCGCTTCTCATGGTACTGTTTTGAACCAGCCCAAAGGGCAGTGATCTGTGTATAAACAAGTAGATAATCGGCGTTAACCACTTGGTTAATATAAAAAATGAAACGAATTTTAGTTTATCACAATGCCTCTTTAGGCGACACCATTGTCGCCCTACCTGCGCTTAAATTAGTCAGAAAAACATTCAAAGAAAGTACTATTTTTCTACTTACTGTTGAGCATCACAATATCAAAGCAACCCAAGCAGAAAAAATTCTGGTTAATACAAATCTTATAGATGGTTACATCCTATTAAAAGCTAACTACAAAACAATTTCACGTCTGATCAAACTAAGAAGTGATATTCGTTCTTTTAGACCTGACTGCCTCATTTATCTTAATGAGCCGCGTAATCGATTCAAGTTAATGCGTGACTACCTCATGTTTAAATTCTTTGGGATTAAACGAATTATTGGTGTTAATTTTTCAAAAAAGAAGTGCGAATTAGAAAAACTCGAGGATGGCCAATATGAAAACATTTCCCATTTTCTGGGACGAAAAATTAGTAATCTAGGTTCGATTGATTTTTCTGAACCATCAAATTTTGATCTTCACCTAACAAGTGAGGAGCACTCTAAAGCAAATCAAATGCTGGCTCAAATCAATAATAACCAACCTATTATTAGCATAAGTATTGGTACTAAATTTGCATCTAATCATTGGGGCGATGATCGCTGGGAAAGCTTTTTAGCCTTACTTGCCTGTAAATACCCAAACTATTATTTAGTAGCCATTGGCTCAAGCGATGAATTTGATCACACCAAAGATCTTCTGAGGTCCTGGACAAATCGCTCATTCAACTTGTGTGGAGCACTTTCTATTCGAGAAAGTGCGGCAGTGATTTCTCAATGTGTCATTTTCGTTGGGCATGATAGCGGTCCTATTCACTTAGCAAGCAGTGTTGGTACCCCTTGCGTCGGCATTTATGGGAGCAGAAATTTACCAGGGATATGGTTTCCGCCAGGAAAAACCAATCATATCATTTATACAAAAATAGAATGTCAGGGATGCCAACTGATAGTTTGCTCTGATAAAAACAATCAGTGCATTAGATCCATCAGCCCCAGCAATGCTCTTTCAGCAGTAGAAAAAATTCTTTCTCCCTTACCCTAATTTTAACTTTCAAGTTACAAAATAGAATGGTTATGGTCTTGGTACGCTAAGAAAAAATAGTTTCAATGATCTGGTGAGCGCGATGCTCATAGCGATGTTCAGATGCCACTAAATTATGCGCATGAAGAGCCATTTGCTTTCTTTGCTTCTCATGGCTTAAATAATATTCGATTTGATTTAAGCATTCCTCTGTATTGACAAAATAACCCACATCACGTCTCTCTATCAGAATTTCATTAGCTCCTCCACTTCGAGTAGCAAGCATAAAGCCGCCAGCTCCAGGGACCTCAAAGGTGCGCATAATGACCCCATCTGGAATTCCGTCTGTATAGTGTTGTTTGCGCAAAATATTGAGATTAATTTTAGTAAGAGCAATCATCTGAGCAGCTTTGGATGCTCTTAACTCCCTACCTTGCCATAACTTTCTAGAAAGACTGCTAGATGCGGTCCGTTTTTGCCAGTAATCGTGACCCCAAATCTTCAAGGGGAAATGCTTAGCAATGCTATTTAAGAAAAGCTCTCGCTCTTGATCCCAGCCACCAATAAAACTTACTTCAGTTTGGTAATGATTTATCTCGCTAAGATATGGAAATACAGCCTCATCCCAAGCAAAAGCTAAAAAATGAGCCGAGACGCCATCTTTTTTCAGGCGCCTTGCAAGCAATTCGCTCCAAATGAAATAGACATCGCATGCCTTAGCGGCTGGTAACATCTCGGGCCGACTAGCATAGTGGGGAGCGTAAGGATTATCACCATTAATAATAGCTACCTTGATCTGATTTTTTTGCAAAGACTCAACGGTCTGTGCTAGCAACCACTCACCCCCGAATATTAAAACAAATTTCGGCTTAGACTCCATAATCTTGCTAAGCACCATTTGGTTATATTGTCCTGAACCTAAGGATCTCAAGAAGTAATTGTTAATCGTAAGGCGATGGGTAATGCGGTCTTTGAGCCACCACGCGAGCTCCTCTTTAAAGCTTCGTATGTCAATACACTGGGGCACATGTCCCAACTTTTGGAAGGCATCTCTGTATGAGCACTCTAGAGTATCGAGATTAAAATTTCCAACTAATGCAATCTTCATGAAGATGACTTTGCTCGGTTAGTCAAATAATTTGATAAATGTTCAGCATAGCGTATTGCTGATCTTGCCCATGAGAGAGAATGCTTATTTTTCATTATCTCTCGCTGGCCTTGCTGAGCTAGGGCTATAGGAATCATCTTCTTAATAGCCTGCACTAGGGCATCTACATTGTCAGGCGGAATGACTTCAATCATGCTGGGATCGTCTACATATTGCCGTAGATCCTCGCCACCACAACGGTTAGTACAAATAAGGGGTAAACCACAACTAAGGGCCTGTGCTTGGACCAAAGCCATACCTTCCTCTCTAGAGGCCAGGATGAATAAATGCGCCATTGCGTAATACTTATGAAGTTGGGTCTGATCAACAGTATCGTAATGAGTAAAACCAGGCAAATTAGGCAAAGGGGCATCGCCAATAGAGCCTACATGGATTAATTCCACGCCATCTAAAGCCTGCCATCCCCGCACTAAAATATCGACACCTTTTCTATAAGACCAGTTACCTACAAAAATCAGTCGCACCGGGCTAGGGCTAGGCGACATAGTAGATGGAAACATGTTCAAGTCAACCCCATAAGCATTGCGAAATAAGTAAGAGCTTGACACCCCATGGTGAATAAAACTTTTTTCTACATGTAATGCCGGGATAACAATTTGATCTGCAAGTTGATAGCCGGCCAGTTCACGCTTGATAATACTTTGCAGTTTAGCTTGATCTAACGCACTGCGGGTCTTGAGCTCGTTCATGATTTGAGTTTGAGATAAGATATGCTGACTACCACGCTCTAAAAAAATCAATGCTCCATACTTTTGTTTTGCATATAGCAGCGCCTCTAGATACATGCCAGACATAGCAATCAATACATCACAAGGTTTCAATCTAAGAATAAGGAGATAGTTTAGCCCTTGAAAAATCAGAGAATCTACATAATGGTGGAGATTTAATGGCAGCACTCTGCGAAGAAAAGCCAAGGGCAAAAGTAACCAGAAGAAACTTACTTGCGACTTTTTAGTGAGTCCGAATCGTACACCCCTTTTAATAGGCACCATTGAATAAAAAGTGACCTCATGCCCCAGAGCCTCTAGTTCTCGAGCCAAATCGAGTAGATGAAATCGACCACTGGAGGCGATCGCAATTTTCATTTACGAAAAAATATCGAAATCAATTTAGAGTTTAGGGTAGCGTTGGTAAGATAGGCCGGCAACGTAATAATATCTTTTGTAAAGACCCAAAAAGATTGATGAATCATTGGTAAAGTTTGACCTAAAACTACAATTACCAAAAAGATTTCTATCGCCGAAGCTATTGCTGCATACTCCAGCAATCCTAGTCGCTGCCCTAAGAATAAAACAACTGATAACATGCTAATGGTGGAAAGCAAATAATAGATCCCCAATCGCGAATGGTGATTAATTGCCATCATAATGGTTGATCCGCCCGACCAGATGCCTGCAGCAAAGTTGCCTAGACACATCACTAATAAAAGTAAAAAGGGTGCCTGAATCTCTCCTAAGGTCCAATAAGTCAGGATCGTATTACCAAAAAGAAGAAGTACAAGTAAAATCAATAAACCTAGCCAGAATGCCAGGCCACAAATTAATACATTCATTTTTTGAATTAGTTGGATATTTTTCTTAGCAAAAGCACTTGAAACTTCTGGCCAGCATGAATGCTGTACTATTTTTAAAAGTTGTAGTCCTGAATTACAAATAGTGCGCACGCTGGAAAAAATTACTACCTCACTTGCTCCGAGCATTGCGCCAATTAAGGTGATCGTCCCTTGATTCTTGATAGCATTGGCTGCTGGAAAGACCATAAAACTAAAAGCTGGTTGCATAAGCCTTCGAATCTCCAGCCAGCTGGCATGGCTAAATCCAAAGTGGATCCAAGGCACTCTTTTTGATAAGCAAATTTTACAGACCGCCAAAGAAATTACTTTAATTACGAGCATTAATATACTGATCTCTACTGGGCTCCATTTAAATACTAATGCAGTCAATATTGATCCTACCTCCACTATTCTTTGGATATTGCCCAGCCAAAGAGAGAAGGCAAATAAGCTGCTAGCCCGAAAGCCTGCATTCAAAAGTCCCTCTTGTAATGCTAGCAAGGAATATGCGGACAAGCAAAAAACAATGATTGAAAGGTCTTGCGCATTAATTAAGCTGCTTTGCGAAAATAGGCTTGGCATTAATAAAATAAGGCCTCCTATCGCTATCAATACCAGAATCGAGATGGATAGAATCATGGCCTGGATACTTTGAAATACTTTAAGAGCTTGATAATGTTGATTTTTAGAAGTCAATATAGTCATATCATTTGCCGCAGCGCTCACAAAACCGATATCACTAATAGCCAGGTAGCCTGGAATAGTGCTCAATAAGAGCCATTGACCATACAATGAAACACCCCAGGTATTAATATAAAGTGGTACTGCAAGAATTTGATAAAACACGCCGAGAATCTGCCCAAATGAATTAGCTCCAATACTATTTAAAATAGTAGCTCGGATATTTTTTGAATTATGATCGGGCTGCACGGATGTTAACTAATAGGCTAAATTTAAAATTGCGACGACCTCAGACAGCAACCCACTATAAATGAATACTTATTAGCGCTTAAGAGCATATGCCTTTTTTCTCATTTTGTATCCCAAACTATAATCGCACCGACTTTCTTTTGCAAACGCTGAAATCGATTGCCGAGCAGAATTTTACTGATTATGAAGTCTGTATTAGCGATGGCATGTCTACGGATAGCCGGTTTAGTGAAATTCGAAATTTCCTCGAAATTAATCAAATATCACACCAGTTATACGAGAGTACGGTCAATCTTCAATACGATCCTAATTTGAGAAAAGCTATTTCCTTATCCAGCGGTCAATATCTGATATTGATGGGTAATGACGATGCACTGTCGACTCCGAATACCTTAAATCACCTTCATAGAGTAATTAACGACTATCCTAATGCTGGTGTTTTAATAACAAACTATCTTGAGCTATCGAGTGGACGTACTTTTAATCGCATGAAATCTACCGCTTCAGTTGGTAAGGGACCGTCTATTGCAGCTAATACTTTTAGGGACTATTCTTTTATCAGCGGAATCCTGATGGAAGGCCCTTCTGCTAGAGCGTTAGCAAGTGATCGCTGCGATGGTAGTGAAATGTACCAAATGTATCTTGGCACAGCAATTGTGAGCTCGGGAAAAGATCTTATTGGTATACACGATATCTGTATCAATAAGGATATCCAAATCTCTGGACTTCAAGTGGAGAGCATGAAGACTAGAGTAAAACTCTCTCCTCGCTGGTCTGACCAACCAAGCTTACCAATGATGCATATTTTCGACACCGTCAGTGTGGGAATTGAATCTGCCTTACCAGGCCAAAAGCTTGAAAAAAATTATTATACTATTCTGAAGCAACTCTATAGCTTTACTTATCCATATTGGGTTTTGCAATACAAACATTTGCAATCACTCAAGTATGCCCTTCTCTTTTTATATTGCTTACGTCCTAGCAAGCTGCTGCGAAACAGAAGGCTGGCTCTTTTGAAACTTTTTTATATATGGGTGATATATCTTTGCACTGGCTTAGGCGCCCTCATAATCCCAGTAAAACTTTTTCAGAAGATGGAACCAACCCTATATCGAATTGCAAAGCATAAATAATGAAATTTGAAGAGGGCAGGCGACTAATTAATTGTTCCGATAATTTGATTTGGATTGCTTGAGTTAATACGCCACTTATCGAGTGGCGTCGCTTTTGAACTATAGCTGTCGGCGCCCGAGAGAAAAGAGGCCCATGCCGAAAAACTGCTATTTCCTGATGCCAACAAGACTTTAGCCTTCGATAAAAATAGCAAATCTTGAATTGCAGTGCCAGACCTGTGGATTTGACATCCAGTTAAGCTTTTGATCATATGAATTAAGTGATGGGTATTGCCATCAGAAACAACATGTACTGGCAAATTTCCGTATTTATGTCTTACCCAATCAATAGCATGAATGAACCACTGAAGATCTGTTTTTGCTTGTGGATCTCTGGCAGTATGTTCCTTAAAGTCATTACCGGAACGATAATGAATAGCGATGAAAGGCTCAACTAAGTATTTTAAATAATCTATATTTTTACCTAATTCTTGTAATTTATTTTTAATAGACTTGCGATGTTGGAATAAATCTGAAAAATAATGTGCCTGATCGGCCCTAAAAATAATCCAATCTCGATCAGAAAAAGTGTAGGCTTTTAAATCAGAGAGGTCAGACAAGTAATGTTTTTGTTTTTTGATTATGCCAAATTGATTTTGCACTTCTATGTACAGTCGACTGATGGCTGCAGGGTCAGATTTGAAGTTGTTATAAAGGAATAATGTCCCCAAGATATTACGGTAGTCAATGCCACCACGCAGGGTAGCAGCATTCCGAAGCGCAAACCACTTAGGTTCAATTTGGACTGCACCTAAGATCTGGGTTGCGCAATAAGCTCTAGCCCAGGGGAATAATTTATTCCCCAGCCCCATACTTCGATTAAATTGACTGTCAACAATTAGCATATTTTTACTACATCTATCTTGTGTAATAGCGAGAATGATCGCAAGAAAAATCTACTGGATATAAAAATTAGGACTTTAACTTAACAATACCGAAACCAATTGTCGTACCCATAATCAAAAAAAGACCGGCAATATAAATATTTTGGGAAACTTCAGTTGATATAAAAAGCAGAATAATTCCAATAACAATACACCAGATGATAGCTTTATAAGGATCAGAAGCATCTCGACAACCTTTAAGTCCAAACAAAAAAGTAAGCAGGACCAACAAAGCTCCCGGTACGCCAACCCCCAAAGAAAAATCTATCCACCCGCTGTGACTTTGAGCGAGGGAAGATTCAGGCCAAACTTTTTGAGCTAGACGTCTGAAAGAGCGGTCTACCAAGCCATACCCCAATGGATTTTCACTCAATAGTCTCATGCCTATGATTGCCCAACTAACCCGATCATAATTTGTTCCAGAGACACTTTCTCCTTTTTCATTAAGCGGCAATACGTTTCTACCATCATACCAATTTGAGTATTGATCAACCTTTATGGCAATTTTAGAATCAGAGAAAAAGTTCTGCCAAGAACGATTTTGCTCAATATTAACTAATACAACTACTAATGATGCTAATAATATAATTATGATTAATTTATAAGAATTTATTGATTTGTATTTATTCCTATAAATAAAATTAAAACAAACAAGGAAGGCTAATAAAGCTGAATAAAAAATTCCATTTTTAATGTTTTCTAATAAGAATATGAGAAGAATCGAAATCAAGCCCAGTATTTGTGCAAACAAAAAATATCGCTGGGGAGCATTGTCATTAGAGCTTTGATTGGACTGGATAATTAGTGATAAAAAAATTGCAAAAATTGGTATCAAGAAAAAAACGTATGAAATTTTAGGAACATAAAATGGTGCAGTACCCTTAAATAATAATAAGTATTCAGGCACATCAATATACTGGCTGATATACACGGTTCCTAATAACTTTATAAAATAAACTACCATTGAAAGCGATAGCCCCACTAATAACCATACTCTGATCCCTCCAGAGCCCGATTTCTTCAAACCAAAAGCTAGCCCAACTCCAAAAATAAAAGATAATAAAGCGCTCTTCCAGATCGAGATATATTCATCAAGCTGAAGCTTCCAATCTGTGGAAAGAAAGAGCAAATGAAAGCTTATCCAAAGGAAAAAAGAACCTGCCAAAAATAATGGCACCCTTGAATTTTGCAAAGAATACTCGGTTCGGGATATCCAAAGCTGATACAGACTAAGAAATGCTCCGCAACCTAAACAAATATTTCTTAGTGCAGTTGTATGTGGAAGCGGCCAAACAATCCATAAAATCACAAAAAAGAAGCACTGCAATTTTAAAATAATTAATTCGAGTGGAATTTTGAAAATAATATTTTGTCTAAGCATTATTAGAATTAGTGATGTAACTTTCGATGGAATTAACCTTATTCAAGTTCAATCAACTCGCCTCTAAATTCTTCCCATTGCATTGTACTTAAACATATATCGTGAATACCTCTGGCAGCTTTCCACCCCGTTAATTCAAACACCTTTTTCGGATTTGCATAGTAGGTTGCTAAATCGCCAATCCTTCTGGGAGCTATTTTAACTGGGATATTTTTGTCAGCCGCTTTTTGGTAAGCTCCAATTAACTCTAAAACGCTCACTGGTGTACCGGTTCCAAAGTTGAAAATTTCGCATCCATGGCGATTAGCTAGATAATTTAATGCTGCATGATGCCCCTCCGCTAAGTCCATGATGTGGATATAATCCCTCTCTCCAGTGCCGTCGCGAGTATCAAAGTCATTACCAAAGATATTCACATGTGGCAATATGCCAGCAACAACCTGCGTCACATAGGGCATGAGATTATTGGGAATCCCATTGGGATCTTCGCCAATCAATCCCGACTCATGAGCGCCTACAGGATTGAAATATCGTAATAAAGCAATGCTCCATGTTGGATCGCTATTTGCAAGATCTAGAAGTATCTGCTCTACTTGCAACTTCGTGCGTCCATAGGTATTGATAGGATTTAAGGGGTGCTTTTCGTCATACGGCAAGTAATTCGGCGTACCATAAACCGTTGCACTGCTACTGAATACAATACTTTTGACTCCTGTCTTTTTCATTGCCTCTAGAAGGCTAATTGAACCCGCAACATTGTTGTCATAATATTTTAAAGGCTCTTGGTCTGATTCCGCTACCGATTTTAGTCCTGCAAAATGCATCACGGCGTCTATTTTAAAATCACCCAAGATTTTTATTAACAAGAGAGTGTCGCGAATATCTCCCTCAATACAGGGAATGACTTTTTTACATATCTGATTAACTCGTCTAGAAACACTCCTTCTGCTATTGGAAAAGTTATCAAATAAGACAACATTATGACCAGCGCTGTCTAAAACCACGCTTGTATGACTTGCTATATATCCTGTACCACCAGTTAATAAAATATTCAAACTTATTTCCTATTTTTAAAAAATATTAAGGTCAAGCTTAAGATAAACTTTTTTCTGAATACGTTTTCACGAAATCTCTATATGCGAGCTTTAAGCCAGATTCTAAATCCACCCTAGCCTTCCAACCCAAACGATTCAATCTTCCTGAATCCATCCATTTTCTCGGGGCGCCATCAGGATTGCTATTATCAAAACCAATCTTGCCTGAATAGCTAGTTACTTTTGCTACCGCATGGGCCAAATCGGCAATCGTCACATCTTCTCCATAGCCCACATTAATATGGCTTTGCATGGGTTTGGTATGCTGGTCATAAATTTCCTTAGCGAGATCCATTACAAATATAGAAGCAGTCGCCATATCATCCACATACAGAAACTCGCGCTTAGGCGTACCCGTTCCCCAGATTAACACCTTAGGCGCATTAGCCAACTTTGCCTCATGAAATCTTCTAATTAAAGCTGGTATGACATGACTATTTTCAGGATGGTAGTCATCACCGGGCCCATATAAATTGGTAGGCATCACTGAGCGGTAATCAATGCCATGGCTCTGCCCATACTGACGGTTATAACTCTCGCACAACTTAATGCCAGCGATTTTGGCAATGGCATATGGTTCATTAGTAGGCTCTAAAGTTCCAGTAAGCAGAGCATTCTCAGCCATGGGCTGTGAAGCCATCTTGGGATAAATGCAGCTTGAACCTATAAAGAGCAGTTTTTTAACGCCCGCCTCAAATGCCTGATGAATGACATTGGCCTCGATCATCAGGTTCTGATAAATGAACTCCGCAGGAAAAGTATTGTTGGCATAAATACCGCCTACTTTTGCAGCAGCCAAATAAACTTGGTCAGGCTTTTCTTGTTCAAAAAATGCCTTTACTTGCGCTTGATTTGTTAGATCTAGTTCTGCATGAGTTCTTGTCACAATCTTTGTAAAACCTTTGACTTGCAAATTTCTGACAATAGCAGAGCCTACCATGCCGCGATGGCCGGCCACATAAATTTTTTGATTTAGATCTGAGCTCATTAGCTTTTGTATTTTCGTAGGTTAGTTTTCTTTACCAACAGCTACAGAGTAGCCATGCTTTTTTAATAGGGCATGTTGCTTAGCTTGGTCTAGATCATTAGTAACCATCTCTACAATCATTTGATCTAGCGTGATCTCTGGAACCCAGCCTAACTTTTCTTTAGCTTTTGTCGGGTCACCTAAGAGTGTTTCTACTTCAGTAGGACGGTAGTAGCGTGGATCGATCTTCACAATCACATCATCCACTTTTAGGGCTGGGGCTTTATCACCTTCGATTGCCAACACAATGGCTTTTTCGTTTTCAGCATTTCCTTCAAATTTGAGGGTGATACCGAGCTGCTTGGCGCTGCGATTAATAAATTCACGAACAGTGAACTGCACGCCCGTTGCAATCACAAAATCTTCTGGTTTCTCTTGTTGCAGCATGAGCCACTGCATACGCACATAGTCTTTGGCATGACCCCAGTCACGCAGAGCATCGATATTGCCCACATAAAGGCACTTCTCTAGGCCTTGGGCAATATTAGCTAGACCACGGGTAACTTTTCTAGTAACAAAGGTTTCGCCACGGCGCTTGGATTCATGATTAAACAAAATACCATTGCAAGCGTAAATACCATAAGCCTCCCGGTAGTTCACGGCAATCCAATAAGCATACATCTTAGCTACTGCATAAGGGCTTCTGGGATAGAACGGCGTAGTCTCTTTTTGAGGAATCTCTTGCACCAGGCCATAAAGCTCAGAAGTCGATGCTTGGTAGAAGCGTGTTTTCTTTTCCAGGCCCAAAATACGGATGGCCTCTAACATTCTTAATGGGCCCATCGCATCGACATCTGCCGTGTACTCTGGAGACTCAAAAGAAACCGCTACATGAGACTGCGCGCCCAAGTTATAAATCTCATCCGGCTGGCATTCTTGAATAATGCGCACCAAATTACTAGTGTCCGTTAGATCGCCATAATGCAAGATGAGATCTTGATGATCAATGTGTCGGTCTTGGTAAATATGATCAATACGATCGGTATTAAAAGAAGAGGCGCGGCGCTTGATACCATGAACAATGTAGCCCTTTTCTAAGAGGAACTCAGCTAGGTATGAACCGTCTTGGCCTGTAATGCCCGTAATTAAGGCTACTTTTTGCGCATTGATTTTATTACTTGTCATATATTTAACTTTTTAAGTTCTCAATTAACTTCTACCGTAGGTATCTTCAAAACGCACAATGTCGTCTTCACCAAGATAGCTGCCTGACTGGACTTCAATAATCTCTAAGGGTTCACTGCCGCGATTAGCTAAACGATGGGTTTGCCCCTGCGGAATATAAGTACTTTGATTTTCTTGAAGAGTAATCACTTGATCGCCGTTAGTAATTTCTGCAACCCCTTTAACCACAATCCAATGCTCAGCGCGATGATGATGCATTTGTAATGACAAGCTTGCACCAGGCTTTACCTGAATGCGTTTGACCTTAAAGCGCTCGCCCTCATCCACGCTGTCATACCAACCCCAGGGTCTTGCAACTTTCCGGTGTAGATTCTTTTCCTCACGCCCTTGCGCTTCTAATTGCATCACGATATTTTTAACGTCTTGGCTATTAGATCGATCAGCCACAAGCACTGCATCAGCGGTCTCTACAATCACTAGATTCTCAATACCGACGGCGCTCACTAAACGACTGCTGGCATGCACTAATGAATTCTTAGAGTTAGTCAAAAGTGCATCGCCACTAATCACATTACCGTCTGGATCTTGTTTACCCACTTGCCATACCGCATCCCAAGCGCCTAAATCATTCCAGCCGGCCTCTAACTCCACCATCTTGATAGGGTATTGTGATCCGGGGCACTTTTCAATCACAGCATAGTCAATGGACTCGCTCGGAATGGAATGAAATTCTTCCTTACCTGGGCGCACAAAGTGGAAACCATCTGCGCTATCTTCTGATTTTCCCTGCCAAGCCTTTTGAGAGGCCTCAAAAATATCGAGGCGAAATTCTTTGAGGGCAGCAAGCCAAGTGCTGGCTCTTAAAACAAACATGCCGCTATTCCAAAGGTAGTTGCCGCTTGCGAGGTACTCTTGCGCTTTTTGAAGATCCGGCTTTTCAACAAAACGATCAACGATGTAAGCATTATTTTGATCTTTACTACCCGAGCGCTCAATATAGCCATAGCCAGTCTCTGGAGCACTAGGAGTAATACCTAAAATACAAATAGCATTTGTATTTGACTCAACTGTCGCGATGCAATCTTGCAATGCCTTGGTAAAGGCTGCTTGATTTTGAATCGTTTGGTCTGCTGGAGTAATAACTAAGATTGGATCTTGTTCTTTTTTATCTTGAGTTTCTTTTGAGAGTTGCTGCGCGCAAAATGCTGCCATGCTGAGTGCAGGAGCAGTATTGCGGCCTACGGGCTCAAGTAATAAAGTGGCATGAACTGATTTGATCTCACGCAACTGATCAAGCACCAAAAAGCGATGATCCTCATTGGTTACAACCAAGGTATTGCCCAAGGTGATTTTGGAATTGGCAACGGAGTTAATTCTGCTAACTGCCTGCTGAAATAGGCTGTGAGATGAGCCATCACCGGAGAGCACCAAAAATTGCTTTGGAAAGCCCGAACGGGATAAAGGCCAAAGCCTAGTACCGGAGCCGCCGCAAAGAATGACTGGAATCACTAAAGCCATGAGAGATTTAAAGCAATTTTTATGCTTTTTATAAGTAAAACCTCATTTTAAAGGGTTTATTGCCAAGCTTTTGAAAAATCACAGAATTTATCAAAATTAGCCTGGGCATCTGTTATGGTGCTTTAGATGCGCCTCAAACACACTAAAAGCGCACAATAGCGCTAGATTTAAAGCCAAAAAATAAAACCATCTTAGTTGATGCCAAACCTCCGACAAATGGCTTACACCCTCTCAGCACCAAGCAATATGATGAAAACTTCAACTTTTTATTTATCATCGCAATTTTATTTTACGGTCCTTGGCGGTCTCTCATACTAAAAACTGTAGAATCCGAGTCAAATATAAAGTGTTATTAAATAGAGACAAAAATGCTTAACTCATTTAGAAAACTAATATGGAATCTCTCTGCGCAAACAGAGCATTTCAAAGGCAAGGAGAGAATAGTAGCGTTACTTAGTCGTCCGAGCGCATTAAGTCAAATCTCAATAAAAAGACAGGGTGTTAATTGGTACTTGCAGGGACACGATCTAAATGAGTTCGCAATTGCAGTCAGAAAAAATCATTCCTCTTTACTTTCACAAAGCTTGAATGAGGAAATTGAAAAAAATAATATTAATACTTTTTGGGATATAGGTGCAAATATTGGAGCAGTAGCATTACCACTCTTGAAAAAATTTAATACGTTGGAAGCAGTTTTATTTGAACCAAGCGCAGAGGTTGCCGGTCGATTAATTCGCAATTTAGCCAATAACCCAGATTTATGCTCAAGGGCGGTAATTTTAAATATCGCACTATCAGACTCTGATGGCATAAACAATTTTTATATAAGTAATGAAACGGCTAATTCTGGCGTAGCGGGACTGGGGCATAGCCACAATCGATATAAATTTGCAGTGGGTGTGCAAACCTATACTGGAGATAGCCTTGTAGAGTCAAAGAAATATCTGCCACCAGAACTAATTAAAATTGATGTTGAAGGGTTTGAGCTCGAAGTTTTTAAGGGGCTTAAAAAAACACTACTGCAACATCAACCTATTATAATTTTTGAACACTGTTTATACAGACTGAAAGAGCGAAATCAACCAGCAAATTCAGTTACCAGTTTCTTGGAGTCATTGGGATATTCGATATATAACCAATCGTCCAACATTAAAATATCAGAAGCTGATTTAAATAGGGATGCTGATTTCATTGCAAGAATTGATTAGTAAGGCATGTATCTTAGCCACCTTGATCGCTGAATGCATTCCAATGCCGAAAATCACAACATACCTGAAGACGAATAATTCAAAGCACTTACATAAAAAGTCTGTGCTCTACCATGCTTCATAACTAGGACTATAAGCTAATTAAAAAGGGATTAAGGTCGGTTAATTACCGAACTCAATCCCTCACGCTAGTCTAACTAAACTATCTAAAACTTAGGAGCTAGTTTAGGTGGTAGCTTTAAACGATTTCTATTGCTTAATTCATTAAGCTTTCTTGGCCCAAGCGCTGCAATGACCCTTAGCAGCCACTTGCTTACCAGCAAACAAAGAGCAGCCACCTGCGGCAGAGTCTGCCTTACCTTGATAGAGAGCGCAATTATTGCAATACTTGCCAGCAACTTTGGAGACTACAACATACTGCAAGGCCTTGGCTTGTGGATCAGTTTCAGCAACCATAGCTTGAGCTTGAACTTTACCGTTCAATGCCAAGGTGCAAGCACCAGCAGCGGACAAAATCATAAATTGGCGACGACTATTTTTCATGGATTCTCCAAAAAATAAAAAGCAAATGATGTGCAAGCAATCCACACCTCTAAGAAACTAAGAGCGATCATAGTGGAGATGAATTGATGCTGCTAGGGAGCGCGTAAGCCAATGATTTATATGGAAATATAGTTGAGAATTGTTCTCAGGCAGATCTACGTTTATCGCCAGCCCTTTAATTCCATGCAAGCAATGCGGCGTTTGAGATAAACGCCATCGGCAGTCTCAGGATATGACTCGGCACAATCTTTGAAATCCATCCTGTAGTTTGTAGGATTATTTTTAGCAGAATCAGGATGGGTAGTTGGAAATCCCCCGCATGCAACCAGTATCAAGCTAATGAATAGCAATGCGCAAACACTTATACCTAATTTTTTAAACTGAAGAAATACTTGCATACAGTAGTGATTAACGTTTTTCTAGCAGCGATAAAAACTCACGACGTAGATTAGAGTCTTTTAAGAACGCGCCACGCATCACACTATTGATCATTTTTGAGTCACGATCTTTGACGCCACGCCACTGCATACAAAAGTGGTCTGCTTCCATCACAATAGCCACGCCTGTTGGCTTAATTTTTTTCTCCAGCATATCGGCCAACTCCACTACCGCCTCTTCCTGAATTTGTGGTCTACACATTACCCACTCAGTTAGGCGCGAGTACTTTGATAACCCAATCAAGGCTGATTCTTTGCTGGGCAAGACTCCAATCCAAATACGGCCCATGATGGGGCACAAATGATGTGAACAAGCGCTTCTCACAGTAATTGGACCAATAATCATGAGCTCATTGAGGCGACTGACATTAGGAAACTTCGTGAGCGTAGGCTGCTCAACATAGCGGCCATTAAAGACTTCTCTTACGAACATCTTAGCAACACGCTGACTGGTATTTTTAGTATTGTGATCACTTTGCGTATCAATCACTAGGCTCTCAAGAACAGATTGCATCTTTTCAGCAACCTCATCTACTAAGCCATCCAACTCACCAGGCCGAATAAATGCCGCAATATTGTCATTTGCATGAAAGCGTGCTTTTTGTGCTTCAATACGCCGGCGAATAATGACCGACAAAGGCGTGCCAGCATTCTCTTTTGGACTGATACTCTTAGTGGCTGTCTTGCTAGTGGCTTTAATAGCTACTTTTTTCACGGGTAATTTTTTGGCTGGCATAGCGTCTTAGTGGTCTCGTATTATTGAATCGTATTTTGATCGGTCAGTTAAATCTGAAAAAAGATGCTCACTACACAAATCAACCCTAAGACCCAAACAATCGTTCTGGTTGTTGGCCAATCGGCAAGATAACAAACCAAAAAGGCAATACGGGCTAATACAAAACCTATGGCAAGAAGGTCGACTCTAGCTTGTGGCGCATTGTTCATGCTGGCAATAATCACTGCCGCAAAAAAGAGGGGGAGCGATTCAAAAAGATTGGCCTGGGCTGCATTAGCTCTGGCTCTAAATCCTGTTTGCTGCGCAAGCCATTGCCTTGGCATGCTGTTGTCAAAATTCTCAAAGCCTTTTTTGGCAATACCCGCAGCCACATAAGGAAATAAGCCCATCAAGAGTACGCAGGCATAAGCAATGGTCATGATGACGCCTTAGCGGTTTTTTTAGAGCCAATGCGAGTCTCAGTACCATTCACAAGATTGCGAATATTGCTACGGTGGCGCCAAATGAGCAGTAAGCAAACCACTAAGAGTGCAATACCCATTGGCTGCAAGCCAAACAAAAATACAAAATAGATTGGCCCAAAGACTGCTGCGGCTAATGCTGCCAAAGAGGAGTAACGCAAAAATACCGCCACGATGATCCAAGTGCTCAGCGTAGCGACTCCTAAAATGATATTGACGCCAAACAAAATGCCGCAGGCAGTAGCTACGCCTTTGCCACCCTTAAAGCCATGAAAAATGGGAAAGAGGTGGCCTAGAAATACGGCTATCACAACGCCACATAACACCCAGGAGCTGAGCGTCGAAGTTAAAGATTGGTCACCCAAGATGATGCGTGCCAACATCACAGCAAAGTAACCCTTAAGTGAATCGCCAATAAATGTGAGTCCTGCAGCTAATTTATTACCTGTCCGAAGGACATTAGTTGCCCCTGGATTACCAGAGCCATACGTATGGGGATCAGGTAGTCGCATGAACTTACTCACCACTACCGCAAATGAGATGGAGCCAATCAAATAGGCTAGCGGAATGAGCAATATATTGGGATGAAAAGTCATAACGCTATCTTAATCATTTATTGAGTTACTGATTTTGCTTTCTGATAAGCGCCTAACGCTTACCTTAGGAGCCGCGTGGGTGATGTTGCTGGTGAATCGATTTAAGGCGCTCCCTAGCCACGTGAGTATAGATTTGGGTGGTAGATATATCAGCATGCCCCAAAAGGAGCTGTACTACGCGCAAATCGGCTCCGTGATTGAGTAAATGGGTTGCAAAAGCATGGCGCAAGGTATGTGGTGACAAAGCCACTGGAATATTCGCCAGGGTAGCGTATCGCTTAATCAGCACCCAAAATGCCTGTCTTGTTAAGCCTGTGCCAGTATGTCGACCCACAAATACAGCATCAGTAGTTTTTCCCTCAAGCAGTGGTGTTCTCGCCTCAGCCAGATATCTTCTAAGCCACTGCCCTGCCTCACCACCAAATGGCACGAGACGCTCTTTACCGCCTTTACCATTGACCACCCGCACTACACCTTCATTTAATCCCAGTGCGACAGTTTTGAGAGAAACGATTTCAGATACGCGTAGTCCACTGGCATACATCAGCTCTAACATCGTGCGATCACGTAGCCCAAGTGGCGTTTCAATATCGGGTGCATTAAGTAATGCTGTCACTTGATCTTCACTTAACGTTTTTGGAAAGCGCAGTGCTTGCTTGGCAGCACGCAGTCCAATGCATGGATCACTCTTGACTAAATTAATGCGCAGTGCATGACGATAAAAACGTTTAAAGACGGTTAAGCGTCGATTAGCAGTAGTGGCTTTATCAGATCTTCGATGCGCAATATAAGCTGTAAGATCTTTTTCTGTCACAGCATATAAATCAGATTGGTGATTTTTGTAGAGCCATTGTGCTAGCAACAACAAGTCTCTTCGATATGCAGTCAGACTGTTTTGCGCTAAACCATCTTCTAACCAGCAGGCATCACAAAAGCGCTCAATGGCTTCCTGGCTTGCTGGGGCTATTGCAACAGTTTCTTTGGCGCTTGCCTTAGTCACGGAAGTTATTAAAGCCCAATGGCGCTTCAGTGACTTCTTTTTTCAGCAGCGCCATGGTTTCTTGTAAATCGTCGCGTTTGCCACCAGTGACGCGCACGGCATCACCTTGGATGCTGGCCTGTACTTTGACCTTGCTATCTTTAATAATGCGCACCACTTTTTTAGCGAGCTCTTGAGTAATGCCCTTTTGAATCTTCATGGTTTGCTTGCGCTTATCACTACCGATAGTCTCTTTTTTGTCATCTTTGAGGTAACGCACGTCCACATTACGCTTAGCCATCTTGCCAAAAAGTACGTCGCGCACTTGACCTAACTTAAAGTCATCGTCGCCGAACAAAATGAGCGTTTCATCTTTTTGCTCTACACGGCTATCAGAGCCCTTAAAGTCAAAGCGATTACTGATTTCTTTATTGGCCTGCTCGATGGCATTTTTAAGCTCCACCATATCGGGTTCGCAAACTACGTCAAATGAGGGCATTTCTAACTCCTTCTCTATTTCTATGAGCTATAGGTAATTTCATTGCTATTCTGGCAATTATCTGCGTATTTGGCAGACATTCGAATAAGATTGTGGCATGAACTCCACCCCTAACGGGTCTACACCAGCAAAATCGACGCCTAATTTGGGTTTAAAGGACCGCAATACCTTTGGTCTGGATGCTGTAGCCGATATCGCTTTTGAAATTACCGCCTCAGAGCAAATTCCGGCGGTAATGAGCGAAATTTCAGAAAAAAAACTGCCATGGCGAGTATTGGGTGGCGGCAGTAATGTGATATTGCCCAAGGTTTTACCTGGCGCTACATTGCTGATGAATATCACTGGTCAAGAAATGATTCCTTCTGACCAGAATGCAACTTTGATTGCGGTGGGTGGCGGAGTGAACTGGCACGAGTTTGTTGCCTGGACCCTAGAAAATAATTTGCCGGGCTTAGAAAACTTGGCACTTATTCCGGGTACCGTTGGCGCGGCGCCCATTCAGAATATTGGCGCATATGGCGTTGAGATTGCTGACTATATTGATAGCATCGATGCATTTGATACCAAGACCCAAGCCTTTGTCACTCTCCCAAAAACAGATTGTCACTTTGCCTATCGCAATAGCTACTTCAAACAACATCCCCAACGCTTTATCGTGACAAAGGTCGTCTTTAAAATGCCTAAGTCCTGGCAAGCGAAGATTCATTACGCAGATTTAGCAAAGCACTTTGAAGGTAATACCAATCCAAGCGCAGAAGAAATCTTTTTAGCGGTATGCAAAATTCGGGCGCACAAATTACCCGACCCTAAGGTAATTGGAAATGCAGGTAGCTTTTTTCAGAACCCCGTCATTCCAAACGAGCAATACGAGACGCTTCTCAAAAGATATGCGGGCTTAGTGTCTTATCCTGATGCTCCTGGTAAACGTAAGCTGGCTGCCGGCTGGCTGATTGACCAATGTGGCTTTAAGGGTCAGCGCATGGGTGATGTAGGTGTTTATGAAAACCAAGCACTCGTTTTGGTGAATCATGGCAATGGCACTGCACAAGACATCCTAGGTCTTGCTAAATCCATTCAGGACAAAGTGGGTCAAGAGTTTGGTGTGAGCTTAGAAATTGAGCCCAATATTCTCTAACTTGTAGTGATGATTCTAGTGCTGCGTTCATTGTTTTACTTCTGCGAACTGTACCTCTGTCTCACCTTCAGCTAGCCTTATCTGATAACTCTGCTCTGTGTTGAGTTCACTTGTCTTACGCACTGCATGTAGTTTCTCGTTATTTTTACTGAGGATTACTGCATAACCACGCTCGAGTGTTCTTTGGGGATTGAGCATCTCGAGCTGTGACTGGTAATGGGATTGATTGCGCTTCCAGTTTTCCATCCGAACCAACCATGCTTGATTTAGGCGTAGTTGCCAACTCATGATTTGCTCACGCATCCGATCAGGATTTGGCAATGCATGGCTTAATCGCAAGGCTAATTGATCCAAGGTTTGCGCTTCACGCTCTACGCGTTGATTCACGCGCTGCAGTAAAGCTTGCTTGATCGCATCTAACTCTTGCAATAGCTGATCTTTACGTGGCGCTGCTAGTTCTGCCGCGCCCGTTGGCGTTGGCGCCCGCAGGTCTGCCACAAAATCAGCAATCGTGAAATCGGTCTCGTGACCCACGCCACTGACTACTGGAATGGTTGAGCTAGCAATTGCATAAGCAAGCTGCTCATCATTAAATGCCCACAGGTCCTCAATGCTGCCACCGCCACGTACCAACAAAATGACATCGACTGCATTTTCTTTTTGTGCAGCTTTCAGTGCCACAATAATTCCAGCAGGTGCATCAGGTCCTTGCACTAACGTTGGATAAATCACAATCGGGATATGTGGCGCGCGTCTTGCTAAGGTAGAAAGAACATCTTTTAATGCTGCAGCTTGCGGTGAAGTGATGATGCCAATCGATCTAGGATGTGTTGGAATATCCCGTTTACGGTCTTCATCAAATAAACCTTCTTTGGCTAATTTGGCCTTCAGTTTTAAGAAGGCTTCATACAGGCCACCCATACCAGCGCGACGCAGCGTTTGAATAGTCAACTGTATGTCGCCTCTAGGAACATACATTCCCAAACTGGCACTCACTTCCACCAAATCACCTGACTGGGGCATAAAGCCAACTTGACCATTGCGCCCACGGAACATCACGCAGCGAATCTGCCCTTCCTCATCCTTGAGCGAGAAATACCAGTGCCCACTGTCATAGGCCTTGAAGTTGGAAATCTCCCCGCTAACCCAAACAGTATCGAAGCGCTCTTCCAAAGAAGCAGCAATGGCGCGGTTTAGATCGCCAACACTCAGAATTTCCCTTGATATTTCCGACATTTTTTCTCTTCACCCACAGAGCCATCTTGCTTAGATGGCAATAAATATCCACAGAAACCTATACGCCCTTGGTCTAGTTGCTAAAAGTAAGTAATTACTGACCCAAAACGTCTGATAAATCTGACATATAAAAATAAGTCTTTGATTTATATGACTAATTTTTTGGCTTCAAGATAACACTTTTAGTCCAATTCCCACCCGTTTTACCATCAATCAAGGACTTAGAGCGCCATCTCAAAAAAGTTTTGCACAGAGTTATCCACAGCTTGGCTTTTCTAAACAGGCTTATTAATTCAGCTAAAGTACTGAGCTTATGTACTCAATTTTACTATCCGCTGGGTGGCCCATTTGGCCTCTTTTGATTATTTCTATTATTGGCCTAGCTATTTTTCTAGAGCGTAGTTGGTATTTGCGCCAAATCCACATTTTCCCCAAAGGCTGCCTAGAAACCGCTTTTAGTCTTTGTAATCAATTACTTAGGGATAATAAGCCCTCTGATACGCAGATTAGCGACCTAGCCAATATTTCTCCAGCGAGCCCCCTGTTTGCCTGTGTATTAAAAGAGAGACTCAATGGCAGCAACTCAGAAGCGGCCCTAGAAGAGCTCCAAGCAATCGCTCAGATGACTTGGTTTAAGTTAGACAACTACCTCGGTATTTTGGCAACGATTGCCACCATCGCCCCCTTATTGGGTTTATTTGGTACTGTCGTTGGCATGATCGAAATCTTTGGCAGTCAAGGCGCCATCAGTGGCGCTGGCAACCCCCAACAACTGGCCCACGGAATTTCTGTTGCGCTCTACAACACCGCATTTGGTTTACTCATTGCTATTCCAGCACTTGCAGCATGGCGTGGATTAAAGGCGATTGCCAATCAGCGGCAACGTGAATGCGAAGAGTTCACGCGCCAGTTATTTAAAAAACTCTACCCTTCTTCATCCCAATGAGCTGGCTAAGCCTGCACTCACCCTCTAAGAGAAGTTTTTCTCTCGGGAGCGCTCCAGTTTCTGCTGAACCAGAAATCAATCTGATTCCCTTTATTGATGTCTTGTTGGTAGTGCTGATCTTTTTGATGATCTCCACCACCTTTACCCGCTATCAAGAATTGGCCATTACTTTGCCCACTGCTAACGGAAGTGAAAGTGTGGTCAACAACAAACAAGTACATATTGCCGTCAGTCGTGATGGTCACTTTGCGATCAACGGCAAGGTTACTGATCGCATCCATCTGACTAGCGCATTAATGCAACTGAGCAATGAAAGTGGCAGCACAATAGAGGGCGGCAGTATTATCCAAGTGAATATTGATGCTGATGCCAGAGCACCGCATCAAGCCGTCATGAGTGCTCTAGAGGCTGCGCGTGATGCCAATCTATCCAATATTGTTTTTAGCAGCCAAACCAAAAAGTAAGCCTCGAAAAAATACTTTTTATGGCACTTTCTCTTTTCCGTAAAGCCCCCAAGTTTTGGGAAAAGCGTGGGCCTACTGCTCTAGTGCTTTGGCCACTTTCTTGGGTATACGGTTTGGTCCTGCGCATACGAAAACTGCTTGAAGATTTAGGACTTAGTAATCGTCAAGCTGCACCAGTACCCATCATCATCGTCGGCAATATTCGGGTGGGCGGCACAGGTAAGACACCTATTGTGATTGCGCTTGCGCAGCGACTATCGCAACTAGGATGGAGGCCTGGAATTATCAGTAGAGGTTATGGATCTACACAAACATCACCGACTCAAGTGCGTAGTAATTCTGAT